>Ga0316197_10003574_pt1 | contig 11059 bp, 12 predicted proteins | sample OudBiesiAoxic_MG_FD_204939 | JGI IMG/M metagenome (GOLD analysis project Ga0316197, IMG submission 204939) | Coastal sediment microbial communities from Oude Bieten Haven, Netherlands - site A oxic | ecosystem: Environmental > Aquatic > Marine > Coastal > Sediment | place: Netherlands...
CCGCTCGATGTCGTTGCCGACGCGAAGGCTGAAGTGTTGGCAGTACTTCAGGTCCTCGAGTGAAGATTCGGACCCGGCGTGGATGCGACGCCGATGGACTCGGGATAGCGGTCGAGGACATCGGTTGTGTCGATCGAGCTGAAGTCGCCTGGACCCCGGATGCCCATGTCGTGCAGGGAACGCGCGAACGCCGGCCCAACGCCGTTGATCCGCACGAGGGCTCAGTCGGCCTCGTGTGGAGCTGCAGCCCCGAGATCCCTCTTCACACGCCGTCGAACTCGTTGCCTTCCGGATCGGCCATCGCCACCGCGTAGTGATCCTGATCGGGTGAGTCCATCGTGTGACGTCGAGCGGCGCCGAGTGCGACCAGGCGGTCGACCGCGGCCTCGACACGCGCGCGGCGTTCCTCGAGTGGGACGCCGCGTCCTCCGCCGACCAGAAGATCAACGTGCATACGGTTCTTCTGGGACTTCGCTTCTGGCACACGTTGGAACCAGATGCGTGGTCCGTTCCCGGTCGGATCGGTGATCGCGTCGTACCCGTCCTCGACCTCGTCTTCGGGTACCCCCACGCTGAGCCAGAACGCTCGCCACGAATCGTGGCCGTCGGGCGGGCCTTGCAGGTCGTAGTCCAGGGCAGCGGACCAGAAGCGCGCCAGGCGATCCGGGTCGCTGCAGTCGACGGTGATCTGGAAGGTCGTCATTCCTGCATACAAGCCCCTGCCGGCGCCGTCAGTCCACCGGGACCCTCGCCAGGGCCTGGTCGGGCGTCCGCATCTTCATCATCGGCACACCGATGCCATACGTGACGAAACGGCCGGCCGGCTCGATCTGGATCACACAGGTGTCATCGTCTGACATGTCTACGCCTCGCATCAGTTCAGAGCGGAGGTCCGCATCGACGTCCCGAATGGGAACGACGCTCGCGTGGCCAGAGAACGTGATCACCGCGGGCGGTGCCTGGCGGACACGGATCGGCAGGCGTTGCACCGTCACGGTGACCGACACGCTGGGGTTCGCCCGAATGTGGCGAGCCTTCCACGTGTTCGGCCCGGTCACGATGTGCACCATGCGGTCGCGGACCTTGTACATGACTCCCGCAGCACGTGCTTCTCCGCTCGGCGTGACGAATCCGATCACGGCAAACGGCCACTTCTCGATCACTTCCCAAACCTCGTCTGCGGTGGTGGGTAACGCCATGTGATCTCCCTTCGTCTGCTTCGATCATCAGATGACATGCGGAGCTCGACCAGGGGAGAAGCTCACTTCGCCCGCTCCGTCCCCGGGGTCGTTGACGGGTGGCTGCTCGGTATCGTGGCTGAATGGAGCGATACACCCACGGACATCACGACAGCGTCCTGCGATCTCACCGATGGAGAACCATCGAGAACTCGGCCGCCTACCTGGTTGATCGCCTCGAGCCCGGGCGTTCGCTCCTCGATGTGGGGTGCGGCCCGGGGACGCTCACGGTCGACCTTGCCCGACGCGTCGCTCCGGGCCGGGTGGTTGGGGTCGACAGTGTCGAGGCCATCGTCGAGCAGGCGCGCTCCGATGTGCCGGATGGTGTTGCGAACGTCTCGTTCGAAGTCGGCGACGTGTACGCCCTGGACTTCGAGGACGGCACATTCGATGTCGTCCATGCCCACCAGGTGCTGCAGCACCTCAACGATCCGGTCGCCGCGCTGCGCGCGATGCGGCGCGTGTGCCGACCAGGGGGAGTCGTCGCCGTGCGCGACGCCGACTACCAGGCGATGACCTGGTACCCGTCCAACGACCGTCTCGATCGCTGGCTCGCGTTGTACCGGGAAGTTGCCGTTGCGAACGGTGGCCATCCCGACGCCGGGCGGTACCTGCTCCATTGGGTGCACGAGGCTGGCCTCTCTCAGGTCGAAGCGAGCGCGAGCACCTGGTGTTTCGCCACGCCCAAGGAGCGAGAGTGGTGGGGTGGCCTCTGGGCAGACCGCATCCGGCAGTCGTCGTTCGCCGACCACGCGATCGAGACCGGTCTGGCCACACGGAGTGACCTCGACGATCTTGCGGCAGGATGGCTCGACTGGGCCGCCAACCCAGAGTCCTGGTTCACGGTGCCTCACCATGAATTGGTGGCCGAGGTCGAGTAGCACATGAGCGACGGGCCTCCGCGAACGCAGCCCCCTCCAACGCCTGCTCAGCAGGCGCCGACTCCTCCACTCCGTGGGAGAGGCCAAGACTCGGCTACTCGGCTACTCGGCTACTCCGCTACTCCACCTGGGTACCGTGGTGCGCACACACACGGAGGTCCGTCACATGCAGGTCAATCATGATCCGACGGCCGGGTTCAACGGGCTGATTGGGATCGAGTACGACGAGGCGACTTCGCAACGCGTCGTGTTGAGCCTCGAGGTCGATGAGCGCCACCACCAGCCGTACGGCCTCGTGCATGGTGGCACCTACTGCACGTTGGTCGAGACCGCCGCCTCCTTCGGTGCGGCACTCGCCGCCATGGAGAAGGGGATGACCGGTGCGGTCGGGGTCTCCAACTCCACTGACTTCTACCGGTCGCACCGCACCGGCCGAATCCTCGCCACGGCGACGCCCAGCCACCAGGGTCGCACGCAGCAGGTCTGGCAGGTTGATGTGACCCGCGCCGACGACGATGTCCTTCTGGCACGCGGTCAGGTCCGGCTCCAGAACATCGCCGACCCGACGGTCATCGGAGACGCCGCGGAATAGGCGAGCGCTGTTCTCGGATACTCCGCCTGCGAGCGGGCGAGCGGGCGAATCGTTAGTGTCCTGCGCACCGGGGACGATCGTGTTCTCGCGTCAGTAGCCACAAGTGCGGAGGTTCGGCAATGACGACAGGGACCGGGGAGACGGCGACGGGGTTCGGGAGTGTGAGCTTGCCTCGCAAGATCTCGGCTGGGTTGGTGATTCTGGTTGGCATCGTCTTCATCGTGGTGACGGTGATGAACAACCTGTTTGCGGTGGGTCCGGCATTTGAGGAGATGATCACCGACTTCCGGCCGCTCCTGGCCGAAGAGTCGCTCGCTACGGCCAGCGCCGATATCGCGGTGCTTGAAGCAGCAGGTGAAGAATTCAATACAGCGGTCGCTCCGGGTATGGCGGAAGCGCTCGGCATGTCACCGGAAGAGTTCGGTGGCATGGTCCAGCAGCAGTATCCGGCCGTTGCCCAGGGGATGCAGGCGCTGCCTGAGATCACCGAGACGTTCAACGGGCTGATTCAGACGCTAGACAGCCAGCGGGCCTTGTTCGAGTCCGCGGATGCGATTCCGTCAAATGACTTGCCGGCGACCACGGTGCCGTGGATTCTCACGATCTCGGGTCTGCTGGCGATCATCGTCGGCGTCTTGCTGTTCTTGCCTGGAAGGGCCTGGGCCATCGTGGCGGCAGTGCTCGGTGCGGTACTTGTGATCAGCGCATTCGCATTGAACCTTCCGCAGAAGGCGGCCGACGCGGATCAGCTGAACGAGAACCTCACGCCGATCTACACGCAGGAGTTGATCGACGGGGCAAACGGTTCGCTCGCGGTGGTTGGGGCGATGGGCGAAGAGATGCAGACGAAGATGCTGCCCGATCTCGCCGCCCAACTCGGCATGTCGCCAGATGAGCTGAACCAGTTCCTCGGGGCGAACTTCCCAGCGACCGCAGCGGCGATGCAGAGCATGCCTGAATCGCTTCCACGGTTCGAGGTATTCGTCGGAGTCTTCGCAGAGAACCTCGACAACTACGAGACGATCCAACCGGTGGCGTTCACACCGATCATCTGGGTGATGGTGATCGGCGGCCTGCTGATCCTCGTGGCAGGCGGATACTGCATCATCGCCAAGCAGTAGCAAACGAAGCGACAAAGGGCCCGCTCCAGCGACGACCGAGAGGTTGGCGTCGGGGCGGGTCCCTACGCGCCGAGCTTCCGTTCTGCCATTCCGTTGAGGATCTCAAGGACTACCCGGTTGGCGAGGAACGCGGTGATCTGGCCTGGTCCGTCGTATGGCGGAGAGACCTCGACAACGTCCGCACCAAGGATCGGTAGTTCGCGTGCCAGGCGGCGAACCGTATCGAGCAGTTCCCGCGACGTGATGCCCCCCGGCTCCGGCGTTCCCGTCCCTGGAGCCATCCCTGGGTCGACGACGTCGATATCGACCGAGATGAAGATCCCCTTCGTGTCCGCGGACGAGCACGAATCCACGGCGTCGTCGACCACCGGGTCGAGACCCCGTTCGGTGATCTCGCTCATGAGGTAGGTCTCCATGCGCTGGTCGGCCATCCACGCAACCGTCTTCCGGTCCGGCCAGTAGCCACGCAATCCGATTTGCACGAACCGGTGGCCCGGCACGGATCCCGATTCGACGAGGCGGCGCATCGGCGTCCCGTGCCCATGGAGTTGGCCGGCGTTGGTCTCTGCGGTGTCGGCATGGGCATCGAAGTGAACGAGACCGAACGACCCGTCGCCATGTACCCGTGCCAGACCGGTCCCGTTTCCGTAGGTGACGGAGTGGTCGCCTCCGAGCACGATCGGCACGGCCCCGGTGGATGCGATCCGTTCGACTGAATCGGCGAGCGTCTCGAGGCCGAGTTCGAGGTAGCCGGCGGCGACCGCGATGTCCCCGGCGTCCACAACCACGAACTGTTCGAATGGGTCGATCCCCGTCGGGAGGTGCGGTCGGTGCATGTCGGCGCCGAGATAGTCGGCCTCGCGGATGGCCTTCGGTCCGAACCGGGCGCCGCCACGGTAGGTGGCGCCCCAGTCGATCGGAGCTCCGAGGATGACGACGTCCGGCTTGGTCGTCGAGAGGTCATCAATCGGGACGGTCGGAACGCCGCAGAAGCTCGGGAAGCTGGCAAATCGGTAGACGTCTGACATCGCAACACCTCGATCGTTTCGGACATGATCGCGCCGACGGTATCGGTCGATCCCGCTGTGCCCGGATCCTACGAGGACCTCGTCCCGAAACCTAGAGAGCGGCCGATTTGGTGGCTTCCCGATCGGCCCGGTTGTCGCTTCGTGACGCCAGGAACGCCCCTGCGATCACCATCGCCACCCCGGCGACCGCGATGGGAGCGACCTCGTCACCACGGAACGCGACGCCGAGGACGAGCGCGACGACCGGGATGAGGTAGGTGATCACCGAGGCCCTGGTCGAACCGACTCGGCCTACGAGACTCCCCATGATCACGAACGCGATGCCCGTGCCGACTACGCCGGCGACCGCGACGGCGATGAACGGACCCCACTCGAACGTGCTGTCCGCCGCGCCGTAGAGTCCGAATGGCGCGGTCCAGATGGTCGCCAGGCCGAGCATCCGAGCCATCAAAGGGATCGATCCGTACGCCTGCTGGATGGGGGCCGCGATGGTCACCGCCAGTCCGTAGCAAGCGGTGGCCAGAACCACCAGAGCCACCCCGAGCGCTTCGGTGCCGCCCTCACCGATTGACGGAGCACTGATGGCAACCACACCCGCGAAGCCGATGACGAGACCCATCACGGTCGCTCCGCGGGGCAGACGCCGCAGCATCATCGCCGCGATGACGGCTGCGAAGATCGGCATGGCTCCGTTGAGCATGCCCGCGATCGCCGAGTTGATGAACTGCTGCGCGATAGGGAAGAGCGTGAACGGGATCGCCACCCACACCACCGACAACACGACCAGGCGGGGCCAGTCCGCTCGGGCGACCTGCGTTGTCCGGGCGGCGGGAACGAGCCAGAGGGCTGCGGCTCCGAGGCCGACCCGCAGCAGCGTGATGAGGCCGGGTTCGAACGCTTCCAGACCGATCGCCATCAAGAGGAACGATGATCCCCAGATGAGCGAGATGGAGATGAACAGCGTCCAGTCCATGGCGGAGAAGGCGTCGCGGTTCACTCCCTCGGATGTTGAGAGAACGCTGCGGCTGTGTGGTGAAGATGACATCGACCGAAGAACCCCTTCCTGCGCCGAATCGTTGCAGATCGTGGGAAGTAGCGGTCTGCCGAAGATTGCGCGGGCGCGTACGCTTGCCCAATGCTGAAGGCAAAGGAGTCCGCGCGACTCAGCGGGGGCACACGATGAGCCTTGCTCGCAAGATGAACATGAAGCCACCGATGTCGGTGGCCGTCATCGACCGACCGGACGGCGTCGATCTGGACTTCGGGGATGGCGTCGCGGTGGCCCCGGACGACTCGACTGCGGACGCCGTCCTTGTCTTCTTCCCGAGCCGGGAGGCCCTGGAGAGCCGGAGGCCAATCGTGGTCGCCGCTGCCGCCGCCGACCGGTTGACCTGGGTCGCGTACCCGAAGGCAGGCCAGTTGGAGACCGACTTGAATCGCGACATCCTGTGGGATCTATTGGCGACTTCGGGAATCCGGCCGGTCCGTCAAATCTCGATCAACGACATCTGGTCGGCTGTGCGTTGGCGGCCCGCCTAGGCCGGCACGGTCGGGTTCCACGATCCCACAGTCTTTGGACTCTGGCGCGAAGTCGGGCGGCGAGGACAATGAAGTCCTGAATCCAGGGAGGATTGGGTCATGAGTCCAGGACGAATCGTTGCTGTTGTTGCCGGTGTCTTGGTTGGCCTGTTCGCTCTCGCGGTCCTCGCCGGAGGGATGTTCCTCGCGATCGGCTCCGCACTTACGGCCGAGGACGATGGCTACTTCGACACTTCTTCGCGCCGGTTCGGGACCGAGACGGTTGCGATCACGACCGAGGAGGCCGATCTCGCGGCCGATCCTGCGCCACCCGACGAGCTCTGGGACTTCATCGACCTCTCCGTCCGCTTCCGAGTCGAGGGGCTTGGAGAAGACGTGTTTCTTGGTGTCGCGAGTGAGAGCGACGTCAACGCCTACCTGAGTTCGGCTGCGTACGAGCAGGTTCGCGACATCAACCCCGGTGAGCCGATCCGGTACCGCACCTTCACGGGAGGCGATTCGATCGATCCGCCCGTAGACCAGGACTTCTGGGTCGCTGCGACCTCGGGAGCCGGAGCCCAGGAACTGGTGTGGGACATCACCGGCGGCACGTGGGTTGTCGTTCTGATGAACGCGGACGGCTCGCCCGGCGTCTATGCCGATGTGTCGGTTGGGGCAAAGTCGGGAATCGTGCTTCCTATTGGCATCGCGATGCTCGCTTTCGGCTTGCTCCTCTTCGTTGTCGCCGCCGTGATCATTCTGCTCGCCGCACTGGTCGGACGTGGTGCTGACACACCGGCGTTGGCAACCGACCCAGCGCCGTCCGTCGGACCGGTGCGCCTCGAAGCGTCACTCGACGAACCCCTCTCGCAGTGGTTGTGGCTCGTGAAGTGGTTCCTTGCGATCCCGCACTTCTTCGTGCTGGCGTTCCTGTGGCTCGCGTTCGCTGTTCTGACGTTTGTCTCGTGGTGGGCGATCCTGTTCACGGGCCGCTACCCGGCGAGCCTGTTCGCGTTCAATGTCGGGGTGATGCGCTGGACCTGGCGGGTCATGTACTACGCCGGTCCCGGCGGATTGGGAACTGACCGATACCCGCCGTTCACGACCGAACCGGTTGACGACTATCCGGCACGCCTCTACATCACCTACCCCGAGCGGCTCTCGCGAGGCTTGATCTTCGTGAAGTGGCTGCTCGCGATTCCGCAGTTGATCGTCGTGGGGCTCTTCTTCAGCGGCGTGGTGATGTGGGGATCGAACGACTGGTGGGGTGTGCCCGTGTGGAGCGGCGGACTGCTCGGCATTCTCGTCCTCGTCGCCGCGGTCGTCCTGCTGTTCACCGGGCGCTATCCGCGGCCGCTGTTCGACCTCATCGTCGGTCTGAACCGTTGGGCCATGCGGGTCGCCGTGTATGTCAACCTCATGTCCGACGAGTACCCGCCCTTCCGTCTCGATCAGGGCGGCAGCGAGCCGGAACCCGCTGACGAGTCCATGGTCTCCTAGCGGGCGCCGGTATCGTCTCTTCCGATGAAGAGCGAGACACGTCCCTTGAAGGCGCTGATCCTGGGTGGTGTCGCATGGAACACCATGGTCTACGTCGGCGCGTTCCCCGATCCTCGGTCACAGACGGTATTCGCCCGCGAGTTGAACGAGACCGTTGGCTCCAGCGGAGCAGGGAAGGCAATGAACCTCCGCAGCCTCGGTGCCGACGCGACGTTGTGGGCCCTGATCGGCGACGATGATGCAGGCCGGCAGATTCGCCGGGGGATGGACCGGCGAAGTATTCCGTTCGTCGGCGTGACCGATCCGGAGGGCACGACCCGCCACGTCAACCTGATGGACGACGATGGAGAGCGCATCTCGATCATTGCCGGGGCCGGTAGTGATCGATTCCCCGTCAACGCCGCATCAATGTCGTCGGCCGCTGCGGCTGCCGACCTGGCGTCGGTGACGATCATCGACCACTGCCGGCCGTTCTTGCCGATGCTTCGCGACATCGGCAAGCCAATCTGGGTCGACCTCCACGACTACGACGGTGTCAACCCCCACCACGACGAGTTCGTCGAAGCCGCCGACCATCTTCTGATGAGTTCGGTCGCGATGCCCGACTGGCGCGAATTCCTCGAGCGGCGGGTCGCCGCGGGCACCCGGGTAGCGATCTGTACCCATGGAGCGGACGGTGCCAGCGGGCTCACGACCGCCGATGGTTGGGTCGAGATCCCCGCCGTGCCCGTTTCACGAGTGGTCGATACCAACGGCGCCGGCGATGCGTTTTTCGCCGGATTCGTCGTGGCCGCACACCAGGAAGTTGGGTTCACTGCGGCGATGGACGCCGGGGCCGTTGCTGCTGCTGCCGCTCTCCAATCACCCGACCTTGCTCCGCCCCATGTGAGCCAGTACTCGTGAGGGTTCCGAGTGGTTCGGATACCGGTCCTTTCGGCACCGCGGCCATTTGTGCAGGGGTCGCGTTCGATCGGGTCATCGGACTCTGTGAGTGCGCCACGCTCCCTGGTTGGCTTGGGATTGATGGTGGGGCCCAAGTGGAGGAGTGAACCGAGATGTGTGATCGCGCGGAGAGGCACGTTGTGCCCAACCCGAGAGATCGCGCGACGTCGGCTCAGAGAACCGCAGTGATCGTTCTCGGTCCGATCGTCGTCGTCGCAGCGCTTCTCCCCATTCGGTCGATTGTCCAGGGGCGGAGTTACCGGTCTCACTCCGGACGAGCGGGCCGCATTGTTGGCGACATGGGCGATCGATGACTTCCGTCATCGACGTCCGACACCTCGAGAAGCGTTATGGCCGGTACGTTGCGGTAGAGGACGTCTCTTTCTCGGTCGAACCGGCTGAGATCTTCGGAATCCTTGGTCCCAACGGAGCTGGCAAGACCACCACGGTTGAGTGTCTCCAAGGGTTGAGACATGCCGACGGCGGCGAACTCGCGGTCCTTGGATATGACCCTCGCGTCAACGCGAATCGGCTGCGCCGAGAGGTCGGGTCACAGCTGCAGGAGTCTGCTCTCCCAGATCGGATGAAGGTGTGGGAGGCGCTTGACCTGTTCTCCTCGTTCGTTCCGGGCGGCCCGCCGTGGGAGTCTGTGATGGAACAGTGGGGACTGTCGGAGAAGCGGTCGGCGAAGTTCGGCAGCTTGTCGGGTGGCCAACAGCAGCGCCTTTTCGTCGCGCTCGCCGTGGTGAACGGCCCGCGTCTCGTCTTCTTCGACGAGATGACCACGGGCCTCGATCCGGTGTCTCGCCGAGTCACATGGGACCTCGTGCGCCAGGTGAGAGATCAGGGGACAACTGTGGTGCTTGTTACCCACTTCATGGATGAAGCCGAGGAATTGTGCGATCGGATTGCCGTAATCGACGACAAGCGGGTCGTTGCCGTCGGCACGCCGGCCGGCCTGATCGAGCGATATGGCGGCGGAGTCACCGTCACGTTCTCGACAGACGCCGGCGACGTGGGCTACCTCGAACAGTTCGACGAAGTCGACGCGGTGGAACGAAATGGGCGCAGAGTCTCCGTGACCGGTCGGGGGCCGCTGTTGGCAGTGGTTGCGGCGGAGTTGGTGGCCCACGGCGAGAAGCCGATTGATCTTGCGGCCAATCGCGCCAGCCTCGAGGATGTGTTCTTGACCATCACCGGCGGGGGTTCGTGAGATGCGGTCGTTCGTGCGCCTTTCGTGGGTCAACCTGAAGCTCTTCCTCCGTGAGCCGCTGACGGTCGTCTTCTCATTTGCGCTTCCGCTGATCATTCTGTTCGTTCTCGGCGGCGTGTTCGGAAACGAAGTCAGTCAACCGGTCGACGGGACAGTGGTGTTCCGGGGGCAGGGGCCGATGAGCTACTACGTTCCCGCATACGTGGCGCTCGTCATCGCTTCCGTCTGCGTGATCAGTATCCCCACACACCTGGCGGGTGATCGTGAACGCGGAGTTCTCAAGCGCCTTCACGCCTCTTCCGTCACCTCCTGGACCGTCGCCGGGGCCGAGATGGCGGTTGCGTTTGTCGTCTCGACGGTGAGCGCCGCGATCCTGCTGACGGCAGCGTGGATCGCGTACGACTTTGAAGCGCCGCGTTCGGTCCCGATGGTGCTCGGCGTTGTCGTGATCCTCACTGTGGGATTCGCGCTGTTCGGGATCTTCCTCGGCTCGATCCTCCCAACGGGGCGCGCGGCCCAGGCGGTTGGGATGCTCGTGTGGTTCGTGATGCTCTTTCTCGGTGGGGCCGGGCCGCCTCCGGAAGTATTGACCGGCGGCATGCAGACGCTGGCTGACTTCACTCCACTGTGGCATGCCGTACTCATGATGCAGGACGCCTGGCTCGGTCTCGATGCTGGTTTGTCGTGGGGCGTCTTCATCATGATCGGCGCCGCTAGCGCCCTCCTCGGGATCCGCTTCTTCCGTTGGGAGTAGGGGCTCGATATCGCCTGATGGCGGCCCTCCGACAGTTGTGCCATAGTTGCGGCGATGTCCGAATTCGTTGCCCGAGGATGCGTACGCATCGTGCTCGACGGGGTCAACGCGTACCTCGTCGACACCGGAGCGGACACACTCACCCTGGTCGACACCGGACTCCAGATCCTGCATCCGCGTCGCGTGCTGCGTGCTATCGGTGCCTTCGGTCGGGCCCCGGACGACCTCGGCGACATCCTGATTACCCACCAACACATCGACCACGCCGGGGG
>Ga0316197_10003575_pt1 | contig 11055 bp, 9 predicted proteins | sample OudBiesiAoxic_MG_FD_204939 | JGI IMG/M metagenome (GOLD analysis project Ga0316197, IMG submission 204939) | Coastal sediment microbial communities from Oude Bieten Haven, Netherlands - site A oxic | ecosystem: Environmental > Aquatic > Marine > Coastal > Sediment | place: Netherlands...
GTTGAATTATCATCTATGCGTAAAACTCTCAGAGGAGAAACATACCAGGTGCTTATCAAAGGAATTAGGGCAAACAAAACAGACATGCTAATTCCTAGGGCCAGACCCAGGACCAATGATTCAGGATGAATACTGGTCTGGATATCAAAGGGTAAAAAATCGCCAATGATCAGCGGAAACAGTTCCTGAAGAAATATCCCACCCAGCGAACCGGTAAGACCTCCTAAAAAACCCATTCCACTAATTTGAATGACATATATTAAAAATGTCTGCTTTCTGGTAGCTCCGATACATTTTAAAATGGCAACATCTTTAACTTTCTCCTTGATATATATATGAACTGAACTGGCAATGCCAACACATCCTAATAACAAGGCTATAAAGGCGACTAAATTCAAAAAGACAATAAAATTCTCATACTGCCTTCCCAATCTTTGACTCGTATCGCTATGGGTATCCATATCGGCATCTTCCCTGTCCAGAATGGGATCAAGCTTGGCATTGAGCAGATCAAGGTCCTTGTTAGGATCAGAAACAAAATAATACTGATATTCTATTCTGCTCCCCGTTTGGATTAAATCCGTCTGTTCTATATAGCGATAAGGAATATATACCGGAGGTGCCACCGCATTCGAAAATCTGGCACTCCCCGGAACCGATTTGAGGGAACCTGCAATAGGTAGAATGACATTTCCGATTTTTATACTGTCTCCCGGTTTGATATTGTACTGAAGCATTACCGTAGCATCGACCAGTGCTCCGCCATTTTTCTGGTATTCCAAAGCAGCTGATTCAGGCTCAGTTTCAAGTTTGCCATAAAAGGGAAATCCCCCCTCAAGCCCTCTGATTTGCACAAGTTTAGTCGCGCCATTTCCGGGGAAAAGGCACATCGATGAAAAATTAATTTCTCTTGCATCTGCACCCCCCAGGGAATCAATGATGTGCAATACCTTTTCATTGGGTTTTTGCCTGCTGTCAATAATGAAATCAGCACCCATGAGCGATTTGGATTGCAATGCAATATTATCTTTCAGGTTTTCACTAAAAGACTGAATAGACACGACGGCAGCTATTCCAAGAACGATGGAAGCCATAAAAAGCGCTAACTTTTTGTAATTTGACCGGCTATCGCGCCAGGCCATTTTTAACAGCCACTTGAAATTTACCATTGATTTTATAGAATTGTGATCTGCCACGATTATAGTACGCTTAATTCTTTCATAATTTTCCCACCATGAAGTCGCAGGATTTTTTTATTCATTTTAGCCAGCTCCAAATCATGAGTTACCATAACTAAAGTGGTTCCCGCTTCTTTATTTAGATCAAAAAGTAATCGAACTACTTTGTTACTGGTTTCGGCATCGAGATTTCCAGTAGGTTCATCCGCAAATAAAATTGACGGTTTGTTCGAAAAGGCACGCGCCAATGCAACTCTTTGCTGCTCCCCACCTGATAGTTGCGAGGGATAGTGATCAGATCTGTCACCGAGTCCGACCTTGTTCAGAAGATCCATAGCCGTCTTTGCCGGATTTTTGATGCCTTTTAACTCCATAGGCACACTTACATTTTCAAGCGCAGTCAGGGTAGGTAATAATTGGAAATCCTGGAAGATAAAGCCTACTTCCTTATTTCTTAAAAGGGCGCGCTGGTCTTCAGAAAGTTCGTTAATTTTTGTTCCACATAATTCAATACTTCCACTGTCGGATTCATCGAGTCCGGCACAAAGCCCCAGTAATGTTGTTTTTCCGCTTCCAGAGGGCCCTACAATAGCAAATGTATCTCCCTCCTCAATGGAAAAATTGATATTATCGAGTACTTTAAGTTTTCTGGACCCGCTGATATAGGTCTTCTCTAAATGGTGTACATTTAATATATTTGCCATAGTTTATGATTCTCTTTCAAAAAAACCGTTAAGATAAGCAAAATGATCAAGATGAATTCAAATGTCAAGGGTGCCGTGTCAATTTTTATTGCTTTTCTTTTAATGTTGATCTTGGACTCCTGTTCTGATAAACCTCAAAAAAATCAGATACCCAAGGAGGTTGAAACGGTAATTTCAGCGGTTGGAGATGAGAAAAATAATGATACCAAAACCATTTTATTCTTTGGAAACAGCCTTACTGCTGGAATGGGGCTTGATCCGAACGTGGCTTTCCCTGCCTTAATACAGTTGAAAATTGATTCTTTGTCTTTGAATTATCAGGTGATCAATTCGGGTCTCAGTGGAGAAACTACGGCCAGTGGGAAAAACAGGTTAAACTGGGTTTTAAATCAACAAGTAGACATTTTTGTGCTGGAATTAGGTGCTAATGATGGTTTGAGAGGAATTTCCCTGGATGAAACCGAAAAGAATCTACAATTAATCATCGATCGTGTAAAGGCGCATAATCCTCAGGTTGTCATTGTTCTTTCGGGAATGCAGATTCCGCCCAATCTTGGTATTGAATATACCAAGCGGTTTCAACTCATATTCCCTGAATTGGCTAAAAGAAACGATATTCCTTTAATTCCTTTTTTGCTCAAGGATGTTGCCGGGAATAAGGATCTGAACCAGCCAGACGGAATTCATCCGACAAAAGAAGGGCATATAATTGTGGCGGAAAATGTTTGGGAGGTTTTAAAAAACAACCTGTAATCCCGTTGTTTGTTTTAGGGTTTATTCCTTTAAATCTGTTCTGCCCCGCTTTAGTATTCTGTTGCTGAATTTTTTGTCATCACTAATGGTCTCATAAAAGCCGTCTATGAATTTCCTTGCCTCGGTAAACTCTTTCGGGTCTTTTAAAAAGATTTCAAGTTCATCCATAATATCGTAGATCTTCTGCTGATTTTGTAGAAATTCCTGCCGCACCTGCTCGAGAATTTTTTCATCTTGTTGAAAGCCTCTATACATTCTTTGGGTGACTCGGGAAATGGGAAGTTCGACATTATTAACCACCGATACAACGGCATAACTTGAATTCACAAGTCCGGACATATCAAAATCATAAGGAATGGGAACAATTTTATGATCTATAAAAAAAAGTTTCTCATTATGACGATAGGTAATGGAATAATCTGTGTTTCCAATCATGTACTGGAAAAAATCATTCCTGACACTACAAATTGGATCCTGACTTTTGGCATGAATATTTCTTTTAATAACATTTCCATCATAGGATGAAGCAAGTTTCTTGTTATCCTGAATCAGGATTCCCAAGAGTTGATGTGCTACTTTTTTATCCTCCTCTTGCTCTTCCAATTGTATGGGTACAAGCTTGGTTTGGAAATAATAGGGTGAAAGGGATTCAAAAATTTTATAGGCAAGAAATTCTTTTATAATATCATCATTTGAACTATTGGATTTGGCGCAGGGTAAAACAATTTTAACTTTTTTATCATCTTCAAAGACGGTTCCCTTCGAAACTTTTTTATTCATTTTCAACCAAAGAGGGACGTAATAACAATTTGCCCGTCTGTAGTGACCCCTGGCCCTCAATTCAACATCCATATTTTGGAAGTTTCCATTGTTTACAGCATACGAAATAATGGATTTTATATACGTGGAATCATTGGTTAATTTTAAGAGATCTTTTTTTGTGTAGCTAAGCTTTAGCTTCAAGTCAGTTTCAGGATTAAAAAGAGCTGAAACCTTAAGTTCATGAGTTTTTTTTTCGGGATTTTGAGCGCGAAGTGGCGGGTGACCCAATGAGATCAAAAGTAATATGGAGAAAAGCGTAAAGCTCTTCAATTTCGATCTAAATTTCATTTTAAATATTTAACAATCAACTAAATATAATAAATAAATGTGAGATTCGATAATTTTTTTGGTTCATGGGCCCTTAAATTTCCCCATATTTATATTTCATTTTTAAAATTACTTATCTTTATCCGGAAATTCATTCTGATATCAGCATTTGATTTGAATCACAAACTTTATATCTCATTTTTAATTCTGTTTTGGGCCGGATACGCATGTATTATGGCGCAGGAACGCGTAACTGTTGCAGGCAGGGTTCAAGGGGATTCCATTTATGTAGAAGACATACACGTACTCAATCTGAGTAGCAGGGTTGGAACCATAAGTAATGCCTACGGAGAGTTTCAGATTCCGGTAAAATTAAATGATACGGTAATGTTTTCGGGCCTGCAATTTCATTCGTTGGGAATAGTTGTTGGAAAAGGTGTAATAGAGACCAAAAGAATGAATGTTGTGCTTGTATCCAAGATTGAAGAATTAGATGAAGTTGAATTAAAGGGGCATGATCTGGATGGATTCTTTTATGTGGATACGAAGCGTTTGAATGATTCGTTACCCCTAATGTCAGATGAGGCCGTCGATTTTTCTAATCAGGGTTATGATGACCCGACAAGTGGAAATTATGTTGTGCCCCAGGCAAATATACTTGGCTTGCTTTCAAAGATTGGGACGAAACAGAGGAAGGAAAACCAAAAGGAACAAAATTATCAAACGGCTTTAAAGGAAGCTCCCGACAAAATCAGAGAAGAATTAGGAGATGAATTTTTCACTAAATACATTGGTATTTCAGTAACTCAGATTAGACAATTCATTGTTTTTTGCCAATTCAAAAATGTATTGGACTTATATGTGGAGGGAAGGATCATGGAAGTTATAGATCTTATGCTTAAAGAAAAGGAAGCGTACCGGAAAAAATATAGACTAGACGATTGATTCAAAATAAACAACGAAAACCCAACAGTACCTTTTTGATATGAAAATTTTATTTATTGGAGGAACGGGCAATATTTCCATGGCCAGTTCTAAGAGGGCCCTTGAAAAGGGAGTGGATTTATATTTATTGACCAGAGGTACTTCTTTGAGAGCACCCAAAGGAGCTCATGTGATCAAGTCAGATATTAATGATATTCAAAATGTCAGGAAGCTTTTGAAAGATCATTATTTTGATGTGGTCGTAAATTGGATCGCTTTCAAGCCTGAGGATATAAAGAGGGACTATGAACTGTTTAAAGACAAAACAGATCAGTATGTTTTTATTAGTTCTGCTTCTTGTTATCAAAAGCCACTTGCTCATCCGGTAATCACCGAATCAACCCCACTTTCGAATCCGTTTTGGTCCTATTCACGAGATAAGATCGCTTGTGAGGACGCCCTCGTTTATCTTTACAGGGATTTTGGATTTCCGATGACCATAGTTCGCCCTTCGCTAACCTATGAAACGGTGATTCCCGTACCGATAGGTGGTTGGACCGATTATACGATTATTGACAGGATTAAGAAAGGAAAAAAAATAATCATTCACGGGGATGGAACTTCGCTTTGGACCATAACTCATTCAAGGGATTTTGCAATTGGGTTTCTTGGATTGTTGGGCCATCAACAGGCTATTGGGCAAAGTTTTCACATCACTTCAGATGAATTATTAACCTGGAATCAGATTTACGATGCAGTAGCAATGGCGGCGGGGCGGCCCGCGGAAAAGGTATATATACCTTCCGATTATCTGGGCAGTTTTAGTCCAGGTCTAAAGGGAAGTCTTCTTGGGGATAAGTCAGTGAGTACTATTTTTGACAATAGTAAGATCAAAAGGTTCGTTCCTGAATTTCAGGCCAACATAAGGTTTAAGGAGGGTATTAAAAAAACCGTTTCCTGGTTTGAAAGTAAAAAGGAAAGGATGATTATGAACCCTGATCAAAACGAATTAATGGAGACAATAATTCATAGTTATAACCGCCCATAAACGAACACGTGTTTATAATGTTTTAGCATTTATAGGGTAGGTAAGTTAACGGTTAAATTTTTTTATTGCATATTCTTTTTATAAAAAGAAATGTATCTTTAAACTTTTGTTTTTGGAATAAATCAAACCTAATTAAACCCATTATTGTGATAAAAAAATACATTAAATTTCTAGTTCTTGTCATTATTATCGGCCATAACCTGGGAGTTTTGGCGCAACAGGAAAAACCAAAGGTCGCTTTGGTGTTAAGTGGAGGGGGAGCCAAAGGGATAGCACATATACCCTTGCTTCAAACTTTAGATTCTTTGGGGATAGCACCAGATATTATTATTGGAACAAGTATGGGTAGTGTAGTTGGTGGATTGTATGCCGCAGGTTATTCGGGAGATTCCATCGCTGTTCTAACTCATAATGCGGATTGGGGAGAATTGCTTGGTGGTGACGTAAGTTTGCAAGATGTAACCATTGAAGAAAAGAGTGAGTTTAAAACTTATTTAGCTGATTTTGATCTGGTTGATGGTAAGCCTAAGGTGAGTTCAGGCTTGATAAAGGATCAGAAATTAAGAGAATATCTTTCTCTCCTTACTTACCCGGTGTTTAATGTCACGGATTTTGATGACCTTCCCACACCCTATCGAGCGATGACCACTGATATTGTAAACGGGAAAGAAGTGTTGCTCGAAAGCGGTTCTCTGGGTTTTGCTATGCGCGCCAGTATGTCGATTCCCGGTGTCTTTGAGCCTATTCCATATGAGAATACCTTATTGGTTGACGGTGGGGTTCTGAACAATTTTCCTGTAAATGTAGCCAAGGAGATGGGTTATGATATTATCATAGGAAGTGACGTTGGAGGAGGAATGCAAACTAAGGATAAATTAAATAGTATTCCTGCCTTACTCTTTCAGGCAGGTATGTTGACAAGTAATCTGAAGAATCCTGAAAACAGGGCGCTTTGTGATATTTTGATTGATCATATGCCAAATCTGACTTATTCAACCGGGGATTTTGACAAGGGTGATGCGATCTATGAAGAAGGAAAAATTGCCGTTGCGAATAATATGGGCCAACTAATGGCTCTGGCAGATCGTTTAAAAGGTTATAAACAACGGACTCATGAAATTCCTGATGTAAAAGATGAGTTCGCATTGGATTCGATTGTCTATGAGGGTATAAGCGAGGCGAATTTGGACATTGTAAAGGCAAGATCAAGAATACGTGCAGGTAAAACATATTCTACTCAGGAATTAATAGACGGGGTTGACAAGGCGATGGGTACGAATCTTTTTAGCCAGATAACTTATGCAGGATCTGTCGAAGATAATAAGGTCATATTGACGCTCAATGGTTATGAGCATTCACGTCATCAGGTTAAGGCTTCATTGCATTTTGATTCTTATCGAAGTGTTGGTATTATTTTAAACTATACAGGTAGGAACGTAATTGGAAAGGCATCTCGTTTTCTTGTGACGCTTGATGTTGCGGTTCAGCCCAGATTCAGAGTACAATATCAAAAACAATTTGGTGAGAATAAGAATTGGTGGTGGCGATCCGATGTGTTGGGAGAGTTTTTAGATCAGAAATTTTATTTGGAGGGAGAGCTTGCTGATGATATGAAGTCTCGTTATGGTCAGTTTGAAAATCAGCTCAATAAAAACTTAAAATCCAGGCATAGTTATGCAGGTCTGGATCTGAGTTATGAATATACCTATATAAAACCCAAAACAGATCCTTCTGTAAGTGGTAATGTGCTGAATCTTGAAAGGTATGATTTTAGAAATGTTGAAATTGGAGCCCATTATATGTATTCTAAAATGGATAGGGTTTACTATCCTTCCAAGGGAACTTATTTTAGAGCAGGAGTTTATAGGTCTATTCTTAATGATCTGGATATTGATTTTGCTACTGACGATATAGAGGATATTGAGGGATCGACCAATGATTTCACTAAATTAGCACTGGACTTTGAGAGACGATTTCAATTTAGTAATACGCTCACCGGTATCCTTGGAGCTAATGCTGGTTTTATTTTTCAGGATGACCTGAAGGCGGATGAATATTCTTTTGCTGAGTTTGGATATGCCGCACAATATTCACTTGGAGGTATCTTGACAGCGCCTAGAAGAGGTAACTATACCTTTGCCGGCTTGCATGAAGATGAGTTGGCTGTGACGCAATTCATGAGAATTCGTCTTGCTGCACAATGGAACCCTTTAAATAAGGTCTTTGTAATACCTCATTTTGATGTTGCCTCAATCGGTTATGATGGTTTTAACGGGTATATCGAGGATGCTTTTTCGCCTTCCGGTAGCTGGGCAGAAGGAATTGAGTCTAGTGCGCTTATGTCAGCTGGTGCAACCTTCGCCTATCATTCGATATTGGGCCCCGTTAATTTTGACGTATCATGGGTGAATGATATCAATAAGGTGAGGGTGTTTTTTAGTGTTGGACTTATTCTTAACCGATCAAATTGATGAATGATTTTTAGAACTAAGAAAAATTCTAATTCCCTAACTTACTTTGCAAGTTTTGATCAAAAAAAAACACCTGCCAGATTTTATTCTGGCAGGTGTTTTTCATAAAAAAGTATATACTTTCTAATGCATATCTGTTTTAAATTTTTGTCCTCCAACAGTAGCCTCATACATCAAGCCTCCCTTGGCATGCGTAAAAACCAGAATACCATCTCTATAGTCAACGTCAAAAGACGCTCCCGCAGTTACTGCAACCGCCGATGTCTGCGCAGCAAATTCAAATTTATCTCCAGTAAAACGCTTAAAGGCGTCGGCATCCTGAAAAAAGATTACTTCAGAATAAGCTTGTCCGCCAGCCTGGAACCCTACTGTGATTTGGGATAGTTTACAATCGCCAACAATGGCTCCGCCTTTATAGACAGTTCCATTCCCAGCAGCTCCTCCAACACCTAAACCTCCTTTTCCAACGGATGGAAATACGGCATAACCATAGGCTGTATTAAAATATTTAGATATTTTTTCATTGGTCTGTTTGAATTCTTTAATCGCCTCTGCCGATTTTTCAGAGACATCCTTTTGTGCATATGAGCTCAATGAAAAAGCCATAAGAAAAAAAGCAATAAAAGTTAGTTTAGTTTTCATTTGTTAAAGTTTAATGTTATTGATTAAATATTAATTTTTTTGAGCTAACTAAGATAATCATTTTAATTGTTCATTGGTTGGTCAATTCTCAATTGGATATAAATTTCTGGAAAAGGGTTTGTGCCATGATGATTGTCATTCTTTATTTTCGTCAGATGGCTTATTTTTGACGATAAAGCATTGTATAATGAAATCAAAAAAATTATTGTTTTTGGGTATTATTCTTCTTGTAGTTGGAATTATGTTTAGAAAGTTGACGGATATGACCGGAATGGGTTTGTTGTTGATTCTGACTGGAGTTGCCTGTAAAACTATTTATATTATTGCAAAAGCGAAAAGCGGGGAATATAAACCGGGTCAGGAATTGATCTGGTTATTTCTGGGCTTGTTTTTATTTCTGTCGGGGCTCATATTAAAGGCCAACAATCCCGGTCTTTTCTCAGGATTGCTTATTGGTACAGGTCTTAGTCTAAAAGTGGCTTTTATCATAATTTTTATAAAAAAAACCAGATCCAAACCTAATCTGTCGGTGTAATTTTTTTCAGGTGTAATCATCTGGAGTTGAATAATATTGGACCCATTTTTTATTGGAGGATGAGTGCTTCCGGTAAATAAAAGGGGCTCTTCGAAAAGTTTTTTGATCAGTTAGTCCTAGAAGACTGGATATTTATCGTATAAAGGTTATTATTCAACTTTATTAACAACCAAATCTAGTCAGAAAATGAAAATAGTTGCTCTAAATTATCGGGTGAACCTCACTATTTTAACAGGATTATTGTTGCTTTTGTGTTTACATGTTAGTTGCGAAACCAAAAAGAAGGTGAATCCTGTTGAGGTCGCAAAAACCGAAAATGACCCCTTTATAAGTATAGTTAGCAAGGGAATGGATTTTATTTGCCCGGATACCATTTCTTCGGGGTGGAATACCTTTTATTATGACAACAGGTCCAATGACACACATTTCTTTTTATTAGATAAATATCCGGAAGGAAAAAGTATTAAAGATGCTGAAAAGGAAGTTGGACCCGTCTTTCAAAAAGGGATGGATTTGATTAATCAGGGAAAGGCCCAAGAGGGATTCGAGGCTTTTAATAGCCTCCCTGCATGGTTTTTTGAGGTGGTCTTTGTAGGTGGATCGGGATTATTATCTCCAAATAAAAGCAGTCTGACAACCCTTAAATTAGACCCGGGTTATTATTTGATGGAATGCTACGTAAAGATGCCAAATGGCACTTTTCACAGCAGCATGGGCATGACTAAAGCCTTGATAGTGTCTGATGAGAAAAGTGAGTACATGCCGCCTCAGGCTCAGGTCAAAATTGATATTTCAAGTACTGATGGCATTGTATATACTGGTACGCCGGATAAAGGTAAACAGGTGATTTCTGTTTATTTCAAAGATCAAATTGCACATGAAAACTTTGTGGGCCATGATTTGAATCTTGTGAAATACAATGATGGTGCTGATTTGGAGGTGCTGGAGTCATGGTTGAACTGGGCCGATCCCTCAGGTTTGATTTCTCCTGCGCCAGAAGGGTTTTTGTTTTTAGGGGGCGTCAATGATTTGCCCGCTGGATCTACCGGGTATTTTGAAACAGATTTGGCGCCTGGGAATTATGCTTTGGTTTCAGAGGTTCCAAACGCAATAAAAAAGAATTTACTAAAAACGTTTGTTATAGAATAAAGACATCAACCTGACTCAGTTCACCCTTCGGCGTTCTTCTTCGGCTCCTGTTCCTCTGCTTCTCGCGGACTTGAGCTTCTTGTTACCAAAATTTCGGGTATAGGTTAGTAAAAAAGTTCTGTTACTAAAGTCAAAAGTGTTGTTCGTATTCAAATTTTCCTCTGGTATATTTGTACTGCCCTGTAGTTGATACGAATCCAGAATATCGTTTATGTTAAACCGAAGGGTGCCCCATTTGTCACCAAATTTTTTCTGAATACCAAGATTAATAAAGTAGTTACTTCCAATTTTAAGAGAACCAAACAAGGTTTCACTATTGTAATTAAAATTTATTTCGGCCGTAAGATTTTCTGCGAGGTCAAATAATTGTGTACTATTAATGTTGAACGAATTTTGTGCTTGTTGATATTGGTTGTCATTAATAGTGTTCAAAACTTGAGTATTAAGAAAGATTAGTGTATTCTGAGATTTCCACCAATCAGTAATTCTAAACGGTAGCCCAAAAGTAAAAGAAAGTGTATTCACTTCATCAAGGTTATCTGCTATAAAGATTAACCTTTCA
>Ga0316197_10003577_pt1 | contig 11052 bp, 9 predicted proteins | sample OudBiesiAoxic_MG_FD_204939 | JGI IMG/M metagenome (GOLD analysis project Ga0316197, IMG submission 204939) | Coastal sediment microbial communities from Oude Bieten Haven, Netherlands - site A oxic | ecosystem: Environmental > Aquatic > Marine > Coastal > Sediment | place: Netherlands...
AAAACGCAAGGCAGGTAAGTGGCGCACGCGAGCGCGGCGCGGCCAGCAGCAACCGCCAGATTGCGCCCAGCGTCTCGAAGGGCGCGACGCGGCCCAAGTCCGTCACTCGGCCGAGCGCTACGAAACAGCCGGTCCGAAAGGCCCAACCGTCCAGTTCGGCCTTCAAGAAACAGAGCGGCGGAAACCGGGCGAAAGCCGCCTCGTCCAAGGGAGGCCGCAGCGCCGGCCGAGGCGGCGGCGGGCGCCGCCGGTGAACAGGAGATCCAACCAATGAAGACTTTTTCCCATTCGGAGCCGGCGCATTCGCTGGTCGACCAGAGCCGGAACGCCCGGCGTGGCGCGACGACGACGAACGGCGATGGCCTCGGCTCAGGTTGGTACGATGGCGGCGGCGTTCCGGCGATCTACCGCAGCGTCCAGCCGGCGTGGAACGATCTTAACCCTTCTGGTTTCTCCGGACAGGTTCGCTCAGGGCTGGTCTTCGCCCACATCCGAGCCTCCACCGGAACGCCGGTCAGCAGATCAACTGCCACCCGTTCCGGTACGGAAAGTGGCTCTGAATGCACAACGGCGCCATTTCGGACTTCAGGAAGGTGAAGCGGGATCTCGCGTTCGCCGTCGATCCGTCGCTCTACCCGGACATCGAGGAGTCGACGGATTCGGAACTCTTCTTTGTCCTCGCGCTTACGTTCGGTCTGGAGACGGATCCGCTCCGCGCGGTCCAACGCGCGGTCGGGTTCATCGAGAAGACCGGTCGTGCGCACGGGGTTCGGCGCCCGATCCGGATGACCGTCGCCACGTCCGATGGGGACGCAGTCTGGGTATTTCGCTATTCGAGCGGGGGTGAGACCGGCTCGCTCTTCTATTCCGCCCAGATTGGCGCGTTGCGGGCCCTCTATCCGGAGAACGAGGTCTTCCAGTCCCTTTCGGAGGAGTCGCGTGTTGTGGTGTCGGAACCTCTCAGCGGGTTGCCCGGCGTCTGGAAGGAGGTTCCAAAAGCGACATGGGGTGTCGTGCGTCGAGGTGCGGACGACCTCGCGCCGTTCCGGCCCCGCCCGTCATGACCATCCGATTGAGGTCCTCTCACGTCCCCGACCTCCACTTCCTTAGGCGAATCGCCCGACCTGGAAAGGCAGAATCATGACCGACCGAACCGGCCCGAGCGGCGACCTCACTTTGCAGACCGTGACGTTCCCGATGTACACCAACGCCGGCGGCGACATCTTCGGTGGCTGGGTCGTCAGCCAGATGGACATCGCCGCAGGAACCTGCGCGGCGCAGCGCGCGCAGGGACGATGCAGCACCGTCGCGATTGATGCGATGACCTTCCACGCGCCGATCCATGTCGGGGATCTCGTTTCGGTCTACACCCGCATCGTCAAAACCGGCCGCACGTCCATGAGGATGCACGTCGAGACGTGGGTCCGCCGCCAGCGCACGGCGGAGACTCTTCTGGTGACCGAAGGCGACTTCACCTTCGTCGCGATCGAGAGCTCCGGCGTGCCCCGCCCGCTGCCGGAACTGGACGCCCCGGGTCTCGCTCAGGATTCTCCGCGCTCCGGAGACGAGTCGCAGGGATCGCCTCGAGGATGATCCCGGTACTGAGGGACATCGTCCTGGTGGGCGCGGGCCATGCGCATGTCGGAGTTCTGCGCGACTTCGGAATGAACCCGATGCCTGGCGTGCGGCTCACTCTCATTTCACGCGAAGTCGACACGCCCTATTCCGGAATGCTTCCGGGCCTCGTAGCGGGTTACTATTCATTTGACGACGCCCATATCGACACCGGTCCACTCGCGCGTCTCGCCGGCGCTCGGCTCTATCATTCCGAGGTGACGGATCTGGACCTCGTCAATGGCCATGTGCTTTGCCGCGACCGCCCTCCGGTGCCGTTCGACATCCTGTCGATCAATACCGGCTCGACCCCCGGTGGCGGAGAGGTCGCCGGAGTTATCTCCAACGCCATACCGGTCAAGCCGATCGACCGATTTCTGAGACACTTCGACGCGGCACGCGGCCGCGTCCTCGCCTCGGCTGGCAAGGCCCGTATCGGCGTTGTCGGCGGAGGCGCGGCGGGCGTCGAACTTGCGCTGTCGCTGGAGGCCCGACTACGGCGCGACATTGCCGCGACCGGGGGTGACGAGACCGCACTCCAGGTGACACTCCTGTCGGGAGCGCCTTCGATCGTGCCGTCGATGCCTGTCGGAGCGCGGAAACGACTGCTCCGAATTCTGCGCGAGCGCGGCATTGAGGTTCGGACCGGAGCCCGCGTCTCTTCGATTGACGGACGCCGGATCGGCATGGAAGGGGCGGCGTCGATCGAGCTGGAGGAGGTTTTCTGGGCGACCCAGGCGAGACCCGCCGGATGGATTGGCGAAACCGGGCTCGACATGGACGGTTCGGGATTCATCGCCGTCTGTAACACGCTGCAATCGGTCTCGCATCCGGACGTATTCGCGGCCGGAGACGTCGCTTCGATGACGGACAGGGACCTGCCAAAGTCAGGCGTCTATGCCGTGCGGCAGGGCCCCGTCCTCGCCGGGAATCTGCGACGCCATCTGGCCGGTGCGACGCTTCGGCGCTATCGGCCGCAGTCGAACGCGCTCTATCTCGTCTCGACAGGGGAACGCCATGCCGTCGGCGCTCGTAACGGGATCAGCTTCGAAGGGGAGTGGGTCTGGCGCTGGAAGGACCGGATCGACCGAAAATTCATGTCGAAGTTCAACCAGTTGCCGGAAATGCACGCCTTGGATTCCAACTCCCCCGTGGGTATCGCCGGCACGGATGCGGACAAGGCGGTCCTGGCAGGCGGGATGAGATGCGGCGGCTGCGGCGCCAAGGTCGGGTCCGACGTTCTGCACCGAACGCTCGCGCGGATCCGGCCGGCGGAAAGGACGGACGTGATCGTCGGTCTTGACGCGCCCGATGACGCCGCGATCGTTGATACCGGTGGCGGATCCCATTCGGTCTACACCGTGGACTATTTCCGCGCCTTCGTGGACGATCCATACTCTTTCGGACGCATCGCGGCCAATCACGCTCTGGGCGACATCCACGCGATGGGAGCCGAGCCGCGGACTGCGCTCGCGATCGCGACCGTGCCGCACGGAATCGAGCGCAAGATCGAAGCTGATCTGCTCGACATGATGACGGGCGCCAACGAGGCGCTTCGAGCGGAAGGTTGCGCGATCGTCGGCGGCCATTCCGGCGAGGCGGCGGAGCTCGCGCTCGGTTTCGCCATAACCGGTCGGATCGAGCCGGGAGAGGCGTTGCGCAAGAGCGGGCTCCTGCCCGGCGACGCCTTGATCCTGACCAAATCCATCGGAACCGGAACTCTTTTGGCGGCGGACATGCGCGGCAAGGCGAAGGCGCGCTGGATCATGTCCGCGCTCCGGGAGATGACGGTCTCGAACCGGGCGGCGGCGGCGATATTGCGCCGACACGGCGCACGCGCGGCCACGGACGTGACCGGGTTCGGCCTGCTCGGACATCTCGTCGAGATGGCGGAAGCGAGCGGTGTCGATGTCAGGCTGTGGCTGTCCGCGATTCCGCTCCTCGACGGAGCGGCCGAGACTGCGGGCATTGGCCTCCTGTCGTCGCTGCACCCTCAGAACCTATTGGCGCGATCCGCCGTCAGGGACCCCGATCGGATCGCGGCCGATCCGGCGTATCCCTTGCTCTTCGACCCTCAGACTGCCGGCGGGCTGCTGGCTTCGGTGCCGGCTGACCAGGCGGAGGAGTGCGTTCGCGCGCTCAGGGCCGACGGCTACGATGCCGCCGCAATCATCGGCGCCGTGGAGCCGCGCGGCGCGGATTCGCGGCCCGTGGCTATTGAGATGACATCGGCGGAATGAGACGCGGTTGTCGACTCGCGAGCGGACATCGGCTCCGTCGGAATGTGCCCCTGAGGCCGTCCGCCGCCTTTGCACGCCGATTCCCGAAGGATAGGTTGGAATGATGGACAGAAAGAAGATCGGATCCGCCGGCATGAGGCTCCCGTCCGTCGACCGCATCCTTCGATCGGACGCGGCGGATCCTCTCGTACGGATGTACGGTCGAAACGAAGTGACAGAGGCGGTTCGTCGTTCGCTTCATGTCATGCGGGAAGAGATGCTCGCCGGGGAGGTGATCGATTCGGGCGAGGCGCAGGTGCTCGGGGCCGCCGCGGACATCCTCGAGAGGGGCTCCATGCCGTCTCTGCGCCGCGTGATCAACCTGACGGGCACCGTCATTCACACGAACCTCGGCCGCGCGATGCTGCCCGATGAGGCGATAGCCGCGGTTGCGGACGTGGCGCGCGGCGCAAGCAACCTCGAGTATGATCTTGATGCCGGCGGGCGCGGCGACCGTGACCGACATCTCGAGGACGCGCTCCTGCGCCTCACCGGGGCGGCGGCGGCGACCGTCGTCAACAACAACGCGGCGGCCGTCATGCTGGTTCTCAACACGCTGGCGCTCGGCGGCGAGGTGCCGGTGTCGCGCGGGGAGCTTGTCGAGATCGGCGGCTCGTTCCGGATACCGGAGATCATGAATCGCTCCGGCTGCACTCTAATTGAGGTCGGCACCACCAATCGGACCCACATCAAAGACTTCCGGAACGCGCTGAGCCCCGAGACGTCGCTGGTCATGAAGGTCCATGCCAGCAATTACGTGATCACAGGATTCACAGCCGAAGTGCCGGAAAAAGAAATCGCCGCGCTCTGTCACGCCAACGACAGGCCCTTCGTGATCGATCTCGGGGCCGGCTCGCTGATCGATCTGACCCGGTACGGCCTGCCCCACGAGGCGACCCCAATGGATGCGCTTCAGGCCGGAGCCGATCTCGTGACGTTTTCCGCCGACAAGCTTCTCGGCGGCCCCCAGGCGGGCGTGATCATCGGACGAAAGGATCTGGTGGATCGCCTAAAGGCGAACCCGATGAAACGCGCTCTGCGCTGCGACAAGATGACGATCGCGGCTCTGGGAGCGGTGCTCAGACTCTATTCGGATCCGGACCGACTGCGCGAGCGATTGCCGACTTTGCGGATTTTGACTCGCGATGCCGAGGAGATCGAGGTCATGGCCCGGTCACTGCTCACGTCGTTCTCGAGCCGATTCCACGAGATCGCGGAGGTGTCCGTGGTCGCATGCGAGAGCATCATCGGTTCCGGGGCCCTGCCCGCAAGGACCCTCCCGAGTGCCGCGATCGCCCTCAGGCCGCTGAACTCGGGAAATGGCGGCGGGTCCGTGTTGGCCCGCATCCGCGCGTCATTCGCCGCACTTCCGACGCCGGTCATCGGAAGGATCCATGATAGCGCCTTCCTGCTCGATCTGCGGTGTCTCGAAGACGCCCGGGAACTGGCTGATCTGGTCATGACTCTGCGCATCGCAGCATGAACTTTCGGATCGAATTGACACGCTCTCGCGGAGCGTTGCCGAGCCGCATAGGCGCTGGTACGGTCCGCGGAACGCGGAGTGAAAAAGACTTCGGCATGGAAAGGAATCGCACCCCGGTGGGGCGCCCGGTCTTCAAAACCGGTGAGAGGCGTCAGACGTCTCTGGTGGGTTCGACTCCCACTCTTTTCCGCCATCGCGGCAGACCCGCTGGCCCGCCCGAAGTCTGTTTGCTTCGGAATTCCGTGCACGCAACCCATACGGCCGGGTCCCGATGATCGTCGGAACGGCCGGACACATAGACCATGGTAAGACCCTGCTCGTGAAGGCCCTGACCGGCGTCACGACGGACCGGCTCAAGGAGGAGCAAGCCCGCGGCATCAGCATCGATCTCGGATTCGCGTACATTCCGGTCCCCGAAAGCGCGACAGAGGCCCGGCAGGACGGTGACATTCTCGGTTTCGTTGACGTTCCGGGTCATGAGCGTTTCGTCCACACGATGCTGGCGGGCGCCGCGGGCATCGATTTCGCCCTGCTTGTGGTCGCGGCCGACGACGGCGTGATGCCGCAGACCCGGGAGCACCTGCAGATCCTCGACCTGCTCGGAATCTGCGAAGGCCTCGTCGCGCTCAACAAGGTCGATCTTGTCGACTTGGCCCGGCAGGCGAAAGTCGAGGATGAGATCCGTGCGCTTCTGCTGGGAACCACTCTCGAAGGCGCGGACATCTACCCCGTCTCCGCCGCCCGGAACGGCGGGATCGCAGAGATCAAGGCGCGCCTTCTCGACGAGGCTGCCAGTCGGCCGGAGAGGCCGTTTCGCGGAGCCTTCCGCATGCCGATCGACCGGAGCTTCAGCCTGAAAGGCGCCGGCACCGTGGTCACGGGCGCGGTACGATCCGGCTCCATCCACGCTGGCGACAAGGTTCGCGTGTTGCCATCGGGCGAGGAGGTGCGCGTCCGGACGCTGCACTCGCAGGGACGGGTGAGCGAAACCGGTCAGGCGGGCCAGCGTTGCGCCCTCAATCTCGTCGGCATCGAAAAAGAGGTGTTGCACCGCGGCGACTGGCTGGTCGATCCCGCGACGACCGCCGTCACGGCCCGCTTCGACGCGGAAATGCGACTTCTGGCGACGGAGGAGAAGGCGGTTCGGACATGGAGCCCGGTCCATCTGCATGTCGGCACGTCACGGGTGCCCGCTCGCGTCGTGATGATCGCGGGCGACAGGCTTGAACCCGGAGACATGGCGCCAGTGCAGATCGTCGCGGAACGGCCGCTGCCGCTCGTGTTCGGCGATCTCTTCGTGATCCGGGACGTGAGCGCGGACCGCACCATGGGCGGTGGCCACGTGATCGATCCCAGGGCGCCGCAACGTCGTCGGCGCACCTCAGAGCGTCAGGCGGTCCGGGCCGCGCTGTCGCTGCGCGATCCCGCCGAAGCCCTCGACGGTCTTCTTGCGCTCCCGCCCGGGATCGCGGACCTGAGCGGTTTCATCGCCGACCGCGGCTTGTCCGGAACGGAGGCCGAAGATGTGATCGAACTCGTCGAGCCGGAGATGGTCACGCTGGGTGGCAGACAGTTCGCGGCCCGGGCCGATGCCCTTGCGACGCTGAGCGAGGCGGTGGAGCCGATGCTCGCGGCCTTCCACGCGGAACACCCGGAACTGCCGGGAATGCCTTTCGAAATGCTGAGACTCGCCATGGAGCGCCGCCTCGGGAGGTCTTTTTTCGACGCGGCGATGGCGATGCTGATCCGATCCGGAGCGCTTGCCGCGGCGACCGGCGCGCTGCGCCTGCCCTCGCATTCGTCCAGTATCGGCGCGGCGGACCAGGCGCTCTGGGAACGAGTGCTGTTGGTCCTGGAGGAGCACCGCTTTCAGCCGCCCCCCGTTCGGGAGATCGCGGAGGCTCTGAGGCAACCGCTCACGAATGTGCGAAAACTCTGCAAGACGATGGCGCGGCTTGGAACGCTGGTCGAGGTTGAAAAAGACCGGTTCTTCCTGACCGCGGCGCTGCGGGATTTCGGGGAACTGGCGCATGAAATCGCAAGAACCAGCCCGGGCCATTCGTTCACGGCGGCCGCGTTCCGGGATCGCGCCGGCTGCGGAAGGGCGATCGCCATTCAGGTGCTGGAGTATTTCGACCGCAGAGGGATCACCGGGAGACGGGGCGACAAGCGGATCGTGGGAAAGAAACCGTCTGTCGTTTTCGGCGGCGCTCCGGTGATCTGAGCTGGACGATGCTCGGAACGGATTATGCTGATGTGTTGACTGCCCGGGGCTCGGTGGTAGGGTGTTGTTGAAAAAGAAAGAAAGGGATTGTCATGGCGGATAGCGAATCCGAGTCCAAGGGTGGAGCCGCTCAGGGCGCTTCAAACCCGGCGCGCCGGAACATGCTGGTCGGCTCCGGAGCTCTGCTTGTCGGCGGTCTCTCCGGGCGCGCAACGGCACCCCAGGCGGCAACGCATGATGCCGTAGGCGAAGCCGTGCCTCAGGCCGCCCCCCCTTTGCCATGGCCTTGGGCCCGGATCGATCCGATGGAAGCCGGCACCCGAACGTATCAGACGTATCTCACCCAAAACGGTTGAGGGAACGGTACTTGGCTGGGGGTCCTCAGTCTACTCCAAGAACAGATCGGATACCCCTGGACGACGCTTCCGGGTTTCATGTTCGAGCATGCGGGTTCGGGATATGCCGGAAACGGCACGCTCTGCGGGGCGCTGGGCGTCAGCTCGTCGCTGATCAATCTCGTGCTGCGCGATGGCGAGAGCTTCGAATACACCGAGATGATCACGCAGCTGATGAAGTGGTATGCCTCGATGGAATTCCCTACCAACCGCTTCGATCACCTTTCGGAATATCCGGACCAGGTGAAGGCGCCTGCGACCACCCCGCTCTGCCACACGTCCGTGTCGAACTGGACGGTAAAGGCCGGAGTGGAGGTCACCTCCAAGCAGAAATACGAGCGCTGCGCCAAGACGGCCGGCGAGGTGGTGTATGCCACGGTGCATTTTCTCAACGAGTACATCTATAACGACTGGAAACCATCGAAATGGGAACCCGTCGGTGATACCAGCAAGCAATGTCTCACCTGTCACGGCACCGAGAGCTACTTCACGGGGTACAACGACAGCAACAATAACCAGGTGGGGCGCATGGAATGCACCGCCTGCCACACCGATCACATGAAGCCGCTCTTCGAGCGCGTGATCAGACACGGACGACTTTCGGAGTGAACGGTCCGCCGGCGTGTTGCCGGCGGGATAAGATGCCCGGAACAGCAAACGAGGATGCCATGACGGTCAACAGGCGGGACGTGATGAAACTGGGCGCCGGAACGGCGGCCCTGACCGGACTGGGGTTCGATCTTTCCGCGGCGGAGACCTATGCCGCGGAACTGCGGACGGTCGGCGCGAAGGAGACGACCTCGATCTGCTGCTTCTGTTCCGTCGGCTGCGGCCTTCTGGTGCAGACCCGCGACGGCGAAGTGATCAACATCGAGGGCGATCCCGAACATCCGATCAGCGAAGGCTCGCTCTGCTCCAAGGGCTCGGCGATCAGCGGTCTGGTGAACAATGCGAATCGCGTTCTGAAGCCACGCTATCGTGCTCCTGGCGCGACCGATTGGACCGAGGTCGAATGGGATTGGGCGCTCGACCAGATCGCCCGCCGCGTCAAGGATACCCGGGACAGCACGTTCAAGACCACCGTGACGTCAAAGACGCGCGAACAGGTCCCCGCGACGGCCGGCGAAGACGCGATCCTCTATCCGTCGATCGTCACCGACACGCCGATGGACTTCGTCGTCAACCGGACCGACGCGATAGCCCATGTCGGAAGCGCCGCCCTCGACAACGAGGAATGCTACCTGATCCAGAAACTGGTCAGGTCCTGGGGCCTGGTCCACATAGAACATCAAGCCCGAATATGACACTCGGCAACTGTGACGGCTCTGGGAGAGTCGTTTGGCCGAGGAGCGATGACGAACCACTGGATCGACCTCAAGAACTCTGATGTCATCCTGGTGATGGGCGCGAATCCCGCGTCCAACCATCCGATTTCGATGAAATGGGTGCTGCGCGCGAAAGAACGCGGCGGGAAGCTCATCTGCGTGGATCCGCGCTTCACGCAGACGGCCGCGGTGGCGGACATGTACGCGCCGATTCGATCCGGCACCGACATCGCGTTCCTCGGCGGCCTGATCAACTACCTTTTGTCGAACGATCTGGTCTTCCGGGACTATGTCGTCGACTACACCGACGCCTCCTTCCTCGTTCACCCCGACTTCAAAATGCCGGGAGAGCTCGGCGGCGTCTTCTCGGGATTCGACGACGAGACCTCGGCCTACGACCGCGAGACCTGGGCCTTCCAGCTCGATTCGAGCGGCGTGCCGCGCCGGGATCCGACGTTGCAGGATCCGAACTGCGTCTTTCAGCATCTGAAAAAGCACTACTCCCGCTACACGCTCGACCTCGTATCGCGGATCACCGGCACGCCGGAGGACAAGTGTCTCGCGGTCTGGGAAGCGCTCGCGTCGACGCATCGACCCGACCGGGCGGCGACGGTCTGCTACGCGATGGGATGGACCCAGCACACGGTCGGGGTCCAGAACATCCGGGCCTTCAACATCATCCAGCTGCTGCTCGGAAACATGGGCATGGCGGGCGGCGGCGTGAACGCGCTGCGCGGCGAGGGCAACGTCCAGGGATCGACGGATCACGGGCTGCTCTATCATGTCCTGCCCGGCTACCTGCCGACACCGGTCGCTTCGATGGAGACGCTGCCGGAATACGTCGAGACGCTGACGCCGGCGACCAACGAGCCGCGGAGCGTCAACTGGTGGAGCAATCGCGGAAAGTATATAACCAGCTATCTCAAGGCGATGTACGGAGACGCCGCGACGCCCCGGAACGGCTTTGGATACGACCTTCTGCCGAAACTGGACGACGGGATGCAGGCGTCATGGCTGGCCCTGCTCGCCAAGATGTATCGCGGCGCGTTCGAAGGCTTCTTCTGCTGGGGCATGAATCCCGCCTGCTCCAGCGCCGGCGCCGGCAAGGTGCGCGAGGCGCTCGGCAACCTCAAATGGATGGTCAGCGTCGATCTGTTCGACCATGAGACGGCCTCGTTCTGGCGCGGCCCTGGCGTCAATCCGGAGGACATCGACACCGAGGTGTTCCTTCTGCCGGCCTGCTCGTCGGTCGAAAAGGAAGGCAGCATCTCGAATTCCGGCCGGGTAGCGCAATGGCGTCACAAGGCCATCGAGCCCCAGGGCGAGTCCCTCTCGGACGCGGACATCCTCAACGGGCTGCATTGGCGGGTGAGGAAGCTCTACGAGGAGGAGGGTGGCGCCTTCCCCGATCCGGTCCTGAACCTGTCCTGGGATTTCGGCAAGAAGGACGCGGACGGCAAGGTCGCGCATGTCGACGTCCAGATGGTCGCGCGCGAGATCAACGGCTACTTCGTCGAGGATGTCTACGACGATACGCAGGAACCGCCGAAGCTGGTCGGACGCAAGGGCGACCTCGTTCCGAACTTCGTCAGCCTCCGCGATGACGGGTCCACGTCGAGCGGCAACTGGCTCTATTGCGGGAGCCACGTCCTTGTGGATGGCGAACCCGTCAACATGATGGAGCGGCGCGGCAAGGACGATCCGACCGGTCTCGGGCTCTACCCGGACTGGG
>Ga0316197_10003578_pt1 | contig 11052 bp, 10 predicted proteins | sample OudBiesiAoxic_MG_FD_204939 | JGI IMG/M metagenome (GOLD analysis project Ga0316197, IMG submission 204939) | Coastal sediment microbial communities from Oude Bieten Haven, Netherlands - site A oxic | ecosystem: Environmental > Aquatic > Marine > Coastal > Sediment | place: Netherlands...
AGGCAACCCAGCTACGCGAGCCGATCTTAAAGCGGACGCGTTGAGGAAGAGCCGAGCCCTTGGCGTCCGGCTGAAACGCAAGGAAGCTGAGAGGAAGATTCGTATCGCGGCTTTCCTCGAGGGACCCGGAGACTACCTAAGCGCAGCCGAGAGAGGGAGGCTCCACGATGTCGTCGATGGAGAGCCGCGCTTCATTTCCTCGCTAAGCCACAGGCAGGCGTTCGAGACCGGCGTCCTCCAGCTCTGGCCAGGGGGAATCGGCCCGGGTAGGTTCCCCAATAGCAGTCTCAAAGGTGAAGGTGCTACGGTGGCCATGTGGAATCAAGGCGGCGTGGCCGTCGCCCACGAGCAGTTTGGTGCCCTGCGGGTGGACAATGTCGACAATCCAGGTGCACCAAACGAACACGCGACGGCAGTCGCTACGGTGATCCTTGGTGCCGGCGATTCAACCGATAACGATCTCACAGATTTCGATACTGACGCCCCCAAGCCGCTCCCCAACACGCCGAAGAACAATGCCCGCGGCATGGCCTACGGGGCGAAACTGCGAGTCTACAATATAACCAACCACCCTGTGGAGATGCGAACCCTCGCTGAGGAGTCCATGGCCGGGACGCGCGATATTGTGTTCTCGAACCACGCCTACGGGACGTCCTGTGGCTACCAGAGAGCCAATTCATCAGTTAAGAGCCTGTCGGACTTACCCGATCCGGCAAGAATCGTTTTAGAATTCGCCCAGATCCACCCGCTGATTCGTCATTGAATCCATTCAAATCCTCTCCAGCATGCGGATCTGGAGCAGAATTCTAAAACGTTTTGCTCGAATCCTCTAAGTCCGACAGGCTCTTAATTGGGGATGGTATGGAGATGAAGGATTAGGTGACGGGATGTCCAACTACAAGCATGGGTTCTACTTGAGCGATCCGTGCCGAGAGATCGACGAGATCGTCCATACTATACCGGCGTGCATCACTATTTGCGATTCCTGCTCCTTCGAAGAATCCGGCCAAGGAGGTGGTGCGTCCCGCTCCTTTTCCAGGCACCGAAGGCCGACTGAGCCAAGCTACCGCTCGCAGCTTGGCCAACGGATGCACCGGCTAGAAACATTTCGTAGAATGTGATGCGTGGCGGTATAATAAGGTCTTTTTACCAATCTGGTCGGCGGGGAACGAAGCTACTAACTTCAACGTTAATGCCTCCTCAGAACCCGAAGAAAGAGGTACGGCGTCTCGAGTCCCCCACAAGCTGATGCACCCTCCTGGAACCACTTATACGGCGCAAAACGCCCCGGCGCGCAATCAAGATTCTCACACCTTTGCGTTTACCGCTGGCTCCGGCTCCAACAACCTACTCCCTGAGGCGTGCTCCAAGAATGTTTTGACCGTTGGGGATTGGAGCGGAGGGGTCGTAGGGTCTGATGGGCCAACTGATGATCTCCGTTTCAAACCTGACATCGTGTGCAGCGGCTTCGGAGGTAGTTTATCGCAGAGTGCCCGGTTCGATGGGACTACATTGTACCGCCAGTTCGAAGGCTCAAGCTTCGCGGCGGCAAGCGTGACCGGAGGGCTCGCCCTTGTCCGGGAGCGTTGGCTGGAGCTCAACGGTGCAGCCAAACCTGTCCTGGCCTCCACTTGGAAAGGGCTTGCCATTGCAACGGCCGGTGGAGAGCTCTTTCACCAAAATGGGAATTTCGTCTCTGAGGGCCAAATTCCTAGTCATTATGCAGGCTACGGACCGTTCGATCCACTGGATGCAGTCTACGTCATCGAAGAAGATTTCTATGCCCGTTCTCAGAATACTGGTGCACGTATCTTCGAAATCACGCTCAGGAGGGCGATGATGCGAGGTTCAGAATCCGGAGGATCAATCAGCAGAATGATTTCCGCGTGGCGATCTGTTGGACTGACCCGCCAGGCCCTCAACTCATGAAGTCGCTCGATCCCCGCACGCCAGTGCTCATCAATGACGTCGACTTGCGTGTGATCAGGGCTGATGGGGGTGATTTCAAACCTTGGGCCCTGCGCACCCAATCCAGTATTAAGGGGAATCCCGGCTACCGTACCGTCATCGACGGACAGACGGGGGACAACAAGTTAGACAACGTCGAAGTGGTCGATGTTGCCTGGAATGCCTTCCCGGAAGAATCCGAATTTACAGTCAAGATCACCCGCAAGCTGAATCAGATCAACAGCGACCCCCAGCTGGTCTCGATTGTCATCGTCGGTTCCGCGGAGGCCGTCTTACTACCATTCCGAATTGTCAACTTCTCCCAGATCGACGAATTCAATCCGGATATTTACGGCGTTACCTGGTTGAGCATCCCGGGGGCGATCTACCAGATCGAATCGTCTTCAGACCTGGACAGCTGGCAGCCGCTGCTAGACGAGATCGCGGCGATCGGGGACAAAACCACCACGGAACTCGACATGGCTGGCATGGGTAGCCGCAAGTTTATCCGTGTCCGTAGACTCGACTAGATGATCTCCTTACAAAACATCTACGAAAACGGAGGGCTCGTCAGCGGTGTCAACACGACGAAGCGCGTCACCGGTCTAGCAATTTGCGTTTCCCTTTTGGCCACCTGTGGCCTAGCAACCGCGTCGATTATCTTCACCATGCCACCCGAACCGATCAATGCCGGGATCTTGCCTGACGAGCCCCCGGCGGCGATCGATCTCGATGGCGATGGAGTGACTGATTATATCATCCCCGGCAGTCATCGCCAGATCAATGTCTATCCGCAAGGATTCAACCAGGCGCTGTCGACTGACCAGTTCGGCACTCTCTACGCAGCGAATCTTTCCGCAGGTTTGCTCATCGGTGCCGATCCGGGCGAGGATCAAGTTTGGGGGGCAGCGCCCGCCCCGATCATGGCAGCCTGCTTCAACGCTGGGGGGCTGTTCTGTGGCGGCAATTTCCTTGGTGGGATCGGCTACCTCGGGGCCGAGTTCGACATCGCCGGGGACACGCACTACGGCTGGCTCGAGATCAGTTCGCTCGATGGCGTCCCATACATCGATGTCCTGAGCTGGGCCTACGAGTCCGAACCCGGGGTGGGCATCCTGGCAGGCGCGATCCCTGAGCCGTCCGCGACGGCGATGCTGCTGGCGGCTGGCTTGTTGATCTTGCGCCGGAGGAGGCAAAGCCATCGAGAATAATAGGGGCAGGACAGAATAATTGCGCAGAGCAATGTTCGTTTCAGTTGGCCAATCTCCAGCAAGCTCCGCACCCCAAGCGACCACCCCGCTGCGCCTTGGCCAGAACCAGGCGGCCGCGCCCAGCTAGTAGCTCTTGGCGAACACCACGCGCCTCGAGCTCGGCTTGCCGGTGAAGAAGCATGTCCCCTCCTCCGCATACTCGTCGCCGAAGGGGATGCAGCGGATCGTGACCTTGTGATCTTTTTGGATCTGCTCCTCTTCCTCGGTGCTCCCAGCCCAGTGACACAGGGCGAAGCCGCCGTGAATCTCTGGCTTGTCCTGGTTCTCAGGCGTGAAGAACTTCTCGAACTCTTCCTTTGAATCGATCTTGACCGTATGTCGCTTGCGCATCTCCGTAGCGCGATGCAGCAGGTTGCTCTGGATATCTTCGAGCGTGTTCTCGATCACCTTGAGGAAGTCCTCCTTGTCGATGAACTCCTTGTCCTTCGACGGGCCGTCCCGGCGGCACACCGCCACTGAACGCTTTTCGATATCTCGAGGCCCAATCTCGACCCGCAGCGGGGCGCCCTTCTTGATCCAATCCCATGTCTTCTGCCCACCGCCGATGTCGCGCTTGTCCACCTCGACGCGGATCGGCTGGCCCCTGAAGCTGTGGTGCCCGAGCGCCTCAGCCAGGGCATCCGCTGCCTGCAGGACGGCCTCCGCCGTGTCTGGTTTCGGCGTGATCGGGAGGATGACGACCTGCGCGGGGGCGATCGTCGGTGGCACGATGGCGCCGTCGTCGTCCGCATGTGCCATGATCAGCGTTCCGATGAGACGAGTGCTAACCCCCCAACTGGTCGTCCAGCCAAATTCCTTCTTCCCATCGCGGCCGACGAACTCGATGCCGGATGCCTTGGAGAAATTCTGTCCGAGGAAGTGCGAGGTGCCGGCCTGGATCGCCTTGCGGTCCTGCACCATCGCCTCAATGCAAAGGGTGATGTCCGCACCAGGGAAACGCTCGCGCTCGGTCTTCTCACCAGTGATGACCGGCACTGCGAGATGATCCCGCGCGAAGGTCTCGTAGAGGCCGAGGATCTTCTCGGTCTCCTCGATCGCCTCCTCCCTCGTCTCGTGGACCGTGTGCCCCTCCTGCCAGAGAAACTCCGCGGTGCGCAGAAACAGCCGCGGCCGCATCTCCCAGCGCATCACGTTCGCCCACTGGTTGATCAGCAGCGGCAGGTCGCGGTAACTCTCGACCCAGCGGGCGAAGGCCGCCCCGATGATGGTTTCGGAAGTCGGGCGGATCACGAAGGGCTCGCTCAGCTTGCCGCTCGGTACCATCTTGGTGACGCCGTCCTCATTCTTGACGGCTTCGAGCCGGTGGTGGGTGACGACCGCGCACTCGGTGGCGAAACCCTCGACATGCGTCGCCTCTTTCTCCAGATAGCTGACCGGGATCAGCAGTGGGAAGTAGGCATTCTTGTGACCCGTCGCTTTGAACTTCGCATCGAGCTGCGACTGGATGCACTCCCACATCCCATAGCCCCACGGCTTGATGACCATGCAGCCGCGTACCTCAGAGTTCTCTGCCAGATCAGCGGCGCGGACTACCTGCTGGTACCATTCCGGAAAGTCTTCACCACGCGTCGGCGTGATGGCGAATTTGGGTTTCTTCTGCGTCTGCTGCTGCTGATTTTTTGCTTTCTGGTCGGCCATGGTCGGCCTAACCAGTCGTTTAGATCGCCGATAAATCCAGCGCAAATCGGCCGTCCTGCGTGCTGGCAGACCTTGCCAAGCAGCACGCATTGCTGATAGCGTCACCACCATGAATCTCAAAAAAACTACCACCTTACTCGCTGCGAGTGCAGCCATCCTGTCGAGCCCGGCCATCGCAGACCACCACCTCGAAGGCGATTCGAAGAAGGCGGCCGAGTTCGCGACCACCACGATCGACATCGGCTGCGTCGTCAGCGACATCGAGAAATCGGTGGAGTTCTACACCGAGGCGATCGGGTTCACCGAGGTCACCGGCTTCAGCGTGCCGGCGGATTTCGCCAAGCAGGCAGGGCTGACCGACAGCAAGCAGCTCGACATCCGCGTGCTGGTGCTCGGCGAGGGCGAGGGTGCGACGAAGCTGAAACTCATGCAGATCAAAGGTGGCGGGAACAAGAAGCCGGACCACAAACACATCGACTCGACCCTCGGCCTGAGCTACATCACGATCATCGTCAAGAGCAGCGACGACGCCCTAGCGCGCCTCGCGAAAGCAGGCGTCAAACCGATCGCCAAGGGCCCCGCCACGCTGCCTGAGTCGCTCAATCCCGCGCTCGCACTCACGATCGTCCGTGACCCGGACGGCAACCTCGTCGAACTCGTCGGACCGAAGCCGACGAAGTAGATCGTGAAGGCCGTGCGCCCCGCCGCGATCCCAGCTCTCGCCGCCGCCCTGCTCCTCCCCGCATGTGCGACGGGTGGCGGCAGTGGCATGCGCGGCGATACGGCAACCGATCGCGCGCACCCGCTCGGGAGCGGCAGCGTGCAGTTCGTCGGATTCGAGCAGCGCGAGTTACAAGACGATCTGCGCGTGATCCCAGAGGAGGGGCTAGCGCTGATCGCGCCGCTCGCCGACACGCGCATCGAGAACGTCGATGGCTTCTGGTGGCGGGGCAGCCGCCAGTGGTTCAAGATCCCCGACCACTGCCACACGACAATCAGCAAGACCGCCGACGGCCTGCGCTCGTCGCCCGAGTGCGGCAGCCTCGGCACACGGATCCAGAGGCTGCGTGGCGGAATCTCTGAGCCGGGCTGGGTCGATGATTCCGGTGCCACGGGGCACGCCACCGCCTATCCATTTTAACCTGGATCAGGAGATTGGAGCAGGATCGATTGAGACAAGATCTGCACAGTCGCTGGGTCGGATTGGGGCGAGTGTCGAACTTCGAGAATGCCACTATGTTCCGCCGACCCGCCATGCTCCTGCTGCTATGCGTCCCGCTGCTATGCGGCGCAGACGGGGAGGAGGCAGAGGATCGGGATGCCGATAGCGCCACACAGCGCAGCACCGCAGACATCGCACGCGCGACCTTGGAGCGCCGCGAGAACCGCTCGCTCTACTTCCGCGGCGAGCGCATCTTCGACCGGCAGTGCGTTCATTGCCACGGCACCACCGGACGCGGCAACGGCCCCTGGGCGGCGACGATGGTGAACAAGCCGCGCAACTTGCGCAGCGGCATCTTCAAATTCCGTACCACCCCCTATGGCAAGCTCCCCTCCGACGCGGACCTGCGCCGCACCATCCGCTCCGGTGTCTCGGGCACCGCGATGCCCGCCTTCACCAAGATGACCGACTCCGAGCTGGATGGGATCGTCGCCTTCGTCCAGAACCTCTCGCGGCGCTGGCGCGACGAGGCGCTGTATGCCAATCCCATCACGCTACCCGAGCCACCCGCGTGGGTAAACAAAGAGGACGCTCAGGGTGGACACGTCGCCCGCGGAAAGGCGCTGTTCGGTAAACTATGCGCCAGCTGCCACGGCGCCGAAGGCAAGGGCGACGGGCCCGCCTCGAAGGGGCTCGTGGATGTCTGGGAAAACCCGATCAAACCTGCCGACCTCACCGGCGAGCACCACAAGAGCGGCGACCGGCCCGAAGATCTCTACCGCACCATCGCCACCGGCCTCGACGGCACCCCCATGATCGGCTTCCACGGCACCCTCGAACCCGCACAGATCTGGGATCTGATAGGGTTCATCCGCAGCCTTGCATCCGGCGAGGCCGCGGAAGATTGAGCGCTCAGAAACGGTTCACACATCTCCGCAGCCCTCCACTCGATGCACGTGGACACTTTCAGCCGGAGGCGCTATGCCTCCACGCACCACCATCTGCGATTCCTACTCCCTCGACGAATTAAGCCGTAGCCCAGTTACTTGTCTGTCCGAAGACTGCTCCTTGGCGTGGCTGTCTTCAGCCACCAACGGCTGGGCAGTCGAATTTTGCTGCCCGCGAAGCAGCGCTAAGATTCGCTAAGTCTCGCCTCGGCCATCCATTGGTATCTCAAGTTTCAGCCCTTCGGGTCGGTGAGACTTGTCACAGATGCCAACAAGGAGAAGGTGCGTCCCGCTCCTTATTCGGGCGTCGTGGGGCGACTGCGGCATCGAGGGGGTCGACTACCGCTATGACGATCCCGCCATCACCGGTAGTGCCGGTGGCGACTGGCTCAGCAGCGTCGCGTACCGGGTCGAGACCTGGATCCCAGAGCGACGCGAGCATTTCGTCCGCGCGTTCTACGCCGGTATCCAGGCCGGGACGATCTACCTAGAGGATTTTGAAGACGGTGAGCTGAACACACCAGGTATTTTTGTCAACGATATCACCAACGGGATGGGGAATTTCTGGGGAGGTGAATCGATGCACTTGGCAACTATCCGAAGTATGTCGGATTTGTAGTGACCGAGCCCGAAGATTACCTCAACGAGGACGTCTTCATCACGATGCTCGACCCGGATGGCAACGATGTGCTCGAAGAAGAGCGATTCGATCCATGGCAATGGGACACCGGCAACTTTGTTGGAGACACCCGATACCGCCACTTCATCGGTGGCTACTCTGATACCGGCATTGCCAGCCTGCGCATCGAAGGCGTCTACCAGCTCGACCACCTTCAGTACGGCTCCGCGATCCCTGAGCCGTCCGTTTGGCTGCTGAGCGTCGGCGGTTTCGTGTTGCTGATGCTGCGACGTTTGCGCTAGCTCCGGATCTGTCGATAGAACCATCCAGCGTTACCGATCTAAGTGGTTTCGGGTTCGACCCACCAAATCAATTCAATTGAGTGCCCGCGAAGGTGCGCGAAGGCCGGATCACCAAAACACCACCGGACTGCAGAGCCCGAGCCTTAGCGAAACTTAGCGGGCAGAGTATTTCCCGCCCTGCATCCGCCGAAGCACCGAGTTTACCACGATTCTCCCCGGGACCCCTGATCGACGCATGCTCCTTCCTCTTCTCAATCAGGGAAACCTGCCGTCATCCCGACCCGCGATCCAAAATGGAGCAGGGCCCAGCGCTCCACGTTCATCGGCTCCATCCAGGTGATCTGGGCGATCAGTTTCCGTGCATTCGCCACCGCCAGCGTCATTCCCGTCCAGAGCCAATCTACTCCACCAGCGTGTAGCGCACCCGCATGAACTGCCGCTCGTTCCCCAGTGCCGTCACCAGGCTCGCGCTGCGGACGATGAGGCTGCTGGCATCCTCGCTGACAACCACTGTCCCCGCCGAACTCCAGTCCACGAGGTTGCTGGAGATCTCGACCAGGTAGGTGATGTCCGTGACGCTCGGATCCTTGGCCACGGTGAGGGTCAGGTAACCACCGACTTGCGAACTCACCGGTGGGGACGCAGAGCTTGCCAGCGTCGGATTGCTGCCGCTCGCATACTCTTGGAGGCTGCTGAGCCCATCGCCATCCCCGTCCATCACCCCTTCCACCTCCGGTTTCGAACCCGGGAAGAAGCTGTCTAGCCAGGCCGCAAAGGTACCCTCAACAAGTGCTGGTGCGACCACCCCGGATGCCCAGATCTCTCCACTATCTCCGACTGTGTAGAAGCGGTCGCCAAAGAAGATCGCCGCATTGCGCGTCGCGTGGTTGGCGGCGGTCGCGAGCACCCCCCAGTTCTCACCATCGGTCGATGACAGGTTGACGTTGGCGTCGCTGCTGTCTAGATCGACACCCGCAGCCAGGTAGATGCCGTTGCCATAGGCGAAGGCTGGGATCTCCTCGGAGGCACTACGGTTGGTGACGAAGTTTGCGCCGCCGTCAGTCGAAGAGCGGATCTTCGAGTAGAACCCGCTGGCGAGAAATCGGTCGTTGCAATACTGGACGTCGTAGAAGCCCTGCCAGCTGAGCGTGCCGGTGCCCGACGAGGTGTCCGTCCACGAGGAGCCATCGGTGGAGGTCAGCACCACCACTGGTCCACCTGAGTTGCCAGGGCTCCCGGAGCCGACCGCGACAAATTTGCCGTCGCCGTAGCTCACACCCTTCAGGTCGATCGCCGTCGGGGATGGGACCGGGCTCCAGCTACTGCCGTTGGTCGAGCGCCAGATCGTTCCGTCGTCCCCGACCGCCACATGCACGCTCCCGCTACTGGCGATGTCGCGCAGCGTGGCTCCGGAGAAGTGCCGGCGTGTCCAGCCGCTACCATTGGGCGAGGTGAAGATCGCGCCATACCAACCAGCCGGATCCGCAAATTGGTATTCCTCGCCCGCGGCGAGAAATTGCGTCCCATCGTGAACCACCGCATACGGGACGACATTCGAGCCGATCTCGCCGCCCGTCCAGCTGGCGCCGTCCGTCGATGTCCGGTAGATTCCGGTGAACGGGGCGTAGCCGACGGCGACCAGCTTGCTGCCATCGGTGGCGATGTCATTGAGGTCGGAGCTGGTCCCAGAGCTGCGCTGCGTCCACTTGTCGAGCGGGTCTGACACCGTCACTACCTGGCTCTCGGTCACCGTCCCTCCCTTCATGTCCGACACCGTGACGCTGACCGTGTACCTCCCACCGACAAGCCACGAGCGGGTCTGGCTCGAACTATTCGCCGAGATGGATCCATCGCCAAAGTCCCAGTAGTAGGCGAGCGGGTCGCCATCCGTATCACTAGCATTCACCGAAAATGTCAGCGATTCCCGCGCGCTCCCCGTTGCTGGCGCGTCCAGCGCAGCGGTCGGGGCGACGTTGCCGCTGCCAGTCCCGAAATTGACGGCGACGTCAATCCATTCGTCCGGTGCTGCCCCGCCCGTCCCGAGCGCGGTGATGTGGACGCCCGCAGCGGGATCTGAATAAGTCCGCCCCAGCACGATCGCGCCATCGTCGCGCCCCGCAGCGCTACCCGGTGTCGTATCGAGGAGCCAGCTGCGATCCTCGTTCGGCCGCTCCCAGACCAGGTAGATACCGGACTGCAGCCACGGGTTGTTGGCCAGGTTCTTCCGGTAGCCGAGCCAGTAGTACTGGGCAGGTGAGACCGCCTTGGTGATGCGCAGCCCGCGCATGGCACCGGTCGTCGCAGGGTCGTCGAAGCGATAGATCCGGTACGTGCCTGGGCCGGCGGCGGTCGCATCTGTCCACTGATCCGGCTCGAGCCAGTTGAGCTCCTGCTTCGCCTGCGGGTGGAAGTGGCCGTCGTTCGAGCCGTCGCCCATGATGTCGAACTCGTCGCCGTACTCGTCACTCGTCCCAGCGCCGACCACCGACCCGTTGGACGTCGCCCAGAACGAAGCGTGCCCGAGACCGTAGTTGTGACCGAACTCGTGGATGATGACGTTGCTGCTCGACGTGTCCTGGATCCACTGGCGCGAGCCTCCGGCGAGTCCGGCATAGGAAGCGAGCGAGCCCGAGCCCATCCCGACATCCCCGAAGTGCACTCCCACGATGTCGTAGGCATCGAGATTCAGACCAGGGATCTGTGCCTCGGCCGCAGCCTTCGCCGCATCGTGCAAGGCATTGTTCTCCGACGGCAGGTAGCTCGACGTCGGCGCTGGCATGCGCACGACGATCGGGCTCACGGTGGCGTTGATCCCGGTCTTGCCGTACGACATCGCCGCGATGGTGTCGTCCACCGTCGAATTCAGGATCCCGGCGAGCTCGGCCTGACCGACCGACGCACCGGGGAGATCCGAAAAATCGACACGGATAAAATACACGTCCTTCAGGGACTCGGTCCAGCTCGAGGCTTGGAGATCGACCTCATCCGCAGCTGCTTCCCAGTCGAAGCCCGCTCCATCGAGACCACCTCCGTCCGCCATCAGGAAGACGACCTGCGATCCGCTATGCGGGCCAGGCTCGAGGTCGAAGCGCGCCAGTTTCGCATCGAACTCCGCAGCCACCCCGGCATCGGCAAAGTCGAAGCGCAGGCCGCCCGCTAGGGCCAC
>Ga0316197_10003579_pt1 | contig 11052 bp, 8 predicted proteins | sample OudBiesiAoxic_MG_FD_204939 | JGI IMG/M metagenome (GOLD analysis project Ga0316197, IMG submission 204939) | Coastal sediment microbial communities from Oude Bieten Haven, Netherlands - site A oxic | ecosystem: Environmental > Aquatic > Marine > Coastal > Sediment | place: Netherlands...
CAATCAGCTCGGCGAGGCGGTTGAGCGTCACCATGTCGACACCTGCGATGCCGCCCTGGCGTCCGAGTGCTCGCCGGGTCATCACCCCGCAGGTGTTGGTCGGGACCGCGACGGTGACCGGAGCGAGCGCGTCGGTGCCCTTGGCGTCGGCGATCGCGGCGGCGAGCGCGAGGAACGCGCGATCGGGGGCCACGAGGGTTGCGGAGATCGACACGTCGACGATCGTAGAGAAGGGGTGTGACAATCGGGGGCTCTACCATCGGCGAATGCGTCTCCGCCGTGCGACACTCGACGACCGGCCGGCGCTGGGCGTCACGGCGATGCGGGCCTTTGCCGAGGATCCGGTGATGCGGTGGCTGTACCCCGAGGACGAGATCTTCTTCTCTCCGGGCGGCGAGGTGCTCCGTCCTGCCATGACGGGCTGGATCGGTCTCGGCGAGGTGTGGTGTACCGACGACGGTGTCGGGTTGGCAGTCTGGATTCCACCCGACCGCCCGGAGATCGACTTCACCGTCGATCCACCCGTTCCGGAGCCGCCACCCGACCGGTTGGAGCGGTTCGCGATCCTCGGCTCGCTGATGGACGCGCACACGCCCGAGGAGCCGCACTGGTACCTGCAGCTCCTCGCGACCCACCCCGACTGGCAGCGTCGAGGCATCGGCGCGGCACTGATGAACGTGATGTTCGAGCGGGCCGACGCCGAGGGGCTGCCGTGCTGGCTCGAGACCGAGACCGTCGAGAACGTCGCGTACTACCGCCACCACGGCTTCGAGGTCCGCTCCGAATGGGACGTGCCCACCGGACCGCACATGTGGGGCATGTACCGCCCAGTGGGCTGACGTCGAGTCAGCGGGTTCAGCTGGCGAGGATGCGCCAGACGTTGCCGTCGGCGGGTGAGGTGACGTAGATGTTGCCGCCCGGGGCGACCGCCACGCCGCGGGGCGTGAACGCCGGGTAGAAGTCGGCCAGGGTGTGAGCCGGCCTGATCCGCTCGGCGAGCGTGGTGGTCTCGCCGGTCGAGAGGTCGACGCGGGTGACATCGCCGCTCCCGGTCTCGACGACGACGAGGTCGCTGTGGGTCAAGGCCCCATGAACGCTGAAAGATTCGGCGCTGATGACCGTTCCTTTACCACCGCCTACGATGCTGCGACCGTGCACGAGACGACATCGGTGACCAATCCAGGAGTCGAGCAGCGATACTCGGTGAGCGCTCTCGGGCCGGTCACCGTCACGCGGGCCGACGCGCCGATCGACCTGGGCGGCCCCAAGCAACGGCTGGTGCTGGCATTGCTGATGTCGAGCCCCGATCATGTCGTCGCCACGAGCCGGCTGATCGACAAGCTGTGGGGCGAGGAGCCGCCGGCAACGGCGCGCAAGGCCCTCCAGATGCACGTGTCGAATCTGCGGCGGGCGCTCGGCGAGGAGTTTCCGCTCCGGACCGCGTCCGGCGGCTATCTGGTCCAGTCGGCCGACCTCGACTACGACGTGAAGGCCTTCGAGGAGTCGGTGACCCGGGCAACGGCGCTGTTGCGCACCGACCCGACCGCGGCATCGACGCTGCTCTCGCAGGCGCTCGCCACATGGCGCGGATCTGCTTTCGCAGACCTCGACGACGAAGCGGCGATCGCCCCGGAGATCGCCCGACTCGACCAGCTCCGGCTGACCGCACTCGAGCGGCGCATCGACGCCGATCTGCGCCTCGGCCGTCACGCCGAGCTGGTCGGCGAACTCGAGACGCTCGCCGTCGAGCATCCCTATCACGAGCGGTTTCGTGAGCAGGAGATGCTGGCGCTCTATCGCTCGGGCCGCCAGACCGAGGCGCTGCGCGCCTACGACCACACCCGCATGACGCTCGTCGAGGAACTCGGCATCGAGCCGTCACCGTCGCTGCAGGCGCTGCACACGCAGATCCTCCAGCAGGCGCCCGAGCTGGAGTACGTCGGCGATTCAGGCGAGCCGACCTACGCGTTCCTTGCCACCGACCTCGAGGACTCGACTGCACTGTGGGAGTCCGACCCCGACGCGATGCAGCTCGCACTGGCCCGCCACGACGAACTGTTGGCGAGTGCGGTCGAGGCGAGTTCCGGCACGGTGTTCAAAGGCACCGGCGACGGCATCTACGCAGTGTTTGCGTCCGCAGTCGACGCGATCCAGGGTGCGATCGACGCCCAGTTGGCGCTGTCGAGCGAGATCTGGCCGACCGACCGACCGCTGCTCGTGCGGATGGCGGTCGACGAGGGCCCGGCGTCGAGCCGTGACGGCGACTACTTCGGCCCCGCCCTCAACCGGGTGAGCCGCATCATGTCATCCGGTCACGGCCGCCAACTCCTCGTGCCCGCATCGCTCGCTGCCCAGTCACCGTTGCCCGTTCGTGATCTGGGGACCGCCGACTACAAGGGCGTCGGCCGGATCGAGATCGCTCAGGTCGACATCCCGGGGCTCCCGGAGGAGTTCCCGAGCCTGCGCACCGACCGTGCGCCTGCGGGCGTCCCTCGTCACGGTTTCGGCCGGGCGATCCGCGGGTACGAGCTGCGCGAGCAGTTGGGCACCGGTGCGTCGGGCATCGTGTTCCGCGCCTATCAGTCGTCGATCGGTCGCGAAGTGGCGATCAAGGTCATCCGGCCCGAGCTGGCCAACCGCTCCGGCTTCGTGAAGCGGTTCGAGGCCGAGGCGCAGTTCGTCGCGCAGCTCGAGCACCCCCACATCGTGCCGCTGTACGACTACTGGCGAGATCCCGACGGCGCCTACCTCGTGATGCAGTTGCTGCGTGGCGCGAGCCTGGCCGACTCGCTCGAGCGGTCACCGTGGCGCCCGGCGGCGGCGCTGCGTCTGCTCGACCAGATCGGGGCGGCACTCGACTACGCCCACCGCCATGGTGTCCTGCACCGTGACCTCAAGCCCGCCAACGTGCTCCTCGACGGCGACGGCAACGCGTTCCTCAGTGACTTCGGCATCGCCACCGACCACATCGACGCCGTCGGTCTCCCCGCCGAGAGTTCGGTGGCGTACATCTCACCGGAGGAGTTGGCCGGCCTTCCGATCGGCGCGGCCACCGACATCTACGGCCTGACCCTGCTGGCCTACGAGACGCTGACGGGTACTCGGCCCGACCCCGGCGGCCAGCCGGCCCCGGTCGCCCAGCTGCGCCCGGAGCTGCCACCGGCCATCGATCGCGTGCTCGAGCGCGGCACACATCCCGACCCGATGCAGCGATACCCCCGCGTGGCCGACCTGCTGCGCGAGCTTCGCCAGGCCTTCGGCGCCGACGGCGGCGCGACGCCGGACGACGCCCCGATCGAGGTGCGCAATCCGTTCAAGGGGCTTCGGGCGTTCAAGGAGACCGACGCCGCCGACTTCTTCGGGCGCGACGAGCTGGTCGCCGAACTGGTCGACCACGTCGCGCACCATCAGTTCACCGCCGTCGTCGGTCCGTCGGGCAGCGGCAAGTCGAGCGTCGTCCGAGCCGGCCTCCTGCCCGAGATCCGCCGCGGCGGGCTCGACGTCGTCGGTGGCGTGCTGATCACCGAGATGTACCCCGGCTCGTACCCGTTCGAGGAACTCGAATCGGCGCTGGTGCGGGTGGCGGTCACGCCGACCGGCGGGACGATGGCCGACCTGCTCGGCGACGATCGCGGCCTGCTGCGGGTCGCAAAGCAGATCCTGCCCGACGACGACAGCGAGCTGGTGCTCGTGATCGACCAGTTCGAGGAACTCTTCTCGCTGACCACCGATCCCGACACCCGAGAGCACTTTCTCGCCAGCCTCGTCGAGGTCGTCCGCGACGAGCGCAGCCGGGTCCGCATCGTGGTCACGATGCGCGCCGACTACTTCGATCGCCCACTCGAACAGGCCGAGTTCGGCGACGTACTGCGCAACGGCCTCGTGCCGATCGCCGCCCCGCGCGAGCACGAACTCGCTGCCGCCATCGCCCGGCCGGTCGACGGCGCAGGGCTCGAATTCGAACCCGGGCTCGTTGCCCGCATCGTGCGCGACGTCGCCGACCAGCCCGGTGCGCTCCCGCTGCTGCAGTACGCGCTGACGACGCTCGTCGACCAACGCCAGGGGCGCATGCTCGACACCGCCGCCTACGACCGGATCGGTGGGGTCGAGGGCGCACTCGCGACACGAGCGGAGGAGATCTACCAGTCGCTGTCACCCAGGGCCCAAGAGGCCGCACGCGAGGTCTTCGTGCGGCTCGTACGGGTCGACGACCATGCTGGCGACACACGTCGACGAGCGGGACGGAGCGAGCTGGAGACGCTCGGCTTCTCCGACGGCATCATCGACGAGGTCGTCTCGGCATTCGGGGCGTTCCGGCTGATCGCTTTCGATCGCGACCCGGTGAGCCGCGGCCAGACGGTCGAAGTCGCCCACGAGGCGCTGCTGCGCGAGTGGCCGAGGTACCGGGGATGGATCGCCGAGCGTCGCGAGGCGTTGCTCGTCGAGCGACGCCTGGAGTCGGCCGCTGCCGAGTGGGATGCCGCCGGTCGACCGGCCGATCTGCTGGTGTCTGGTGGACGATTGGAGCAGTTCGAGCGTTGGGTCGACGACGAGCCGGTGGCGCCGCAGGAGCGCGAACGATCGTTCCTGCTGGCCAGTCGTGACCGCACCAATGCGCAACTCGTCGTCGAGCAACGACGGGTCCGCAGGCTCCGCCGACTCGTTGCCGGAGTCGCCGCGGCGCTGGTCGTCGCGCTCGTCGCCGGTGGCCTCGCTTGGCGCCAGAGCAACCGTGCCGACGACGAAGCTCAGCGCGCAAGCGAGGAAGCGCAACGGGCCAACGCCGCCGCCGCGCTGGCCGACGAGCAGGCGTCGGTCGCCGCGGCGCAAACCGAGGTCGCCGAGTCGCAGACCGTCGCCGCAACCGAGTCGGCACAGGTCGCCGACCTCGAACGGATGCGTGCCCAGTCGGCCTCCCAGGTGACCACCAATGCGCCGCTCGCTGCGCTGCTCGCCGTCGAGGCGTACAACATCGACTCGTCGTCGCTCGGTGCCGGCCCGATGCAGCGGGTGCTGACCGGTGTCGATGGCCGACAGGCGACTCTCACCGACGGTGTGAACTCGTACACCGATGGGGGCGTCCGGTCGGCAGACGGCAACATCGTCGCCGTCCCGAGCGCTGCAGGGGTCGACGTGTGGGATGTCGACAAGCGTCAGCTGTTGCTGCGGTTGGACGTGGGTTTCTCAGCCCTCGATCTGACCGCCGACGGGACCCTCCTCGCCGTCGACGCAGGTGGAGCCGAACAGCTCGACCTCATCGATGTCGGCTCGGGCGACGTCGTGGGCACGATCGGCGAAACCGTGTGCTCGGTGGTCCGGTTCTCACCAGCGGGCGATCGGCTGCTCCTCGTGGTCGACGACCGGGACTCGCCGGCCGGTTGTGACGACTTCTCCACCCCGGGCCGAGTCCAGATCTGGGATGTCGCCGACCCCGGTCGTCCCGCGCTCGAACACGTCGACACGGGTGACGCCGTGTTCGACGCGTGGTGGGCGCCCGATGGCGCCGGCTACCTCCGCTTCACCGACGTCGAACGGCTCGACTTCGTCGACGCCACGACGTTCGAACCGATCTGGTCGCACACCTTCGATGCGACCAGCGGCCTCCCGCAGGGATCACTCGCCCGCCCGACCGGCGCATTGTTCCGCTCCGATGGAGGTTCGGTCGTCGTCGGGGCGATCTTCAACGACATCGCCGGGAGCCGGCTGTTCACCTTCGACACGACCACCGGCGAGGTGGTGGGACCCCCGACGCCGACAGCGAGTCTCAGGACGATGAACTGGTGGGACGACGGCGAGACCCAGGTCGTCGGCACGCTGGGACCCTCCGGAGTCACCGTGCTCGATCTCGACCGGGCCACCGAGGTCCGGCCGTTGCCCTTCGAGAACCGGAATGCCACGACCGTCTGGGTCGACCGCGAACTCGGTCGCATCGTCGTGGCCGGTTTCCTCGGTCTGGAGGTGTTCTCGCTCGACGGACGCAGTGTGCTCGAGCGTCGAGTCGGTCTGACCGACGAGCAGCTGGCGGTCAGGGCCGAGACCGGTGGGCAGCTCTTCGGGTCGATCTCCGCCGATGGTGATCGACTCTGGATGTCGGTCGCCGAACCGTTGCTCCAGCTGGAAGCCGTCGAATGGGACCTGACCACCGATCCGGTGACGAATCTCGGCACACGCTCGCCGGGATTCGCCTTCGACCAGGGAGACTCGACGCTGCTGTTCAGCCCGATGGGGGTTCAGGTGCTCGACGGCAACCACGAGCAGACCGGGGCTGTGGTCGACTACGAGTTCGATCGGGGTCCGGCGGCCATCTGGCGAGCGAGCTCCGATGGTTCGACACACGCACCGCTGCGCGGCGGCGCATCGGTGATCGACATCTACGACACCCGGACCGGTGACCGCATCGCCGAGGTGGACGACCTGGCCGACAGCGCCGAGATCCTCGACAGCCGCCACTCGTTCAGCGCCGATGGGGCCTACATGATCCGAAGCGTGGTGACGCCGAGTGGTGAACGATGGGCGGTGTTCGACACCGGGACCGGCGAGGCGGTCCACAGCGGGAGCGCCGATCCCCGGTCTGATCCGTGGCTCGCCGGTCGCACGATCTACTCGAACGCGCCCAACAGCTTCGATCTCGAACGGCGCGACGTCGAGACGCTCGAAGTCGTCGGGCCACCGCTGGTCGGTCACACGTTGATCCTCAACGGGATATCGGACGACCTCGACTCGGACCGGATCGTCACCCAGGCGGTCAATGGGAACGTCCGGGTGTGGGACCGCGAGTCGGGCGATCAGATCGGCAGCGAGATCGAAGTCGATCGTCAGACGGTCGGTGGCCTGGAGATGACCACCGCGAGGGACGGGGACATCATCGGTGTCAGTCTCAACACCGAGTACGCCCTCTGGAACTACGACTTCGACTCGTGGCCGGCGCTCGCCTGCGACATCGCCGGGCGCAACATGACCCAGCGCGAGTGGGCCGACTTCGGCCCCCAGGGCGTCGAGTACCGGGTCACCTGCCCCCAGTTCGCACCCGGCACCTGACCGGGCTCCTGAGCAGTGGAGTCGTCAGGCGCGGCGGGCGGCTTCCGCGCGGGTGCGGAGGTCGGTGACGGCGTGTTCGAGGCCCTCGGGATCCTTGTACAGCGCACTGCCGGCGATCAGGACGTTCGCTCCTGCGGCTGCCGCTCCTGCGATCGTCGTCGGTCCGATGCCGCCGTCGACCTCGAGGTCGACGGCGTCGGCGAGTCCTGCGGCCTCGATCATCGAGCGCACCTCCGCGATCTTCGGCTCCATCGACGCCAGGTATGCCTGGCCACCGAAGCCGGGATTGACCGTCATCACGAGTATCAGGTCGACCAGGTCGAGGACGTGGCCGACCGCCCACGCCGGTGTCGCCGGGTTGAGCGCGACCGCGGCGGCGGCGCCGAGGTCGTTGATGTTGCCGAGCGTGCGATGGAGGTGGGTGCATGCCTCGGCGTGCACGATCAGACGCGAACACCCGGCGTCGATGTACTGCTTCGCCATCACATCGGGCGTGTAGACCATCAGGTGCGCCTCGAAGGGCAGGGTGGTGTGTGAGCGCGCCGACGCGATCACGTCGGGCCCGAACGTGAGATTCGGTACGAACTGGCCGTCCATGACGTCCCACTGGATGTGGTCGACGCCGGCAGCTTCGAGCGCGGCGACCTCGTCGCCGAGACGGGCGAAGTCTGCCGGAAGGACGGAGGGGACGATCTGGATCGGTCGGCTCATCGAGCCTGCAACCTAGTGCTGCAGCTCGGCGCGAGGACGACCTCGTCGACGGCGACGTTCGGCCCGACAGCGCACCAGCGCCGTATCAGTCCGAGTCGTCCTCGCCGGCGTGCTCCCACGCCTCGTCGTCGTCTTCCCAGCGCTCGTTGCGCTTCTCGACCCGCTCCTGCCAGTGCTCGGCCTCGGCCTTGCTCGCGTACGGTCCGAGGAAGTGATCGTACGAACCACGCTCCGACCCCGGCACGGCAACCTTGCGGCGCAGATCCCAGTACCACTCCTCGTTGCTCACCCTCCCAGTGTCGCGCACGATCGGGACCGATCGAAACCCGCCGGGGAACGGTCGACCCGTACGCTGGACCGATGGACGTGACCGTGCGACCCGATCGACTCGTGGCCGGCGGGGAGGCGTTGGCCCGCGAAGAGGGCGGGGACCACGCCGGACGCGTCGTGTTCGTCGACGGTGCGTTGCCCGGTGAGCTCGTTCGGGTGCATCTCACGTCGTCGAAGAAGGACTATGCGAAGGCGGCCGTGGTGGAGGTGTTCGAACGTTCGCCGTACCGAGACACACCGTCGTGTGCTCATCGCCGCGCCGGCTGCGGTGGCTGCGACTGGATGCACCTGCAGCCCGCCGCCCAACTCGACGCCAAGGTCGAGATCATCCGCGAGTCGCTGCGCCGGATCGGCCGACTCGAGCCGACGATCGTCGACGACCTCGTCGTGTCCGGCGGCTCCGTCACGCCATTCGGGTACCGCACGACGATCCGCGTCGTCGGCGGGCCCGACGGGACACTGGGCTTCCGTGAGCAGGCGTCCGACCGGGTGGTGCCGGTCACCAGCTGTCCGGTGGCCGAGTCGAAGCTGTCGCGCCTGCTCGGGGTCGTCGAGGTCGACGAGGGTGCCGAGCTGACGTTGCGCACGTCGGTGGCGACCGGCGCGATCACCGCGACCTGGGACAAGCGGTTCCGCGGCTCGATCCGTAATCTCCCGTCGGAGGTCCACATCGGGGAGCGGGCGTGGCTGACCGAACGGGTCGCCGGGTGCGAGCTGCGGGTGTCGGCCGGCTCGTTCTTCCAATCGGGTGCCCAGGCCGCCGAACTCCTCGTGGCCGCCGTGCGCGATGCCGCGCCCGAGTTGGCGGGGGCGCGTCACGGTCTCGATGCCTACGGTGGGGTGGGGCTGTTCGCCGCGACGGCGATGGCCGGGTGCGAGCGGGTGACCGTGATCGAGTCGAATGCGTCGGCCTGCCGTGACGCCGAGCACAACCTCGCCGGCCGCGATGCGCACGTCGTGCGCGCCGAGGTGACCGGGTGGACACCTCCCGCCGGTGACGGGCCGACCCCGCCGGTCGACGTGGTGGTGGCCGACCCGGCGCGCAGCGGGCTCGCGAAGCCCGGGGTGGCCGCGCTCGCCGCTGCCGGTTCGCCCGTCATCGCGTTGGTGAGCTGTGACCCTGTCTCGATGGCCCGCGACACGCTGTTGCTGGCCGACGCCGGCTATCGCCCCGAGCGGGTCGAGGTGTTCGACCTGTATCCGAACACCCACCACATCGAGACGGTCGCGCGGTTCGTTCACAGCTGATGTCGAATATTCTCCCAGGAGAGATCATCCGGGAGGCACCGCTGGAACGTACAGACGATGTGAGACGCGAATACACCGAGGCATCCGACGCCGCGCTCGTCGTGTCGATCGGGCGGTACCAGCAGGCGGCGCTCGCCGAGGCGTATCGTCGCCACGCCGGCGCCGCGTTCGGCCTCGCGAAACGCCTGCTCAGCGACCATGCACGGGCCGAAGAGGTCGTGCAGGAGGTCTTCGTGCGGCTCTGGAACGAGCCGAACCGGTTCGATCCCGAACGTGGAACACTGCGCAGCTTCCTCCTGGCGCACACCCATGGACGTTCGGTCGACCTGATCCGCGCCGACGTGGCCCGTCGGAACCGGGAGGAGAAGGAAGCCCGGCAACAGGCCGACGGTGGCTACGACATCGCGCACGAGGTGTGGGACATCGCCCTCGCCGGTCACGTCCGCGAAGCGATGGAGAAGTTGCAGCAGGGCGAGCGTCTGGCGATCGAGCTCGCCTACTTCGGCGGGCTGACGTACAAGGAGGCCGCCGATCGTCTCGGCGAGCCGGAAGGAACGGTCAAGAGTCGGATTCGTTCGGGTCTGAAGAAGTTGCGAGTCGAGCTGGTACAGGCCGGCGTGAGCGTGGGGGTGGAGTGAGATGAGTGGACACCGAGACGATCCCGCTGGACCCGTGAGCGACCCGTACGACCTCGACGAACTGTTGGGCGCCTACGCGCTCGACGCCGTCGACGACGACGAGCGCCGCCGGATCGACGACTACCTCGAGGTGAACCCTCGTGCGGCCAACGAGGTGCAGGCGCACCGCGAGGTCGCGACCATGCTCGCCTTCACCGGCATGGATGCTCCCGACGATCTGTGGGGCCGGATCTCGGCCGAGATCGGCGAGCAGGCACCGCCGCCCGGTCCGGAACTCGCTCGCGTCATGTCGATCGACGACCATCCGCGTCGGCGTCGGATCTCGACGGTCGCTCCGTGGGTCGTCTCCGCAGCCGCAGCTGCGGTGCTGGCGTTCGTGGCCATCGGGATCGCCGATCGCGCCGATGCGCCGAACGAGCCACTGGCGAACGCGCTGGAGATCGCACAGGGCGATCGTGATTCGGTGACGACCACGCTGGTGTCGGAGGCGTCCGATGCATCGGCCGAGGCGATCATCGATCAGGACGGCCACGGGTTCGTCGTGGCCCAGGGCCTGCCGACGCTGCCGGAGGACCAGACCTACCAGCTGTGGGGTGTCGTCGAAGACGGCCAGGTCATCTCGCTCGGCATCTTCGGGCCGAACCCCGAGATCGAGACCTTCACCGTGGAGGGCCCGGTGAGCGCCCTCGCGATCACGATCGAGGAGTTCCCGGGTGTGATCAGCGACGGCAACCCCGAGGGCGCGTTCGTCGGCACGTTCTGACCCGTCACACACCCCCGTCTCGGAGGAGGCGGGCGTAGCCTGGCCGCGTGCTCGAGCCGGTCTGTTCTGATGAAGTTGCCGACGCGCTCGCCGACGGTCGTCCCGTCGTGGCGCTGGAGTCGACGATCTTCTCCCATCTCGGTCTGCCGTCGCCGGCGAACCGTGAGGCGTTGGAGCGGTGCACGGGTGCCGTGCGCGCCGGGGGAGCGGTTCCCGCAGTCACCGCCGTTCTCGACGGGGTGGTTCGACTCGGTCTCGGCGACGGCGAGTACGAACGGATCCTCGGTCCGGCCCGCAAGGCGGCGGAACGGGACGTCGCGGTCG
>Ga0316197_10003581_pt1 | contig 11049 bp, 5 predicted proteins | sample OudBiesiAoxic_MG_FD_204939 | JGI IMG/M metagenome (GOLD analysis project Ga0316197, IMG submission 204939) | Coastal sediment microbial communities from Oude Bieten Haven, Netherlands - site A oxic | ecosystem: Environmental > Aquatic > Marine > Coastal > Sediment | place: Netherlands...
GCCGCCCTGCGGTCAGACCTGCTGGTACGTAGCAATACCTGGCCGTTCCCCGAACTGTGATGTGCCGCGCCGGGACTTCCCGGAAGTCGCTTTCACAGAGCGTTGCAATTCGCACGCCCCATCGGTGCCTATCATAGACGAAGGTGTGCAGAACGCAAGAGGTGTACGGATGCCGGTCGGGCGGTCAGATCCAGTCAGGAGCCTCGTCAAACACGGACAGCGCCGTAAAGAGGCCCTGGCGAACAGTGGCCGTGAGGGAGTAGACGCGGTCGGAGTCGGGGCACGGCAGCGGACGGCGAACAAGAGGCGCACCGACCCGCGCAGCGTCCTCTTCCGGCCCCGCTGCCGGCCACAATCCAACAGCTCCGGCAGCGTCTGACAGATGCCGAAAGCCAGTGTCGAAGGAAGTTGTCCAGGAGGCCACCCGCGGCGGGTCCGTCCCGGCCAGTCGGATACGGAGACTCATCTCCTTCGACCGGAAGACCAGCCACGCATCCGAACCGACGTCCCGACGCGCCGACGGCTCACCGAACCGTGGGATCAGCTCTTCTTCCGTAAGGCCCACGAGGCCGTCGCAGGACGCCATTCAGGGTCTCGCCTCCCACGCGCTCCTCCACGTCGACCATCTCATACCGGGATCAGCAATTGGAGGCGTCGGCATCACCACTGTCGATCACGTCCGCCAGCGTGGTGTTGTTCAGAAACTCGAGGGTCGCTTCCTTGATCGTGCGCCAGCGTTCGTGAGCTCCGCAGGGGTTCGAGTCCGAACATTGGGGGAGACCGAGCAGGCAGCGGGTGCGTTGCACCTGCGGTTCGAAGGGGGCGACGACCGACGCCAGCACGACGGAAGACGGGGGGCCCGCCAGTGTGAACCCACCCGATCTGCCGCGCTCGGATTCGACGACACCCGCCAGGGCCAGCTGGTGCAGGATCTTGGAGAGGTAGTTGGCCGGGATGCCCGTCGCCTTGGCCATGTCCCGAGCCCTCACCGTGCCGGTTCCATAGCGTCGGGCCAGGCACACCGCCGCCCGCAGGGCGTATTCTTCGGTTCTTGAGACCACGGCAAGTTCCTGTCGCTCGGTTATGCGGACGACACTAATCACATGAGGATATGACCTTTACGCCCCGGCCAACAGGTGGAACCCGTTTTCTTGAGGTGGGACCGAACGACCACGATGAGAGAAGCGGGACCCGCTGCAAGCGGTCCCGCCTCAATGCCCGAATTGCCGATCTTCGCCTGCGAACGTCAGTTCATCGTGTTGATGATTCCGAAGATCGGAAGGTACATGGCGACGATCATTCCCCCGACCACGGTACCGAGCACCACGATCATCAGCGGCTCCATGGCCTTCAGAAGCGACTCGACCGCGGCGTCTACCTCTTCGTCGTAGAAGTCTGCGATCTTCGTGAGCATTCCATCGAGGTCACCGGTCTCTTCGCCTACGTTGATCATCTGGGTGACCATCGGCGGGAACACCCCCGAGACCCTGAGCGGCTCTGAGATCGACTCACCGCCGGCGATCGAACTGCGGCTATCCATGATCGCGTCGTGAATGACGCGATTACCCGACGTACGGGCCGTGATTTCGAGACCGTCAAGAATGGTCACACCGGAGGCCAGCAAGGTCCCGAGCGTGCGCGTGAATCGGGCCACCGATCCCTTGCGAGCCAGGTTACCGAAGATCGGCAGTCGGAGCAGAATCCTGTCGAAGGTCAACCGGCCCGACGAGGTGGCGATCCATCGCTTGAATAGAAAGACAGTCGCCACGACACCGCCTCCCATGGCCCACCAGTACGACTGGAGGGTGTCGGAGGCCATGATGACGATCCGGGTCGGCAGGGGCAGCACCTGGTCGAAGCTGGCGAACATCTGCTGGAAGGTCGGAATCACGAACAGCAGGAGTATGATGATCGCTGACAGGGCCACGAAACCGATCACCATCGGATAGATCATGGCACCCTTCACCTTGCGGGCGAGAGCCTCGGCTTTCTCCAGGAACACGGACAGGCGCAGAAGGATGGTATCAAGGATACCACCGGTCTCGCCGGCGGCGACCATGTTCACGTACAGGGGCGTGAACACCTTTTCGTGACCACGCATCGCGTCGGCCAGCGTATGCCCCGACTCGACGTCATATAGGACGTCCTGCAGCGTCGACTGCAGGATCTTGTTGTCGGACTGCTTGGCCAGGATGTCGAGTGCCTGGACCAGTGGAAGTCCGGCGTTGATCATCGTCGCGAACTGTCGCGTCAGAATGACGACGTCACGTGTCTTGACCTTCTTCCCGCCGGGCAGCTGGATTCCCTTCGGCTTCTCCCGGATGGCTATCGGGATGAGCCGCTGGCTTCGCAGGTGCGCGATGACCTCGTCCCGGCTCGCCGCATCGTACTCGGCACGCTTCAGATCGCCGGATACGGTTCTCGCACTGTATGACCAGACTGGCATGGTTCAACTCGCTCCCGGTTTCGTTCTCGAATCCTCAGACGGCCACCGGCTCGACTTCGCCGATCATGCGCTTCAGTTCTTTTTGATCCTGGCTCACACGCATGAGGTCCTCGAGGGCCACCTCGTCGCGCATGTACAGGGAATACAGGGCGTCATTGAGAGTCTGCATGCCGTATTTCTTACCGGCCTGCATCGTCGAGTAGATCTGGTGCACCTTCTCGTCCCGAATCAGCGCCCGGATCGCCGGCGTGGCGAGCATGATCTCGCACGCCACGACCCGGCCCTTGCCGGCGCGCCGCGGCAAGAGTGTCTGGGTCACGACGCCCTCGAGTACGAACGAAAGCTGCGAGCGCACCTGGTCCTGCTGGTGCGCGGGAAACACGTCGATGACGCGGTTGATGGACTCCGCGGCAGAGTTGGTATGGAGCGTCGCCAGGGCGAGGTGCCCCGTCTCGGCGATCGTCAGGGCCGCCTTTACGGTCTCCAGGTCACGCATCTCACCAACCAGGATCACGTCGGGATCCTGCCTGAGAACGTACTTGAGCGCATTCTGGAACGACTCGGTGTCACTGCCGACTTCCCGCTGATTCACAAGGCAGTTCTTGTGACGGTGCACGAACTCGATCGGATCCTCGACGGTCACGATGTGCCCGGATCTCTCACGGTTGACCTTGTCGAGCATGGCGGCCAGGGTCGTCGATTTTCCAGAACCCGTGGGACCGGTGACCAGCACCAGGCCCCGCGGCTTCTCGGCCATTTTCGCGATCGAGGGCGGAAGGCCGAGCTCCTGGAACGACAGGATCTCGAACGGGATCTGCCGGATGGCCATGGCGACCGTGCCGCGCTGCCGGAATACGTTGCCCCGGAAACGGGACAGGTTCTGGACGGAAAACGAGAGATCCAACTCGTCCTCCTGCTCGAACCTCTTCTTCTGCTGCTCGGTCAGGATCGAGTAGGACAGTGACTGGGTGTCGCGGGGGCCGAGCTGCGTCCCGTAGTTGCTGCTCTCGAGCTTGCCGTCGACGCGCAGCTTGGGCACCTCACCCGCGGACAGGTGAAGATCCGAGGCCCCCTTGTCGATCATCTCCTCGAGCAGGGCTCGCAGTGTGGCCGGTGCAGAGTCGTTCATCAATTCCCTCGTTCCAGTTCCATGGTGTCTGTTCCGTACCGGCTCAGGCAGCCGTTTCCTTGATGACCTCGTCGAGTGTCGTGATTCCCTTGCGCACCTTCAGCATGCCGTCGTCCCGCAGCGTGATCATTCCCTCCGCGACGGCCGTCTGCTTCAACTCGTCCGTCGACGACCCCTGGAGGATCATCCGGCGCAGATCGGGCGTCATGGGCATGACTTCGTACAGACCCTGCCGGCCGGAGTAGCCTGACCCGCTGCATGCATCGCAGCCCTCACCCTTGAAGAAGGTCATGGAAGCGGCCTCCTCTTCGGTGATGCGGGCAGCCCTCAAGACCTCGGGCACATACGTCGCTTCGGCCCGGCAGTTGGAGCATATGCGCCGCACCAGTCTCTGGGCCGTGATACAGTTGAGTGCTGACGACACGTTGAATGCCTCGATCCCCATGTCGATCATCCGGGTGATCGTGGAGGCCGCGTCGTTCGTGTGCAGCGTGGACAGTACCAGGTGCCCGGTGAGCGCCGCCTTCACGGCGATACCCCCGGTCTCGAGGTCACGGATCTCACCGACCATGACGATATTCGGATCCTGTCGCAGGAAGGCCCTCAGGGCCGCGGCAAAGGTCATTCCGATCTCGGTTCGAACCTGTACCTGGTTGATACCATGCAGGTTGTACTCGACCGGGTCCTCGGCCGTCATGATGTTTACTTCGTCCGTGTTGATTCGACTGAGGGCGCTGTACAGAGTCGTCGTCTTACCCGAGCCGGTCGGCCCGGTGACCAGCACCATGCCGTACGGCTTTGCGATCGCTTCCAGGAAGTCCGCCTCTGCCTTCTGCTCCATCCCGAACTTCTCGAGGTCGAGCGTCAGGTTTCCCTTGTCCAGGATTCTGAGCACGATCTTCTCGCCAAACAGGGTCGGCAGGGTGGACACACGAAAATCGATCACCTTGCGCCCGATCTTGATCTTGATGCGGCCGTCCTGCGGGATTCGCCGCTCCGCGATATTCAGGTCTGCCAGGATCTTCACGCGCGAGAGAAGGGCCGCCTTCATGCGGATCGGCGGCTTCATGATCTCCTGCAGCGCTCCGTCGATCCGGTAGCGCACCCGGAGGTCCTTCTCGTATGGCTCGATGTGGATGTCGGAGGCCCCACGACGAACCGCGTCGGTGAGGAAGCCGTTGATCAGGCGTACGACCGGCGCTTCCTCGACCTGGGCCTGCAGCTGCATCGTGGAAAAGGTCTCTTCTTCATCCTCCACGACCTCGACGTCCTGCTCCTCGAGTTCTTCGAGCAGGTCCCCCAACCGGTCGTTCGTGACCTCGTAGTACTTGTCGATCGCCAGGCGCAGCGAGTATTCGCCGGCGACTACCGCGTCCACGTCGAAGCGGGTGATGAACTTCAGGTCGTCGACCACGCTCAGATCGGTCGGGTTGACCATGGCGACGGTGAGCGTGCGCCCGACTCGCCGCAGAGGAAGAACGAGGTGTTTGGCCGCGAAGTCGGCGGGCACCAGCTGGAGGATCTTCGGGTCAACTTCTACGTCGGAAAGGTCCACGGCCGGCACGCGGTATTGCCGGGACAGGAGCCGTGTGAGCTCCGTCTCGGAAACCGCTCCGGCTGAGACCAGCGAGAAGCCGATTCGGGTCCCCCCCTGCTGCTGCTCGTTGAGGGCCTTATCCAGCTGCTCTCGCGTGACGAGATTCTCACGCAGAAGCAATTCGCCGATCTGGCTCTGTTCCATTGAAGTTGATGCCATCTCGCTCCGCCGGCTTTCTCTTTATCTGGCTCTGCCGGTTCGGTCAGAACCGATCCGGGTGCCAACGTTGTTCGGGCGCAACCAGCCCGCGGCGTTCGGATTCAAGCAAGCGCCGTGCCCGGTGTTGGTCTCGCGCCACACCCCGGGGGGTGACGATGAACCGCGGAAGTGTCCGGGGAATAGGCGACAGCGGGGATTCCTCAGCTCAGAATCGCACCTGGCCGCGGATTTCCTGCAGAACCGCGGGCCCGATTCCGGGCACCCGAAGCAGATCCTCGGGGCGTCGGAAGAGCCCGAGACGCTGCCTGGATGCGATGATACGGCTGGCGAGGACCGGTCCGACCCCTGTGATTTGCTCCAGTTCCTTGATTTGTGCCCGATTCACGTCCACGAGCGGGGTGAAGGGCTCAACCCGTTGGAAATCCGGGTCGGAGCGGCGGGCAGATGGAGCGAAGCCGAAGGCCAGGTGCGGCGTCAGCTGGCGAACCGCATGTGGCCCGATCCCCGGTACGCGGGCCAGATCCGAGGGACTCCGGAACCTCCCCCCCGAAACCCGCTCTTTCACGATCGCCTGTGCCCGAACCGGCCCTACACCGGGAAGGCGGCGCAACTCGGCCACTGCGGCCGTGTTGGGGTCGAGCGTCTCGCCAGGGCCCAGTGGAAGGGCAGCCAGCTCTTCCTCCGCCACCCCATCGGAGACCTTCCGCCGGGTGGTGGAGAGGCTCCGGGCAGGCTGGCCGTCAAGCGCGCCGGCTTCGGTCCACGAGAAATCGTCCGGCTTCGGACCCAGGCCCAGCCGAGCCGTCACCCCCAGTAGCAGGAGTCCGGTGGCCAGGAACAGGGAGCGCAGCTCGGTCCTGTTGAAGTACGTCATGCGTCCTCCTCCCGGCCGCGATATGCCGCGCGGTCTCAACGGGAGGTGAACACATCAACGGTTGAACTGGGTCTGACCCTCGCTGGCCCGGAAGTAGAACCGGCCGAAGATGTTGAAATTGAACTGACTGGACGCTTGCTGCCGTCCGACCCCACTGGCGCGTTGCACCCAGGACAGCTGTATGCCCAGCGAATACCCCGTGAAGTCGGTGTCCAGCGAGAACGCGGCGTTCTGGGTCGTCTGGTCCGTGTGCGTCGTGCAGTCGTCCCGGAACGTCTGGTCCACGTCCCCGAAGCCCGAGCCGCCGAGGGCGCGACAGTCGGAGTTGCCGCTGTTGGAGTAATCGAACGCAATGCGCAGGTCGTTCTTCACGAACGGGATGAACCCCGGAGGCGGGAGAAAGCCTGAAAGGCGAACGGAATGAGACGATCGATCCGTCTGACTCAGCCCCGTCGCATCGAGTCTCTCCGACGCCGTATTGTCGAAGTCATACGAGATGTTGAACCCACTCGTCAGGATGAACACCAGTCCGACGGATCGGACGGTCTGCTCACTTCCCCGGTCCTGTCCGGTCGTCGTACTCGTATTGGTCGAGCGGGTGCGCCAGTTGCCCGTCACGTTGATATCACGCACGACGCCGTCCAGGAGGCCGGGGATGGGGACGGTGCGCCAGCGTACGCCCAGCGACGGCCATTCGCTGTCCTTGATCCGGCGCTCACTCAGGGGCGTGATGGTCAGTCGATCGGACGAACTGTACGCAATATCGAAATCGAGCCCGAGTGGGAACAGATAGCCTCCCTCGACCGACCACGAGCGCGTGTCCCCCGCCGCGGAGGCCGTATCCGAGCCCATTACGCGCATGTCGTCGAATCCCGTCAGGACCAGCTGGTCCCACACCGTGGGGGCCAGATCCCGACGGTCGTAGGTCGAGTTGACGGCCTTTCGCCAATCGATTCGTATGGGCGTGAGCCGGTCCCAGAACGCCCTCAGGCTGCGCGCCATCCCTGTGGTCTCAGGCCCTCCCGCGATTCCCAGAACCGAGAGAAACTGGTCCGGGCGAACCTCGAACTGGAAGCCCAGGTCGCGCTGCATGGACAGGTCTCGAACCAGGGTCGTGTCACCGTCCAGGTCCTGGATGTACGAGACGTTCCGGTTCGTCCCGTAGTCCGTGTTCATCGCGAAATCTGTATCGAACCAGCTCGCCAGTCGAGGACGCCACGAGAGGTCCGTCCGGACGTTGCGGCTGGTTTCCCATCCGACATCCATTCCCAGGAACGTGCGCGACGCCCGTTCCAGCTCCGCCTGGCCGGCCGGCCGGGACGCCCGCAGACTCGGGGATACGAGATCGCGTGCGGACTGGAAGTCGAATCCCCACACGATCGATGGGAATGGCTGGAGCTGAAACCCCGCTCGCGGACGGAGTACGTGCTGCAGATCTACCGTCGAAATCACCTGGTCGTCCGTCGCCTGAGACGTGCTGGTCTGGTACCGCTTCCTGGAGTCCTCGGATCTGTTCAGAGCGCCTCCCAGGTTGAGGTTTCGCGGAGTCCACCGGAATCGCATGCCCTTGAAGTTCTGCATCAACACACTCTGCGAGATGAAGTCGGGCAGCACATCGATGGCCGAACGCACGAATCCTGGAATCAGTGGAAACGACATGTCGATCACGTCTCGCGCCCAGCCCCCGGTTGCACCCCAACCCGAACCCTTCGCCTCCGACAGCGTGGCCGTCGTCGTCGCGCTCCGTGACGTGTACCCGAGGCGAAGGCCGTCGATCGTAGCCCGGAGCAGCGGACTTCCGGAGCGTATCCCCTTGGAAAGCGCGACGTTCCAGCGCGTCTCCGAAAAACCGCCCGTACGCAGGTTCTCGAGGGGCTCCGCCAGGACATCCGTCTGCGGCAGGAAGTAGGGGTCCTCGCCATCGGACACGTACGCGAACCCGACCGGCATGTTCAATCCCCACGAATCGGGGAGGAACTTGCCGACCTGGAGAGTGGCTCGACCGCCGTAGTCGAGCTGCCGGATGAACGAAGGCGTCTCGCCGAGCTGGCGGTAGAACGGGTTCACCGTATTCACGTTGGCCTGGAGGGATAGCACATCCGCCAGGTCGACCTGGACGTCCGCCAGGGCCGCGACGCCGTTCTGGTCGGGGGCCTCGTCCAACCGTATGTCGTTCACCCACAACTGTCCCGGCCCGGCGTCCACCGTCCCCACGTTCTCGATCCCGAGCGCCATCTCCCGGATCGCCGCCAGGTTCGGAGCCCGGGACCGGTCGTTGATCACCAGGGCCAGGGTACTGTCCCCGTCGGCCAGCACATCCACGTCCCACAGCACGAACGTCGTGTCGCCCGGCAGATTTGATCCGTTCGCGTTGATCAGCCGTTCGGCCTCCGCCCTGAGCGCCAGGAGCCGATTGAAATCGACAAAGTCTTCGGGCAGCCAGTCCGCACGGGTCGGTTGGCTGGGGGAGTTCTTCACTGGCACTCGGTACATGTAGAAATTGTTGGAATCAAAACCCATGCGGATAAAGAAGCGGAGGCTGCCTCCAGGACCCCAGTCGTCCCCCTGCGCCAGGCTCCAGGCTCGCATGCGGCCGTACGGCAGGAAGTCCCGGGGTCGATCCGTGAACTTCCGGAACACCTCGACTCTCTCGCCCACCGGGATGTCGGAGAACACGATCTGCAGCGCCTTCTCGTTGATCGCGGCGCTGGAGAGATTCAGCTCATCGGTCTTGTCGGCCTCCTGGTCGAAGATTCCGGGCGGCGAGACGTAGCCCTGGTCCACGGTCGAGATCGGACCTACGGCGACCTGCCCGGCGGTGCCCGGCGTATCCCCGATCGGGCCGGTGACGCTTCCGGTCCCGGCCCGCTTGAGCCAGGGCGACCCGGTGAACTGCATGCGACTCAGCAACACCCGGGCATCGACCGCGCTGGTCACGGTGATCCGGACGTGTTTCACGTTCTGCTGTTCGTTGCCGGTCGCGTTCTCCTGGAGATCCGGGAGACGCAGAGGCAGCCGGTACAGGTTGAATTCGAACTCACCACCCGTCGGCCGGTTCAGGTACCTGGATGGCTGCGTGAGCGGAACGACGTAGCGGAAGTACCGTTCGTCCGTGTTCAGGAAGTTGTCGCGGTTCAGGTCCTCGCTGTCTTCGAGGCCGTTGTTGTTCGTGCAGTTGGCGCGCGGGTCTCCGAGCGGCCAGGCCGACGCGTTGGTCTCTGACCGGCACCCCGTGCCCCACAAACCGGTATCGTCCTGGCTCCCCCACACCCCGACGATCGGATCGACTTCCTGGTCGAGGCTTCCGATGCCTGACAGGTTCCCGAGCGAATCCGCGACGTAAGCGTCCTCGTTGATCGTGCCGATGTCGACGATCAGGGCCAGGCTCTCGTCGGTGTTGCCCACCGTGGATGCGTAGAACTCCAGGAACTCGCTCGTCGTCAGGTCGATTCCCGACTGCGACAGTACGGTGGTCATCGAGAACCAGCCCGGCTCGGTATCCGGTGGCTCCGACGCGGTGATCCACAGCACGGTCTCCCGCGATCCCGCGTTGAGAACCGTAAGCTGCGGGTCGATCTGGTTGACGAGGAGCGAGCCACGCAGGGTCCCGTTGTCGTCCCACTGCGACTGCCAGACGGTGGTCAGCTGATTGTCGAGACCCGGGACGGCGGGGAGGAAACCGTCGCCGACATCGGGCCGACTCACCAGTGACCCGTTGCGCCAGGCACGGGTAGTCAGACCCAGACGGACACCCTCGCCGACCTCGAAATCTTCCACCCAGGTCGTGCCGATTCGATTCGTCGTCGGACTCGAGGCGGCGAGTTCTCCCGAAAATCTCACGCGCGACGGCCGGTCTGTCCGGATGCCGGGCAGAGTGTTCACGAAGTTGTCCAGGGCGCGCGAGGGATAGTCGAAGTTGGCCACCGCGCCCAGGAGGTTCACTCCGCTCGGTTCGAGACCGATCTCGGGCCGCGTGAGGACCGTTCCCTCCTTCTGGAACATCGACACCATGCTGATCGTGCCGTGTTCACCCAACGCATAGTCGCCGGTGAACCCCAGGATGCTCTTCGTCCCCACCTGGAAGAGCGGCTTCTGCTCGAACCGGACCGCCAGTTCCGGGTTGTCGGCCCCGGCGAACAGGTCCCCCGGACGGAGCAGGGTGAGCTGTCCGATGTCGTAGTCGATCGTGTAGTCTTCGCCGGAGATGAGGTCCCTGCCGTTCAGCGTCACCCTCTCACTTCCCTGCCTGATGCCGATCGCGCCGAGGGAGAAGGAGCTCTGCGCTTCGGAACTTCGCGCGCGGTACTCCAGGTTGAGCCGGTACAGGTACGCCGTCTCGCGGTTCTGATCCAGTTCCTCGTCGTAGATCGCCGCGTTCTTGTCCGATTCCACCAGCGGGAACGGTTGTCCCTGCAGAGCCGGGACGCGGTTGTCCTGGATGGGAGGTGGCGTCTTGAATGGCTCCTGCGCCTTGAATACCAGGTAAACGCCCGTGAGAACGTTCGTCCCGGCGAACTCACCGCTCGAGCTCGGGCGCCAGATCCGTCCGTCGTCCAGGTTGTCGTCCCGTGGCTGGTCGTCGAGGCCGAAGATCTCGAGGAACGAGTACTCGGTCTGATCGGCGGTGCGCACGACAGGACCCGATTCGACCGGGCCCTGCGACACCACGAGCTTCACGCTGCCCCACTCCACGTCGTTCGAACTGGAGATCCGGTAGATGTTGTGCATCTCGCGGTCCCAGGTGACGCCTCCCGGACGGTGGGTCTCGGCATCCTTGAACAGCTCGAGGACCGGAAGCTCACCGCTGCCGGTGTTGGTCAGGTCACGGAATATGTCCTCGGCGT
>Ga0316197_10003582_pt1 | contig 11048 bp, 4 predicted proteins | sample OudBiesiAoxic_MG_FD_204939 | JGI IMG/M metagenome (GOLD analysis project Ga0316197, IMG submission 204939) | Coastal sediment microbial communities from Oude Bieten Haven, Netherlands - site A oxic | ecosystem: Environmental > Aquatic > Marine > Coastal > Sediment | place: Netherlands...
CGCCCCCTGGCGCACATCTTTCCGCAGGTCGGTTGGGCCAGGTGCCAGGCGGCCCGCAGGCGCTTGGTGAGCACGCGGAGCTGGTGCACCACCGCCTCACTCCCCAGCGCCTCGGCCTCCTCGAGATCAAGCAGGCGTTCCTCGATCAGCCCGATACAAATTTTGGCGAGTCTTGGCACCCCGCCAATTAACAGTGGCCGGCGCATTGCCGACAACAAGAAACGCTCGCGATATCAGACCGCGGGGACCGGGAGAGGTGGATGCAGCAGCTCGTCAGTCCGTGGCACGCACATCGCATGCCCGGCTTCGACCACCGCGCGCTGGGGGGCTTGCCTAACGCCGCCTACCCCAGCCGGTTGGCCAGTCGGCTAAGGTGCTGGTGCCTCGGGGCGGAGGTCGAGGGTGTCAGATCATTTCCGGCCCCGGTTGCGATCGGATCCGGAGAGCCACTGGCATGGCGGTTTGCGAGGCTGTCGATGAACCAGAGCACGCGCTGTTCCAATTTAACCAAGGCGGTGGACGGAGGTTCCACATCGATGTCGTGGATGTCCCAGTAGCTGACCTGGTCCACCCAGAATGGGAAGCTCGCTTCGAGTTTTGGGCGGTGCTCCTGCTCTTTGAGCATCACGGTCCGCGTCGCCCCGACCATGTCTTCCTCCTCTAGCTTCGAGGGCTGGAGACGGGTGTGGTGCAGGGGGATGCCGCGCAAGGTTAGTGCAGAGCGGGCGAAGGGCGACAGATCACCTTCGCTGAGATGCGGCTTGAATCCCTTCGACTCCGCCCGCCAAGAGAGACCGCCAATCTCCGCATAGTGGTTGAAAAGAGCCTCTGCAAAGCGGCTCCGGTAAAAATTTCCTGAACAGACAAAAAGGACAGTCGAAGTATTGGACATGGTTTAAGAACGATGATCAGGAGCCCGGAGACGAGTCAAGTTATGTTAGCATTCTGGCACAATTGGTGGGCTGGTCGATCGACCGTTTGAGGTGCCCAGGGAGTGGGTGTGTGGCGACCGGTGCCATCTGCAGGTGAAGCTCCTGTTCGGCATCAGGCGCAGGAGAAGGGGCGTTTGGAGGAGGAGGTGCCGCGCTCGTTGTCGATCGCGGCCCGCTTCAGCCCCATCGGGCTCGCGCTTTGAAGTCTGCTCGGGGCAGGTGCCGATTTCTACTCGCCAGCGGTTCGGCTTTGGTCGATGTATAGGGCAGCCCATGAGCATTTCCGTCTTCACCGCCGATGATCACCCCATTTTCCGGCGTGGCCTCTGCGAGATCCTCAGCGAGGACGACGGCCTGCGCCTGGTCGGCCAGGCCTCCGCTGGGGACGAGGCGCTCCGGAAGGTCGCCGAGTTGCAGCCGGACGTGGCGATCCTCGATGTCGACATGCCGGGGAAGAGCGGCTTGGAAGTCGCGCGGGCGCTGCGCGGGAAGGAGCTGCGCACCAGGATCATCCTGCTGACGATGCACGAGGAGGAGGCACTGTTTAACGAGGCGATCGATATCGGCATCCGCGGCTACGTCCTCAAGGAAAATGCGGTCGATGACGTGGTCGATGCGATTCAGGCGGTCGCTGCCGGGCGCACGTTCATCAGCCCGTCGGTCTCCGAGTTTCTGATCCATCGCAACCGCGGGAAGCAGAAGCTCCGGCACGACAAACCTGGATTGGAGCAACTCACCCCGGCGGAGAAGCGTATCCTGAAACAGATCGCTGAGGATCGGACCAGCAAGGAGATCGCGGATGTGCTCGGGATCAGCGTGCGCACGGTCGAGACCCACCGGCAGAACATCAGCACGAAGCTCGGGCTGAGCGGCAGCCACAGCCTGCTGAAGTTCGCCTTCCACAACAAGTCGCACCTGTGAGCCTGATGGCCGCGGGGGAGGGGCCGGAGCGGTCGGGATCAGGTCGGGCCTTCGTTGAGCGGGAGGTCGATCCGGATCAGGGTTCCCTCGCCGGCGACGGAGCTGATTCGCAGTTTCCCGCCGATGAGGGCGCAGCGCTCGCCCATCGACTTCAAGCCCTGGCCGTGGCCGTTCCTCCCCGAGCCGTCCGCTTTCTCATCGAACCCGCAGCCATCATCCGAGATGAGGAGGCTGGCACTGGAGGGGTGGCGGCGCAGTTCGACCTTCACGGAATTTGCGCCGGCGTGTTTGATCACGTTGTTCAGCGCCTCCTGGAGTATGCGGTAGACTGCTACCTCGCCCTCGGGCGTGAGGGTGCCCGCCATGTCCTCGGCGTCAACCTCATACTCCATCTGGGATGCCTCCGCGACCTCCTTCACCAAGCTCTTGATGCTGGCGGCGAGCCCGAGGTGGTCGAGGTGGGGGGGGCGTAGCTGGTGGGACAGGCTGCGCATCTTGCGCAGCACCTCGCCCGCCGACTCAGACAGCGGCTCGAGCAGCTCGCGTTCCTTCTCCGACTCCGACCGCCTGCGAGACAGATCGATCCGGCTCTTCATGACGAGGAGGTCCTGCCCGAGGTCGTCGTGGAGTTCGCCCGCGATGCGCGCCCGCTCGGACTCCTGCGCCTCGATCAGCCCGCGGGAGAACTCATCCTGGAGACGGACCCGTTCCAGGGAGCGGCGCCTGAACGACCGCACGCGAAAAAAGGCGATGGAGGAGAGCACGAAGAGGCAGGCGAGCGGGGCACCGATCCGGAACAGCCAGTGCTCCCACCAGTGGGGGAGCACGGTGATCGCAAGCGCGGCCCCGGTCTCGTTCCAAACGCCGTGGCGATCCGCCGCGATGACCTGGAACTCGTACGAGCCGGGGGGCATGCGATGGAGGTAGGCGGTGTGGCGGTTGCCGACACTGATCCATTCTTCCTCGTATCCGGCGATACGGTAACGGTACGAGACCGTCTCCGGACTGGCGAGGTCGAGACCTGCATACTGGATCTCGAGCCGGTGCTCGTCCGGCGTCAGCCTCACGGCACCATTCAGGTTCGCGACGGGCTGGTCATCCACCAGGACGTTCTCGATCAGGACCGGTATCGGCATGGTGCGCGCCGCCTCGGCCGCGCTGTGCGCGTCGTGGGAGGGGTGCCAGGCGCAGACGCCCTCCACCGTCGCGATCCAGATTCGTCCTTTGCCGTCTTCCAGGAGGGCGCGTTTGCGCGGACCATAGGGGGCCTGTTCGGACGGAAGCCCTTCCGCCCGTCCATAGCTGCGCAACTGCAGGTCGACGTCGCGGTCGCCCTGCAGCCAGGATTCGGCAGCCTTGCGGTCGATACGGACCACCGGTCCTTTTGCTCCCTGGAACCAGATCGACCCTTCACGGGAACACACCATGTGGAACAGTGGCGGGATCCCCATTTCGCGGGTGTCAGCGTGATGCCATTCGCCATCGCTGAGCCAACACAGTTCGTGAGGCCCCCTGCGCGCCCAGACCGACTGGTCGGGTGCCACGGCGAGCGCGCTGATCTGGCCGTCCAAGCCGGCTGGGGTCCATTGCCCGTCCTGGTGACGGAGCAGCCCTTTGGAGCGGAAGCCGGCATAGAGCTCCCCTGCGGCCCCCATCGCCAGGCTCTCGAGGATGTCCGGCGGCACCCCCTCCGGCAACCTAGGCACCAGAGCATCATCCTGCAGGTGCAGCAGGTTCTTCGAGAGGCCGAACCATAGCTGACCGTCGTGGCCGACGAGGTCAAGCACTTGCCCCGACCCCTTTGGCGAGGGCGCCAAGATCCGCTGGGCCGATTCTGAAACGGACCCGAGGGAGCTGCGGCCGGTCGCGAACCAAGCTCCGCCTTCCGGGCTGCCGAGCAGCGCGTAGACACTTGGGATCGCGGTGTCGTCTTGCCAATGCGAGCGGACAAACTCCCCGGGCCGGAGCGAGTAGATCCCGTTCCCGCCGAACCACAGGACGCCTTCGCCATCCTCTGCCATGGCGCGGATCGCAGCGCGCCGGTGCCGTTGGGTCTGCGGCCATACCGTGAGCGGCTGGCGCCGCAACTGCAGCAGGCCGTTCTCACCGTTGAACCAGATCGTGCCGTCCCGGCCGGTGAAGAGGTCCCTGATCAGGTTTGGGAACTTGACTTCCTCGTTTACCAGCCGGCTTGCCCGGCCATCGGGCTGGCACACCCAGAGGCCGAGCGACCGTGTGGCGATCCAGTAGTTGCCGTCCCCGTCCGCGACGCAGGCACTGAAGCCGCTCCGCTCTGGCAATGTGTTAGTGAAGGCAACCACCTCCTGCCATGCATCCGCCTCGCGCACCCGGATCCCATTTCGGGTGGCGATCCAAAGGCGGGGGTCGCCCTCTTTGCGGAACAGGGTCCCGTGTCTCCACCCGGCTGCCACTTCGGGGACGAGGGAACTGCCCTCGAGGCGAAACACCGATGCGCCCGACCCCTGCGAGGCGACGCTCAGCCACAGCTGCCCGGCCGCGTCGAATTCCAGTTGCTGTACGTATCCGGTGCGCAGCGGCTCCTCCAGCACCGGTTGGAAGCGCCCATCGTCGTAGACACTCACCATCAGGCCGTTGGGGCTTCCGGAGCTGACGGCACACCACAGCCGCCCATCCCGATCGCGCGCGAATTTGCCCACCCCGGATCTCCCACCCCGGTCGGCTCCGATCGGGATCCACTGGCCGTCTGTCCCGCGCATCGCCTGGCCACTCAGGCCGACTGTCCACAGCCGCCCGTCGGCGTCCTCATGGATGTCGAGGATATTGCGGCGGGGAACTTCCGGGGTGGCTGTAGCGATGAGGTCTTCGAGCTCGATCCCGTTATAGCGGATCAGCCCCTCGCTGTCGGAGAGGAGGAGAGAGCCGTCCCGCGCCTGGACGAAGGTGCCGACGTAAGGCCCTTTGAGTCCGTCATCCATTGTCCAGCTGCGCACCGAGTAGCCCAGCTCGAATGGCGCGATCGTCGGGAATGTCCCCTGCGCATGCGAGGCCGAGCCGGTGCACGCCAGCAACGCCACCCAGAGCAGGGTTTGCTTCAGAGGAGCGTTTGGGATCATCGATCAACTATGGCGGAGCGCCAGCGCCCCGTAAAGCCCCCGCTGGCTGTCTACGTGTTCCTACGTAGGCCGATCTACGTATGTGCTCCGATTTACGCAGAACCATGAGTAGCGGAAGATAGCGACTGTTCAAGATCCCGAATCCCAGCAGCACCATGATCACCAATTCACCCAAGCTTCCCGGACGAATGGCGGGGGCTTTCCTCGGCCGGAGCCTATCTATCCTGCTCGGACATGTCGCCATGGCGGCCGCCGTCCATGCCGCGGAACAGACGCAGACCCTGACCCTCCAGGCCGGCTGGAACGCGGTCTGGCTCGAGGTTTCGCCGACGGTTGAATCCGGTGACGATGCCGGCCTGGCCATGCCGATCGAGGAGGTGTTCACGGATCCGGACATCGATATCGTGACGCGCCCGGTGGCTCCGGTCGGCACCACCGAGTTCATCTCCGACCCGAGTGCGACCTTCAACCAGGCGAGCTGGGTGGTCTGGCACCGGACCTCGACGTCGGGCAACACGCTGACCCGCATCCGGGGGAACCAGGCCTACCTGATCCACAACGACGGCCGGTCGGCCATCACGCAGGATGTCAGCGGCGAAGTCCGGTTCTTCGCGCCGACCTGGGCTCCCGGCAGCTATAACCTGGTGGGCTTCGGCATCGCGGGCAGCCCGACCTTCGGCGAGTTCTTCGGGGCGGCCGGGCAGAGCGGAGGCGTCCACCCCGTCTCGAAGATCTTCACCCTCGACCCCTCCAGCGGGAAGTGGGAAGGGGTCCAGAGCTCGACCACCATGACTCCGGGCCTGGCCTACTGGGTCTTCGCCGAGCGGAACTCGACCTTCGCCGGCCCGGTCGCGATCGACTTCGCCGGCCCGGGCGGGCTCGACTTCGGCACCGGCCCGGGCGACCTGATGCTGGAGGACGCCAACGGAAACGATCTCCACCTGACCACCCGGGAGCTCACCTTCAGCAACGTCGACTCCGCCGAGCACACCGTCACCCTCACCAAGGTCGACCCCGCCACCGCCGATCCGGACGCCAATTCCGACGACCTGCGCCTCTACCGGGTGATCCCGGATCCCGGAGTCCTCGGCTACACGCTGGAGACCGGCATGCCGGTCGTGAGTTCCCCCCTCGCAACGCTGGCAACCGGCACCACCCGCACCGTGACCCTGGGCGCCGAACGTGGCTGGATCAGCGGCGATCCGTCCCGCGAGAACCTCTACCGCCTTGAGGTGGACCTCGGCAGCGGAACCCAGTACTTCTGGCTGCCGGCGGATGCCACGCGCGCCGACCTCGAGGGCGGCACCCTCGGGGCCGCGGATCCGGACTACGCCGGGCTCTGGGTCGGGCAGGCCAACCTCACCACCGTCACCAGCATCGCCGAGGCGGGCAACCCAGCGGTGGCCACCACCTCGACCCTGCCGATCCAGGTCATCATCCACGTCGACGCCTCAGGCACCCCGTCGCTGCTCTCCCACGTCCTTTTCATGCAGACCAAGACCGCCGACGAGAACGTCCCCGCCGAGCCCGTCCTCGTGGTCGACGAAGACAAGATCCCCTACTTTGAGGGAGTCGCCGTGCGCGAGGGAAAGCGGGTGGGACGCCGCGTCGAGACCGCCGCCTACGACATGCCCCTCCTTTACGAGACCTCCTCGCAACCCGCCTCGCTGCTCACCATCATCGCGGAAGCGAACGGCTACGAGGACAACGGCAACCCGGATCCCACCCAGGTCACCGATGCCGACCTGGAAGCCTACACCGTCGCCGCGACCAGCCGCCCCGCCGGGTTCGTGGAGGATTACGCCACCAGCTGGCCGCTGGAGGGTGGGCTCGGCCCGGGCTCGATCGTGCGCACCGCCGACGGATCGGAACTGCGCCTCGACCCGTACCACCGCAGCAACCCGTTCCGCCACGTCTTCCACCCGCGCCACGGCACCGGCATCCAGATCACGCGTTCCATCTCCATCACCTTCGACTCCACCAGCGCCGACGGCCTCCTCACCGGCACCTACACCGAGTCCCTCGACGGGCTCACCAACCTCGCCGTCCCGCTTGTCGCCAGCGGTCCGCTGGCCCTCCGGCGCGTCAGCGACATCGACACGCTCCAGTGACCTGCACCCACTACTTCCAATGACCCGCAACATTGCCCGCTGCTCCCAACTTCCCGTTGACCGAATGAAAGCATCCCCCGCGCCCTCCGCAGGCTTCCGGCCTCGGTTTTTCCTCGCCCTCGTCTGTGCCGTGCTCCCCGCGCTCCTCGTCATGGAAAGCCGCGGGCAGACGATCGACCCCGATTTTTCAATCGTCTATTCGTTCGGGGGCGGCGCTTCGCTTGAAGGGGTGAACTTCCTGAACGACGCCAACGTCACGTCGGGCGGGTATGTGTCCCTTACGGAGAACGAGACTTACGAGGCGGGTACCGTGGAGATCGATGCCCTGCCCAGCAAGCAAGGGGTCAAATCGGTCGATTTCTCCTTCCAGCTGCGCATCGCCTCCGACCAGAGCTACACCGCCGACGGGTTCGGGTTCTACTTCGGTCCCGCCAACCCGAATTTCGAGCTGCCCGATATCGGCACCGACACGGGACTGTGCGTGACCTTCGATACCCACGACAACGGGGGCGACGACACGGCGCCGGCGGTCGAACTCCTCTGGGAAGGCGAAGTCCTCGCCGGCAGGACCTTCGCCGGCCGTTCGTCGAGCCGTCCGCTGGACTGGCCGCTGGCGAAGGATCCGAACAGCGGGGCAACGCTCAACCTGCAAACGGGCAGCGAGTTCGCCAGCGTGGCCATCAGCATCGCCGAGAACGGAGATGTCACGGTGACATGGAACGGCACCGAACTCTTCACCCAGAACGTGCCTTACGAGGTCGCCCGGAAATGGCGGATCGCACTGGGCGCTCGCACCGGCAATGGAAAGGAACTCCATTACGTCGATGATGTCTCGATCAGCGGAAAGTCCGAGGTCGCGGCCACGGTCAAGAGTGCCTATGGGAGTTCCCTGGTGACGCCGGCGGTCGGCGAATACACCTACGAAACAGGGACGCAGGTGCAGTTCGCGGCCCCGACCTTCATCTACCTCGACCGCTACGGGAACGAACTCGAAGCGACGCAGGAGAACATCAGCACCCGAGCCTATTACCGTGCGCGATACCGCGGGGTGTCCATCGACGGCGGTGGCATCGACCATGTGCAGGACACCAGCTTCACCGTGGAGCTGGACTCCGACATGGTGCTCGAGTGGCAGTGGGAGCTCGAGCCACTCGGCGACATCGCCACCGGGACGGGAGACATCGACGGGCTCTCGCCGTCCGACGTCACCGACCCCGGAGACACCGAAACGCTCGGGCGGCACTTTTACGGCGTGGACGCCGATTCCGGGGAGACCTTCACCTCCGTAGTTTACGCCAACGTCGGCGGCCCGGACACCGGGCTCCCGGTGCGGTTCTCGGCGAAGAGCTTCATCCTCGAAAATGCGCCGGGAGCGCCGGAGAAGTCGGTCGTCCTCTCGGGCGCGACTGACCACCTCTACGCCGAAGACATCGGCTTCGATCTCGCCGGGTCGAGCTTCACCGTCGAATTCTGGGCACGGCGTGATCCGTATTTCGAAGCAACCACAGACCAGAACGTGCTCTGCATCGGCTCGGTGGCCGACAGTGCCAAACAGATCCGGGTCGGCTTCCGGAGGAACGACGGCGCGGAGCCCAACGCCTTCTTTCTCGCCAACAATGACAGCGGGACGGACGCCCTGTCGGTGTTCACCGACGACGCCTGGCACCACTGGGCGGCCGTCAGCGACGCCGCGACCGAGACCGTCACCCTCTTCCGCGATGGCGAGGTCATTCTGCAGGCGGTGCGGGATTTCCTCTTCTCGGGTGACAGCGCGATGGCCATCGGCGCCCGCCTGAACGGAACCACATCGATGTGGCCGTTCTCGGGCGGCATCAACAACGTGCGGGTGTGGAACACCGCCCGGTCCGCCGACGAACTGGCCGAGTCGATGGGAACCACCATTTACGGGGAAGACACCGACGCGTTGGTCGTCGAACTGACCTTCGACGATCAAGCCATCGTCTACGGGAAGAATGGCCTCCAACTCGATACCTACCGCGGAACGACCTCGATCGGTAGTGTCGGAGGGATCGCTTTTTGGGATTTCCTCGACACACAAACCGTGGAGAACGTCGAAGTGGAGCTGACCGGGGACTACTTCGGCCAGATCTACACAGGTCAGCTCTGGATCGAGCAGGCAGGCGATTATCAATTCCGCACCACCTCAGACGATGGGTCGCTGCTCCAGCTCTACGGGATCCCGATCGTCGAAAATGACGGGGTCCATGGGGGGAATACCGTCACCGGCCCCGCCGTGACATTGGCCGCGGGTCTTCACCCGATCGAGCTGCTGTATTTCAACGATGCTGGGGGAGCCTCACTCTCTCTCGAGTACAAAAGCGACGAGCTCGGGATCCCCATCCAGGGCATTCCTGACGAGATCCTCTATCTACCGGGCGAGAGTGGCCCCGGACCGTTCTTGGTCACCTATTCCACCGAGGGTCAGGCGCTCTCCTTCGAGTTCAGGAACTTCAGCACCCCGTTTGCCGACGGGATTTCGGTCGACGACCAGCTCGTGGCGCTCTTCCCCGGATTCGAGTTTCGCCAGATCGATGATGCCGGGGTCAACACGGTCCACCTGACCGACCAGGACGGGAAGGAGCTGAATTACCACCTCACCGACTGGACGCGGGTCACCTGGGAGTGGGAGAAACAATTCCTGCTCGACGTCAAGGTCTCCGCCCCGGACAACGCCACGCTCAACCAGGTCAAGCACCTGCCCTTCATCACCGGGGAGGTCGAAGTCGACGCCGCGGAGGCGGTCGCTTCCCAGGACTCCTCGCTGACGACGACCTCGGTGAAGAAATGGGTCCCCGAGGGCGCCGTGGTGACCGTGGGCACCCGGTTCCGGGAGAAGGACGGGTGTTACGAACTCGCGGGCGTCAACGGCCAGCTCAACGCGTTCGGGGTGGTCTCGATGGACAGCCTCCTCGACGGGACCTACAAGGGCTCGGTCACGCGCGAATACCTGTTTTCGGAAGGGATCGCAGCGCCCGGGACGCTTGTCTTCCAGTTCGGCCCCACGGTCTATCAGGCCGAGGTGGCCATCGGCGATGGGCTCGACGTCTCGACCACCGCGATCGTGGATGAGCAACTCGTCCCCGACCTCTGTGGCCAGAATCCTGTCCTTGCGATCACGGTGGACGGACCGCAGGTCACCAGCTCGCCCCGGGCGAGCACGAGCGGGACTCCCACTGGTGGCTCGGGGTCGCCCTACGTCTGGGACTACGTGGGGCAGACGTTTTACCCGCTGGTGCCGGGGGAATACACCCTCGTCTGGCCGGATGCGAACGACGCGGGCAGGAGCTACACGATCTCGATCAACGCGCAGTTCCCCACCGACACCGTGACCATCGCGGACCGGGAGAACGAGGACGGCTCGCGGCAAGGGGACGCGCCGGATTACGAGGTCGAGGTCACCTTCCCGTCGGTGTCGGACGAGTTTCCGGCCTCACCAGCCGGGCATTACCGGTATGTCGTCTCCGACGGGGCGGACACCATCCCGACGGCGCTCGATCCGAACGACCTTGACCGGTGGTTCTTCCAGCGCATGGCCTTCTCGGAGACGACCGACGCGCAGGTGAGCCAGGGCTCCGACATCTTCAGCAGCACCGGAGCGGCGCGTTCGGTGCTGGTTTTCAGCTATCGTCCCGACGCGACGAAGGTGGCCACCGGCGACACGTCCAAGGAGGCCTTCGCGGTCCGGGTGGTCGACGCCGTTCCCACCGAGGAAGTGACCGTGAACGACGACGTCTCGGCGGTGACGCACCTGAGGCAGTTCCGGGCGGACGAGGCCACCGGGCTCTTCGGCCGCACCACCGGTGATGGCACCAACTTTGGGGTCGGCAACGACGTCCCGCGCACGTGGCAGTTCTCGGCCCGGCTGGATGCGGTCGACCCCGCCCTGGGCCTGCAGCGGATTCTCCTCGAGGTGCATGTCGCAGACGAAAGTGATCTCTTCCAGTTCGGGGTGCGCCCGTCCGACGATC
>Ga0316197_10003583_pt1 | contig 11046 bp, 10 predicted proteins | sample OudBiesiAoxic_MG_FD_204939 | JGI IMG/M metagenome (GOLD analysis project Ga0316197, IMG submission 204939) | Coastal sediment microbial communities from Oude Bieten Haven, Netherlands - site A oxic | ecosystem: Environmental > Aquatic > Marine > Coastal > Sediment | place: Netherlands...
GACCAGGAGCTGCTGTTTCATGAGCAGGCTGTCGGCGACGATGGCCCTCGCACCGCCGGGTCCCAGGAGCTTGGCGATTGTGGTTAATAAATGTGCGAGGAGTACTAACAGGTCCTTCATGGAAGTGAAGGGTAGGGGAGTTTGCGTTCAGGAACAAGACTGTCTAAGTTATCGTTTTCAGGTGATTATTACGAATTCGCCACGGACAGGGTATTGAGCGGAGCCGTGCACCAAGATCACTCAAATCTCAATCGGTGCTGCGTTAGATTCGATCCAAAGGGCCAGGTCGTCTTCGCTCATGTCGCCTGCTGCCAAGCCTTCAATGACGATCACAGCTTCTGTTTCCTGTGCCATGAGCTCATAACCATTCAATTGTAAGAACACATCGATGGCCACCAAGCTGATTCGCTTGTTGCCGTCTTTAAAAGAGTGGTTCTTGGCAAAACCAAAACCGTAAGCAGCAGCAAGTTGAAAGAGCGAAGCCGGTGGATTGCTGTAGGTTTCGAGATGTTGTGGACGTGCTAGGGTGGCCCCTAGCATGTCCTTGTCAACAAGGCCGTCCAAACCGCCGTGTTCGGCCAACAATTCGGCATGAATCGCTCGAACGGCCGCTTCCGGAATCCACCGCGGCATTACTTGGCAAGCTTGCGCAACGCGTTGCGGTATTTCCGGCGGGTACGACTGAACGCATCCATCGCTTCATCAAAGTTGGGGTCATAAGGTGTCAGATGTACGCCGTCGCTATTGGTACGGGCATAGACTTTATCCCCCTCTGACAAGTGCAATGTATCCAGCATATCCTTGGGGATAATGACGCCTACAGAGCTGCCTACTTTGCGTAACTTTAAAGTCGCCATGATGAAATCCTCAAACTGATCCTCTTTGATCATGTATCGGCATTATAACAAAAATTATAATATAATTGAGCCAGAATTATGCGTTAACTGCCATTGCGTGGCTAATTATATGATTATAATTGAAATAGATTTGAGCCAGATGGTTTCCATAAGACCTTGTGGGTGGCGAATTCTTACTCACGTGGCAACTGGGATCTTTCAGAGTGAAATTGGACTGTGCTAGTTTTGTGCTAACTTTCAGTGATAGTGAAATGCAAGTAATTGATAATTCAGCATTTGAGTGGTCGAGTGCTGACAGGTGTTCATTTCAACATGATGTATAGCAATAAACATTAAGATCAGATTGTTAGTGGCGCATTCGATGCCTGGCAATATTCAGCCGATGGAGTGCTGACAGGTATTCATTCCGGACGATTAAAAAAAACTACTATTTCAGATTTGGTCTGTCAAATAGTGTCCGAAGGACAAATTTCGATTTAAACCCGGTCGTTTAGCCGCGGGTTATATTAGCCGTCACTAAACGGGGACTTCCGACCCACTCTTGCCATCCAACCAAAATTCCTGAACGGCAGCTAACCACGACAAGCAGGACATTCGTGCCCTCTAACTCACAATTACGAGTAGCAAATACATCTGTTTTCTGAAACCTTCATGGAGTGAATCCGGTGAGAAAAGAAATAAAAATTGACCCCGGAGATGACCACGGATCTGTAGTTAAAATTAGGGATTTTTCGCTCGTAACGCCTTCAAGTGTTCCACATGTTCAATAAGTGAGTCTGTTGTCTCTTTAAGCAACTCTAGCTCATCAATGGACAGATCATCCAGTTGCTCCAGATTGTATTCAATCGTATCTATTATTTGCTTTGAGGGACGTTGCAAGGGATGCATAAAGTAAGCAGTAACTGTAGCCACAATCGCCCCGAAGAAAAGTAAGGACCCGACGATAATCCATATGGCTCCAATTAATTCCGATATGCCACTTTTAGGCATATCAGCAATACCTGCGGTCGAAAAAGCGGCAATCCCCCAATACAGGGCCTTTCCATAGGATGTGATGGTAGTACCTTGAACTCCTTGTTCACCAAAAAATATACCGGCAGAGAACAGCATCCATAACGTCACCAGTAGAAAAGTCATCTTGATAACGGGTGTGTGAATAACAACATCCATAATGAACTTCTTGCCCCTCTTTTTCAGGCTTCTATTCTTACGGCTCATGATTTCATTCTCGTAAATATATGATGGTGTTCGACTGCTTTGATAAGGTTACACCTTATTGGTTAAATGGTGAAACGCCGTAATCCAGCTAGGGTTATCGGACACCGGTTAGTTGATTGTTATTCTGGCTGAATGATTGGAATTGGTTATTAACCTGACGTTCGCTGACATTTCCTGAAGGAAACGACTGGTAAATACAGAACTGGACGTTCGAATCCTATTTTTTAGCCTGCACTTTCGAATACCTGCGGCGGCTCAACAATGAACGAATAGGCCTGCTGAGCGGAAGCGCAACCTTTTTTGGCACTTCTACTGGAACCATGAGTACCGCGACAGCTGTGGGATTGACGGTGATCGAGCTTAGGTTGAGTCTCGCGACAAGGGTCGGTTATGCTTACTTTAGTATACCCCCGGCGAACGTTGCATTTCTGTATGGCCGGTTAGACTCCCTGTAGTTTCAGATGGAGTCGATTAATGACGACGCTCGCCAAGTTGAAGAGGGATGGGGCGCCCATCGTAGTGTTCGGACTCATTGTCTCCGCGAAGATCCATTCCCTTTGGATCTATCTGACCGAAAATCCGAAGCTTTGGGCGATGCTGACGAATATCGGAAGCATCGACGAGTATGGGCGTGGCGCCACTTATTACCTCACCAACGAGCTTTCCTACTTGCTCTATTTCGTGACTGCCGTGGCTTTCGACGCGCTCGTATTTTACAGCTTCATCGTGCGCGGCGAGGCGAAGAGTCGACCCGAGGGTGCATGGGAAAACCTCTTTCCGCTGATCACGGTGTTCGTTCCAGTCATCGGCTTCACGCTGCTATTCTTTCCCCAGGTCCGCCAGCATGTGCCGGGTTACTCGGTGGAGACCCTAGAGATGCTGAAGGATATAACGCCGATGTACGGCTTTTACATTAGCATGCTCGGGGTCACGATCGGCTTTACCGGGGCGGCGTTGAGCATCTGGGCGATCAGTTACCTCAAGAAATCATTCGGGCTGCGTGCAGCAGTGCGCAAGCTCGTGACCCGCGGGCCGTATGCCAGGATCCGCCACCCCCCTGTACGTCGGGGAGATCATCCACATCTTCGGGATCGCGATTCTTTCCGGAACACCCGTCGGCCTGTACCTGTTCGTCGTCGCTGTGGCGCTTCAGGTGGTGCGCGCCCGAATCGAGGAACGGAAGTTCCTGCGAACCGTGTCGGAGTACGAGGATTACATGCATCAAACGGGCTGCTTGTGGCCTCAGCTGCGCAGGTCTTAGCCTGGCTGGCTGCTAGCCTTTATGAATCTTCTGCCTAAAGAAAGCGATCATGCTGCAGTCGCAGGCTGGCATGGAACCCAGTTTGGGAGAGCGCCGCATTGTTGATGGATGACATCCTGCCCAAAGAATTATCGGATGCTACGCGTGCGAGCCTTTGTGTCTTGGAAATGTGCTGCGGCGTTATAGAATGCAAATTATCGAGGATGTGCAGCTACACGTAACTTAACTTGTCGATACCCGGACGCCAACTAAACTGCCGAGTTGTTCTATAAATCGCCGCGATGGTATATGCTCTGCGTAAGTTTTACCGGTCAGCAATTCATGCGAGGACAACCGTGTGTCCCAGAGCCTGGCACGCTATTCGAACATTCTGGAAATCGTCGGCGACATACTCAAGGTGCGGGTCCCGGAACATAGCGGCAGCGCCGGTTTCTCGGTCGCCTTCGACGACCTCGCTTTCGTGGAGGACCGTGGCGGCTTCCGCTCGCTTGCGCGTGTGATCAAGCTGGACCGGGAGGTCGTGGCGCTGCAGGTCTTTGCGGGTACCAAGGGTCTTTCGAACGAGGCGTCCGTGCAGTTCCTCGGCTACCCGATGCGGGTCACCTATTCCACCAACATCCTCGGTCGTGTATTCCGGGGTGACGGTGTGCCACTGGACAGCGGTCCGGATCTGTCACAGGACCCGCAGCTGCCGATTGGCGGGCCGTCCGTGAATCCGGTGCGGCGTCTGCTGGCGTCGAAGATGATCCGCACCGACGTGCCGATGATCGACGTATTCAACTCCCTGGTCGAGAGCCAGAAGATTCCGATATTCTCGGTGGCCGGCGAACCCTACAACCCGTTGCTGGCGCGCATCGGTATCCAGGCCGATGCTGACATCGTGGTGTTCGGCGGCCTCGGACTGATCTTCGACGACTATTACTTTTTCCGCACCCGGTTCGAGGACGCAGGCGTGTTCGCGCGCACGGTGATGTTCGTCAACCTGGCCTCGGACCCCATCGTCGAGCGCCTGCTGGTGCCGGACATGGCGCTGGCGGTCGCGGAGCGCTTCGCCGCCGAGGAGGGCAAACGCGTGCTGGTGCTGCTCACCGATATGACCGCGTACGCCGATGCGATGAAAGAGGTGGGCATTGCGATGGAGACCGTGCCCTCGAACCGCGGTTACATGGGCGATCTCTATTCGCAGCTGGCCCGCCGCTACGAGAAGGCCGCCGACTTCAAGGAAGGAGGATCGGTGACCATCATCAGCGTCACCACCATGCCCGGCGGCGATGTCACCCACCCGGTGCCGGATAACACCGGTTACATCACCGAGGGCCAGTTCTATCTTCACGACGGTATGCTGGATCCCTTCGGTTCCCTGTCACGACTCAAGCAGCACGTGATCGGCAAGGTCACCCGCGAGGACCACGGCCAGGTCATGAATACGATGATTCGCTTTTACTCCGGCGCAACCGATGCGGCGCAGAAGCAGGCCATGGCTTTCGAGCTGTCGGATTTCGACAACGAGCTCATCCGATTCGGCCGCTTGTTCCGGGAGCGTTTCATGGATATCGATGTGTCGATGTCGCTGGAGGACGCCCTCGATCTGTGCTGGAAGACCGTGGCCGAGTGCTTCGCGCCCGAAGATCTGCTGATGAAGCAGCACCTGATCGACAAGTACTACCCTCGCACGGACGCCGCCGCGGGTAGTGTGGCGGCGGCCTGAGATGTCTGTCGCCGTGGAACCGGGTTTCGGGTGCTGAGCGATGGCGCGTCTCGCCCTGAACAAGGCCTCGCTTTCGAAACAGTCGCGGCAGCTCAGGACCTACGAACGCTTCCTTCCGTCTCTGGATATGAAACGCAGGCAACTGATGGCCGAACAGGCCAGAGAGCGGGACGCGATGGCGCGCACCCGGCGCGCCATGGAAAAACTGCGCGAAGACGTCGCGGTGCGGATTCCGATGCTTTCAAACCGGGAAATCGACCTGTCGGAGCTGGTCAGGCTGAAGTCGGCCAGCCTGGGTGAGCAAAACGTCGTGGGCACGCGCTTGCCGACACTGGAAAGCGTCGAGGTGCGGGTGCGCGATTACGGCTATCTGGTCAAGCCGCACTGGGTGGACAGGCTGGTGGTCGAGCTTACCCGCATGCTGGAACACCAGGTGCGGCTCGCTGTGCAGCAGCGCCGCGCCGCCATGCTGGATGAGGCCGCGCGCAAGGTCACGCAACGGGTCAACCTGTTCGAGAAAGTGCTGATCCCGCGCGCCAGAGAGAATATCCGCAAGATCAGGATCTATCTCGCCGACGCCGAGCGCGCGGCGGTGGTGCGTTCCAAGATCGCCAAACGCAACCGCGCGGCGGAAGGCATGGCATGAGTATCGTCAGCCTCAGCAAGCTCACATTGGCCGGTCTGCTGAAGGAGCGGATGCCGGTGCTGGAGCAGCTCCAGACGCTCGGTTGCCTGCACTTGGTGTCTCTGGCCGAGGCCGCGCGCGAGCCCGAAACCGTGCCGCCGGCGCATGCCGTGGAGGCCCGCAGGGCCTTGCGTTACCTCGGTGATGTTCACGATAAACGCCACCAAGTGCGCGCCGATCAGGGTTTCGACATGGCCGGCACCGTGACCGCAGTGCTCGCGAACCAGGACCGGCTGCGCCAGGCGTATGACAAGCGCGACGACCTGGTACAACACATCGAGGCGCTGCTGCCCTGGGGCGATTTCCGGCTGCCGGACAGACAGACGCTGGCCGGCCGATTATTGTGGTTCTATATCGTTCCGGAACGGCAGATGCATCTGCTGTACCAATTGCCGTTGCCCTGGCAGGTGGTGCACAAGGACAACCGCCGGTCCTGGGTGGTAGTGATCGACAGCAACGAGCCGCCCGGCGATGCCCTGCCGGTGCCCCGTGCGCACACCGGGGCGTTGTGTCTCGGCGAGCTGTACAAACGCCTGGACGAGATCGAGGTGGAACTGGAGGATGCGGTGGCCGAGCGCCAGTCGCTGACACGCTGGATCTACCTGATGTCACGTCATCTGGCCCGCGCCGAAGATCAGGCGGCGCTGAACCACGCGGCGGCCCAGACCCTGGTCGACGAAGAACTGTTCCTGGTGCAGGGCTGGGTGCCCGAACCGGCCGTCGGGGCGGTCAGCACGCTGGCCGGGGAGCAGGGTCTCGCGATGCTGCTGGAGGAACCGTCGCCCGACGACAACCCGCCGACGCTGCTCGAAAATCCCGAGCGGCTCGCGGCCGGTCAGGACCTGGTCGGTTTTTACCAGATGCCCGCCTACGGCAGCTGGGATCCCTCGCGGGTAGTGTTCTTTTCGTTCGCGATGTTCTTCGCGATGATTCTGTCGGATGCCGGCTACGCACTGGTGCTGGGTATTCTGCTGGCGGCGTTCTGGCTGTGTCTGGGGCGTAGCGAAACCGGCCTGCGCTGGCGCAGGCTTTGCAGCGTACTCGTGGGCGGTTCGCTGGCCTGGGGCGTGCTGGTGGGCAGTTATTTCGGCGTCTCGCCGGCGCCGGACAGCTTCTGGGGCCGCCTCAGGCTGCTGGACCTGAACGACTTCGACACGATGACGAAGCTGTCCGTGAGTATCGGCGTGCTGCATCTGGTGCTGGCCCATCTGGAGCAGCTGTGGCTGAAGCGGGGCCGGTTCGCGGCCTGGATGCACGTCGGCTGGATCGCCGCGATGCTGGGCGGGTTCGCGATGTGGCTCGGCAGTGGCCCGAGTGCACCGCGCTGGTTGGGCTCGGCGGGCCGCTGGGCGCTGGGGCTCGGTCTGCTGGCCGTGTTCGTGTTCGCCAGCGATCGGGTCGTGCGCGATCTGCGCAGCGCCGTGCTCAGGCTGCTAGACGGCCTGTCGGCGCTGACAGGCGTCACCAAGGTGTTCGGCGATGTGTTATCTTACCTGCGCCTGTTCGCGCTGGGGCTGGCTTCCGCTTCCCTCGCGCTGACCTTCAATGACCTCGCCCGGCAGGCCGGTCAGGTGCAGGGTATGGGCCTGCTGTTCTCGATCCTGATACTGTTCGTCGGCCACCTGCTCAATCTGATGCTGGCGCTGATGAGCGGCGTGGTTCATGGCTTGCGGCTGAATTATATCGAGTTCTATAACTGGGCCCTTTCCGGCGAAGGCTATGCCTTTCAACCATTCAGAAAGAAGGAGTCGACGGAATGAACGAGCTGGTTATCGCGTTGGGCTGGGCGGGCATGTACGGCATCATGGCGCTCGGCGCCATCGGCAGCATCATCGGCTGCGCGGTGGCTGGCCAGGCCGCCATTGGCGCGATGGTGGATACGGAATCCGGCCACGGCCGCTTCATCGGCGTGTCGGTGATGCCGTCTTCCCAGGTCATCTACGGCATCGTGGTCATGTTTACGTTACAGCGCGCCGTTACCGAGGAGAATGCACCGGCCTTGTTCGGCATCGGCATTTTCGCCGGGCTGGCGCTGATGTTTTCGGCCATCCATCAGGGCCGGGCCTGCGCCTCGGCGATTCATGCCAGCAAGACCAAGCCGGAAATCTTCGGACTGTCGCTGGCGCCGGCGGCCATCGTCGAGGGCTTCGCGGTGTTCGCCTTCGTTTTTGCGCTGGTGCTGGCTGGCAATATTCCGGGCTGAGGCGCGCGGCGGATCATGGCCGATACAGATACCGACAAACAGGCGAAGCTGGCTTCCTCGGGCGTTGAGGACCTAATCCAGCGCCTGCGCGATGAAGGTGTGGCCGCCGGCCGCGCGGCGGCGGAAGGGATCGAGGCGGACGCCCGCCGGCGCGCGGCGCAGATCGTACAGGAAGCCGAAGCGCGCGCGGCGCAACTGCTGGACAACGCGCGCAAAGAGACCGGGATGCTGCGAAAAGGCGGCGAGGAAGCCCTGCACATCGCGATGCGGGACACGGTTTTGCATCTGAAGGCGCAACTGACCGAGCGCTTCAACGCCGAGGTCAGACGCTTGATTGCGGTCGCGATGGATCAGCAGGATTTCCTGCGGCAGCTTATCCTCGAGGTTGCCGGCCGCGCGCGCGAACAGGCCGGACTGGATGCCGGGCAGCCGGTCAAGGTGCTGCTGCCGCGCGCGCTGGTGGGCCTGGAGGAACTGCGGCGCAAGCCGCTCGAACTGCGCGAGGGTTCGTTGTCCCACTTCGTGCTTTCGGTCGCCGGCAACGTGCTTGCCGAGGGCGTCACCTTCGGCGTCGCCGAGGAGGAAATCCGTGGCATACGTCTTTACCTGGAGAACAAGAACGTCCAGATCGACATCACGGACGAGGCGGTTGCCGCCCTGCTGCTGCAGCACCTGCAGCCCCGTTTCCGCGCCATCCTGGAAGGCACCGTCAAGTGATCGAGTGATCGGATGATGCCGGATTCACACCACTATGCGATGCTGATCAGCAGTCTGCCGTGCCACGAGTCGCTGTTTGGCGCCAGGCGAACGCCGCTGTCACGCATCCGGCTGCGTCAGCGACAGCACCTGCTGGACGAGGCCGATCTCGCCTGCCTGAGGGTTGTTGCCGACCTGCTGGATTGGTCGCACCAGGGCATGGAACGGCGCGACGAAGAAATCACCGCCCGTGCCAGGGCCGTGCTGCCGACACTGGAGAACGCGTTCGCCCGCGACCTGGTGGTCTGGCGACTGGAATTACGCACCGTGTCCGCCGCGTTGCGCCGCCGTCATCGCGGTCAGGCAGCGCCGTCGGCAGACGATAGCTGGGGCTACGGCCGCTGGCTGGGTCACATCGGCCGGCACTGGAGCGAACCGCAGTTCCGCCTCGAACGGGTATACCCCTGGTTGTCCGAGGCCAGGACCCTGCTGGAGGCCGGCGACACGCTCGGCATGGAGCGGCTGCTGCTGAACGCCAACTGGGAACACCTGGATCGCGTCGCGGTTGGCCACGAATTCGACTTCGAAGCCGTACTGATCTATTCACTACGCTGGGATCTGGTTGCCCGCTGGACCGGTTACCGCGCTGACGAGGCCGCGGTCCGTTTCGAGGAGATGCTCGAAGAGGGCCTGCAGGACCTGAGGCTCGACGATATTATCAATGGTTCGATACCGGAAAACAAACCGTGACCGGAACGACGACCAAGCCAGCGGCAGAGACAGCCGAGCAAGCCATGCAGGCGACGCGGGGGCAGAATACGCCGGCGCGCGTGGTCGCCGTGCAGGAGAGTCTCGTGACCATCCAGGCGGGCAGTGAAGACGGCCGCCGGTTGGCGTTGAAGAAAAACGAGGTGGTCTATATCGAACCCAGGCGTCCGGGCCTGGAGGGTCGTCGGGAAAAGCTCAAGGCCGAGGTGTTGAGGGTGCGCGGCGACCTTGCGGACGCACAGGTATTCGAGGATACCGGCGGGGTCGCCGTGGGTGATCCTGTGGCGCAGAGCGGTGAAATGCTGTCGGTCGTGCTCGGCCCGGGGCTGCTGGGCCAGGTCTATGACGGTCTGCAGAATCCGCTGGAGAGCATCGCGATCCAGTACGGAACTTTCCTGCCTCGCGGCGCCGCAATGCCCGCGCTGGACTTCAAAAAGAAATGGTCTTTCGTCCCCCGGGTCCAGACCGGTGCGCGGCTGCGTGCCGGCGGACTGCTGGGAACCGTGCAGGAGGGCAGGTTCACCCACAAGATCATGGTGCCTTTCGACCAGCAGGGCGAGATCGAGGTCACCTGGATCCAGGAAGGCAGCGTGACCCTGGACACACCGGTGGTCCGCGTCCGCGACCGGCACGGTCGGGAGCAATCGCTTGACCTGACGCGGCGCTGGCCCGTGCGCCGGCCACTGGCGGATCACATGCTGCGATCCAGCGTCAGCGAGCGGCTCTACCCGCACGAACTCATGACCACGACCATCCGCCTGGTCGATACCTTTTTTCCGGTGGCGCGAGGCGGAACCGGCTGCATTCCCGGACCGTTCGGCGCGGGCAAGACCGTGCTCGAGCATCTGCTGGCCAAGCACTCGGCGGTCGACATCGTCATCGTCGTGGCCTGCGGCGAACGCGCCGGCGAGGTCGTGGAAACCATTACCGAGTTTCCGCAACTCTCCGACCCCGGCACCGGCGGCTCGCTGATGGACCGCACTATCATTATCTGCAATACCTCGTCCATGCCAGTGGCCGCGCGCGAGGCGTCGATCTATACCGGCGTCACCCTAGGTGAGTATTACCGTCAGATGGGTTTCCATGTATTGCTGCTGGCGGACTCCACCTCGCGCTGGGCGCAGGCGATGCGCGAGACCTCGGGGCGGCTGGAGGAGATACCCGGCGAGGAAGCTTTTCCGGCCTACCTGGACTCCAGCATCCGCAGTTTGTACGAGCGCGCCGGGCTGATTCGCGCGGTCGACGGCGCTGAAGGCAGCCTTACGATGATCGGCAGCGTATCGCCCGCCGGCGGCAACTTCGAGGAGCCGGTGACCCAGTCGACACTGGGCACGGTGAAGTGTTTCCTCGGGCTGTCGTATGACCGCGCCTATAAACGTTTCTATCCGGCGATCGACCCGCTGATCTCCTGGTCGCGTTATCTGGAACAACTCGCAGCCTGGTTCTCGGCGAATGTCGATCCGGCCTGGGTGGAACAGGTGGCAACGATGCAGGCATTGCTGGAACAGGGTGACGCCGTGCAGCAGATGATGCAGGTGACCGGGGAGGAAGGTGTTACGACCGAAGATTATGTGACCTACCAGAAGTCCCTGTTCCTGGACATGGTTTATCTGCAGCAGGACGCCTTCGACAAAGTGGATGCGTCGGTGT
>Ga0316197_10003584_pt1 | contig 11045 bp, 8 predicted proteins | sample OudBiesiAoxic_MG_FD_204939 | JGI IMG/M metagenome (GOLD analysis project Ga0316197, IMG submission 204939) | Coastal sediment microbial communities from Oude Bieten Haven, Netherlands - site A oxic | ecosystem: Environmental > Aquatic > Marine > Coastal > Sediment | place: Netherlands...
TATGTGGTACATTTTTCTGATACTGTATTTATCCAGCTCGGTTAATTCCCAATGCAATTGGGGTCTTGGCACACCCAATGCATCCTTTTCAGCAGATAATACTATTCTGGAGTTAGGGTTAGGGGCCTGTTCCATCCGCGTGTATAATTCAAAAGCCCTATTCCCATTCTCATCCTTCCGAGTATCTTTTTTCTCTCTGGATTTTCTGAAATTTGCTACTAATCTATCGTAGGATTTCCTTGGATCTTTATTGCTCCAGAGATCTATAAGGGGTGTCTGCTGTTTTGCTATTACTAGAGGCGTTAGGGAAGCGGAACCGTTTAGGATACCGGCTTCCTCTTGAATACTTTCGTTAAGAGCCAATTCTGCCCTTGGTTTACGTGTGCTGTAATCAAAAGTGTATAAATCAGTTGAAAATGATTTTTTTAGCCATAATTGGGCGGACTTAACTTCCAGATGTTCCATAAAATAACGCCCAACAAGATCCCTGTCATTGCCTATACCTTTTTTGGTCTGTCCTCTTGATGCCAGTAGCATCCTTGCATTTTGTATAGCACCGCATGCTAAGACATAATTTTTAGCTCTTACTTTATGGGTTCTTCCCTCATGATTCTTGACTATGAGCTGCTTTATGTCGTGAACTTCTTCATTTGCAATAATATTCGTGAGATTGGCATAAGTGTAAAGGTGTATATTTGGAGATTTAACAATGGTTTCTTTATAAGTTTTACCAAATCGGGTAGGGGGGCTAAATTGCCACATCTTTGACCAGATAATGTTCTTGTCCAGTGGAAAAGGGATGAGTTCCGGGTGCTTTTCCTGCCAATATTGAAATTCGTAATTATAGGCATCTAATTCAAATAAATTTTGGGCTTTAGTGTAAAATGGTACAAGATCGTCCAGTGTTATAGGCCAGCCACTATCCGGAACCCAACTTCTAATTTTAAAATCTATCGGATCAAAAGGAGCGCACATACCTCCCCAATGACCTGTTGTGCCTCCAAATAAATGTAGCCTGCATGAGCGCAAAGGATAATACTTCTGTCCTGTTGAGTTTCCGGAATAAAGATCCTGAATTTCACTGTCGTATTCAAAACCTCCACCTTCCAGAAGGATTACTTTTTTGCCACTTTTATTCCAGTCCAGTGCCATACTGATACCCGCTGCACCGGCACCAACAATACAAAGATCTCCTTCAATTATGGTGTTGTTATCAAGGTCTCTAGCGTCTAAATGCATAAATTCTAATTTGCTACGGAGATTGATAAAAGGGCACATTGCCTGGCTTCAGTGATAGAAAGTAACCAGCCATCAATAAGAATCGTATTGCCGGTGGTAAAGTCTTCCGTTACTTTAGATTTCAAACCTATTTTTATTTCGGAGCTGTAAATTTCTGCATCTTTGAGCAGCAATTCTTCCAAATATTTTTTATTATTCTCATCGGTTAACCCCCGGTAGGTATTTCCAATATTAATTAAAGTATTTTGATCGCAGATTTCGGCAAGATCCATAGGGTGCCTCAGGTCTCTGCCTGTTGCAGATTTAAGTTTATAATACCAAATGCTAACTAAGCTTATTAATAGACCAAAAAGCGATAATAACAGGAACTTTCTTCTTTTCATTATGGCTAATTCAGGAGGGATTATTTTTAATTATGGATTTGAAAGATTATTATTTATTGAATTTAAAAATTCCTTTAAATATTTTTTGAAACTCAATAATAAAGGTAATAAAAATGGTGGGTTAACTGCTATATTAAATAGACTTAAAGCCTAATAAGTATCAGGTATTTAAGGCTTTCAACACCCTTTCCGGAGTAAAAGGTAAATGTCTGAGGTGTTTACCGGTTAATTTAAGAAAGGCGTTGGCAATAGCGCAGGCAGCTAAAGGTGTGCCAGATTCACCCACTCCCCGGGGTGGCTCACGAGATTCAATTATTGCAGTTTCTACGCTATCAGGAATATCTGACATTCGCAATATTTCATAATCATTGAAGTTGGACTGTTGCACCTGTCCCTTAACAATGGTCAGTTGTTCTTTAAGTACACTGCTAATGCCCATTAATATTCCGCCTTCCATTTGTGCTTTAACATTATCTGGTTGTATCACTATTCCCGCATCACTTGCACTCCAAAAACGATGAACATTTATTTTGCCGGTTTTTTTATTTACAGAAATTTCACAAACTCCTGTACTTAATGTACCGCTTCGCTCTAAAAAAGCAATCCCTTTGGCATGGTTATCGGCAATGTTGGAATACCAATCAGACATAGCCATAGCTTTCTCCAATGTAGCAAGTCCCCTTGGTGAATTACTCAATAAAATCCTTCTAAACTCTGCTGGATCTTTCTTGAAATATATAGCTATTTCATCGATCATGCACTCTATCGCAAATTTGTTAGGGCCATGGCCCACTGAACGCCAATGTTTTAGTCTAATGCCTTCAGAAACTTCCCGCCATTCCGCATATTTGTTAGGAATATCATAATAATCAATTCGGATACCGCTTGCAACCAAATTACCACCATCTCCAACCACACAATGTGAAAAACCTGTTATTTTCCCGTGAACGTCTGTAGAAGTCTGTAATCGTTGTAGGGTTAAAGGTCTATAGGCACCATAGCTAACGTCATCCTCGCGTGTCCAAAATAATTTTACCGGTCTGGGAGCAACCTCCCTGGCTAAACCGGTTCCTTCCAACACAAAATCTGTCATGCTCCTTCTGCCGAAGCCACCTCCTAAATACTGCAGATTAATTTTTACCTTTTCTGCCGGAATCCCGAGGTACTTCGGAACTCCAAGTTTAGAATCGAAACCTTGCTGACTTCCAACCCAAACCTCAGCTGAGTTTCCATCTGTCGCAACCTGTACTACGGCATTAAGAGGTTCCATTTGGGCGTGGTAGACATAATCATTTTTAAAATCAGCACTAAAGGTTTTTGCCGCTGATTTAAAGGCGCTATTAATATCTCCTTCATTTGTAATTACTTTAGCTGCTGATTTCGCTGAGGCTATTTTTTCATATTTTTTATAACAATCCTGAGAATTGAAACCACTAGCAGGAGCCTCACTCCATGAAATATTTAGCAATTTTTTGGCAGCCAGAGCCTCTTCTAAAGTTTCTGCAATTATTCCAATGGCATAATCAAATGGGACTATTTTTAAAACCCCCTCTAAGGCCAGTATTTCAGATTCATTATTTAGGGTTGGCTTTGCACCATGAACATTACCACGTTCCAATACGCCATAGAGCATTTCAGGTAATTGAATATCAATGGCAAACTGGGCGGTTCCCTTTACTTTTTCGGGAATATCTATTCGTGGCCGGTCTAGGCCAATAAATCGATAGTTTTTAGGGTCTTTGAACTCTGATTCTGAAAATTCGGGTAGGATATCAGGCATATTCAAAAAGGGAATCAAATTACCATACCCAATCCTTTTGTTATCCCGCCTGTTAATTACTTCACCTTTGGAAGTGCTAAGCTCCCCCATAGGCACTTTCCAGTACTCGGCGGCACTATGCATTAAAATATAACGGGCCTGAGCTCCTGCTTGTCTCATTATGGAATAGTAACCATAAGTTATCATGCTTCCTGCGGTTAACATTACTTTATTGTTGGGACTCCATTTATCTGATCCGTATATTTGGGATTCCTGAGGCGAAAATTCTACGGAGATCATAGACCAATCTGCATCCATTTCTTCTGCAAAGATTGCAGGCAATGAAGTCATGGATCCCTGGCCCATTTCAGCCGCAGGATTATAAATCGTAATCTGACCGTCTTCGGCTAATTTCACCCATGCTGTTAACTGATGTTTTTTTAAAATTTTTTCTACCTCTTTGTTTTTTTTACAAGAAATCATCTGAGGCAAGAGGCCGGAAACACCAATAAACAAGGCAACCCCACTTGAGGTTTTTAGAAATTCTCGCCTGCTTACTGCCTTATTCATTAGTTCCACAAAAGATTTATACTTAGAGAGAGATTTAAGTTTTTACTGATGTTTTTTCTGCTGCTATTTCTATAGCTTTTACAATACGCAAATATGTGCCACAACGACATAAATTTCCATTCATGTACATTTTTATCTCTTCCCTTGTTGGATTCGGATTTTCAGCAAGCAGGGCAACCGCCTGCATAATCTGACCCGATTGGCAATAGCCGCATTGTGGTGCTTGTGCCTCTACCCAGGCTTGTTGAACCGGATGATCTCCATTCTCGGATAAGCCTTCTATTGTCGTGATTTTTTGATCCTTTTTTAGACCACTCAGTGACAATGTACATGATCTCATTGGCTTGCCGTCCACAAGCACAGTACAAGACCCACACAATGCAATTCCGCAACCGTATTTTGTACCTGTCAGTCCAAGATGTTCACGTAATACCCAGAGTAAAGTTGACCCCTCCTTTATATCTATATTGTATGTTTTGTTGTTAATATTTAGCGAATTAGCAGCCATATTTTCTTAGGATAGAATAGGCTTAAGTTACTAAAAATCCTTCTAAAGAACAGGTGCTAAATAAAATTTATTTTGTGGATCTGTATCTGTCAATAAAGCGACTCAGTATTTTTTTGGGGACCGGTGTATTCGATTGTCGAATAGCTGAGATTAGATCTTCAGCTTCTTCAGGCTTGAAATAACCGGCATATTTATAAATTTTGATGCGTAAGATGAATTCATCTGCATCGGCTTCCGGATGAAATTGAGTTGCATATATGTTCTTTTTTACCCGAAACATCTGCACCGGACAGGGATCTGAAGATACGAGGAGAACGGCTCCGGGAGGAACAGCATCACAAGCTTCTTTATGCCCCACTAAAGCAGAAAATTTCTTTGGAAGGCCTTTTAGAAGTGGATCTTTAGCCCCTTCGGCTGTTACCCAGACTTCAACACTTCTTAAGGGCTCCGCATATTTATTAGTAATGGTTGCCCCGCAATATCTACCCAAGAGCCCATTCCCGGAACAGGCTCCAAGAAACGGAAAATCCAGAGGAATTAACTTGTCGAAAAGCGAATTAAAAAATACTTCAACCCTTTTTTGAGTGGCGCTTTTTTTTGCTTCCGGGATGCTTATATCAAAAGGGCTTCCACCGGCAATTATGGCCGAGTAATTGTTAATATCTATATCCTCAATGTTTTCTTGTTCAACCCTGATACGATGTACCTCTTCAGAAGATAACCCGCCATAGCGTAAAATTGCCTCAAACTCACTATCGGAAGCTTCAGTTTCGGGACGCATTTGGAGAATTAGAAATTTTTTCACGGAACCTTTTTTTATAATTCTGTAATCATTGGTTTATGTTGATTTTTAATTATGGGCTATAAAAATAAATTTTAACGCACACCATGTACATTCATTTCCAGGGTATAAACAGAATTCATTGCAGTAATAAAAAGCATATTTTGATCAGGTCCGCCAAATGTAACATTGGCCGTCCATTTTTGGGGTACCGGAATTTGAAGTATTTCTTCCCCTTTTTTATTAAAAACAGTTACTCCATTACCGGTCAAATATACATTGCCCTGATTATCTATTGTCATGCCGTCTGAGCCCAGCGGCGTAAATAATTTTTTATTGCTAAGATCACCATTTTCAGAAATGGTAAAGCTATATGTCTTCTTATCGCCTATATCCGCGATATAAATCATTTTCCCATCCGGAGTACCTATTATTCCATTGGGTTGTACCAGGTTATCAGCTACTATACGCAACTCGTTCATATCAGGGGTTAAATAGTAAACACGTTCTTTTTCAATTTCTTTCTCATTGCGCTCCCAATAGGGTCTTTGATAATAAGGATCTGTAAAATAAATACCTCCCTTCGGATCTACCCAAAGGTCATTAGGACCATTGAGTTTTTTTCCTTGAAATTCGTCTATCAGGACTTTCGGATTTTTTGCCTTATCTATTCTCCAAAGTTCAAATTTTTCATCGGCGCATGCCAAAAGATTGCCATCGTGATCAAAATAGAGGCCATTTGCTCTACCGGCGTCTTCCATATAAACAGAGACCGAATTATCTGAGGCCGTCCATTTTAGAATTTTGTTATTAGGCTGATCAGTAAAGTATACATCACCATTTTTAGCTACTGCCGGACCTTCAGTAAATATGTAATCTGCAGCAACCAGACTGAGCTCAGCTTCATTAGCCAAAAGCTTTGGTTTTTGGGCTATACAACTAAAAGCTATAAGTAAGATCAGTATTGCGTTTAATGGTTTCATTACACTGCTTTTTAAAGAAAAATATGAATTAATTACCGGTCCATCCCGGACCGCGAACCACCCGGCCGGGGAAAGCACCTGTATGTTCTCCGTCTTTGAGAACCTGGGTTCCGTTTACAAATACATGTTTCATACCCGTGGCATATTGATGCGGTTTGGCAAAAGTAGCGTTGTCTTTAATTGTATTGGCATCAAAAACCACTACATCTGCATAATAACCTTCTTTAAGTAAGCCCCTATTTTTTAGTTTTAGATTTGTTGCAGGAAGAGAAGTAAGTTTATAAATGGCTTCCTCAAGCGGAATAACTTTTTCATCGCGTACAAAATGACCTAATAAGCGGGCAAATGATCCATACGCCCTTGGATGTGTACTTTGTTCCAAAAACACACCTTCATTCGTATAAGATCCTGCATCAGAACAGATGGCCATATAGGGAAGTGCCAATTTCTTTTTAATATTTTCTTCAGACATTGAAAAGTAAACTACCTGAATTCTGCTATCGTCTTCCTGTATTAAGTCAACCACAGCCTCGGCAGCTGTTATAGTTCTATCCTTAGCAATTTCGGCAAGGGTTTTACCAATAAGGTGTCTCATTTGTTTATTTTTGAAACCAACTAAAAGGATCTTTTCCGGCGGTACATGAAATTTTATTTCCTGAATCATCTGTTTCTTTTTTGCCGGTTGAGAGATCAATTCCATTGTTTTGTTATGCCCTCCTTCTTTTGCCCATGCGGGTAATAAAATATTGAGACCGGTAGAACTGGCATTGTACATGTACATGTCGGTGGTAATTGGCAATCCTTGTTTACGCGCGTTATCCACCAGCTGTATTGCACTGTCCAGTAAATGCCAGTTAGCCGTTCCGGAGGCCTTAAAGTGGTATATTTCCGAGCGTACGCCTGCCTCCTTAGAAATAGTAATTAGTTCCTGAACGGCATCTAAAAGGTTTTCTTCTTCATCTCTGATATGGGAAACATACATTCCACCATAGTCTGCCGCAACTTTGGCTAGTTCAATTATTTCTTCCGTTTTAGCATGTCCGCTTGGCACGTAAATCAAGGAGGTAGACAAACCTACTGCTCCTTCTTCCATAGCCTGTTTTGTGAGTTCTTTCATTTTTTCCAGTTCCGCCATGTTTGGGGGTCTGGTTTCGTAATTCATTACATATTCTCTTAAGGTTCCATTCCCAATAAAAGAAGCAATGTTGGTAGAAACGCCTTTTTTTTCAAGATATTCCAGGTATTCTCCAAGGGTACTCCAATTAATATCATAATTAATATTTTGTTGAGATTCTTTCATTTCCAGTTTCATGACCTCGTTTAATGGACCCATGGAATGCCCTTCACCCATAACTTCAAGAGTTACCCCTTGTCTTATATCCCCTTGTGATCTTCCATCTTCAATCAGGGAAACATTGGCCCAGCTTAGCATATTTATAAACCCGGGAGCAACGGTAAGCCCTGTTGCATCTATTTCCATTGCCCCAGCGGCATTTTTTAAATCTCCAACTGCAACTATGGTATCTGCGTTAATTGCAATGTCTCCTTTAAATGATGGCCCTCCTGATCCATCCGCTATTATTCCATTTCTAATAACCAGATCATAAGATTCATGGGTCTCACAACCCATGATTAGGCTTATTAGGGTAAAGGCAAGTGCAATCGGTTTTAATTTCATCAGATATACTTTTTGTTTATTTTTTACTCTTTTAATTTCTCTCGTTCATTTCAGCTAAATAATTTAAAAATACCCAAAATACCTACACCAAGAATACTCAATATGCTTATCCATAGTGTAAGATCATAAATAAACCCAGGTTTAAACAGAGGTTGTGCTCTTAAATATCTAAAATGGATCACTGCATAAATTACGAGAAAAAGCAGGAAAGACCCAACAATACCACCCGTTAATACCATTAAAACCGGTAACTTAATAAAAATAAAGAGCAAGGCCCATAATAATGGTATTACCCAAGCAAGGATTGCGATCGTTTTTTTTCGTTGTTTAAAGTTAGAGAAACTGATCCATCCTATTTGCCCAAATATATCGGTAATCTGTCTGGTCCATGCTGCCAAAGCAGCGAACAGGGTGGAGAATAAGGTGATAAATGCTCCAATAAGAAACGCTGATTTCGCGTGAGGTCCTAAAGATTCTGTATACATTGCAGACAGAGTCTCTACCATTGCATATCCTTCAGGCACAAAACCCTGTGCATGCAGAACAGCTGCTCCAAGTAAATAGAACGCGGCAGTTACGGATGTATATATGCACATGGCAATAATCGCATCCAATTTCATAACTTTTAACCAACCCTGGGCCCTTAACTTCCATTCTTCAGAATTGTCATTCTTACCTGTAAAAGCCGCGTAGCCTTTTTCAAGGCACCAATAGTTGTAATGTATTATCTCATCACCACCAACGCCTGTTATCCCAAAAGCTCCTATGGCCACTGCAACGGCTTCTTTCGGTAAATTAAACTGAAGCCCGCTCCAGATGCTTTCAAAAGATATCTGATAAGGTGTAAACTTTAGAAAATATAGCGAAGCAAATGTGAAAATTGTAAAGAAACCTATCATGCTTAGGGAAAATTTTTCAATAAAAGAATAATACCCTCGGTAAATCATCAAGGCAACGATTATAGCAATTACAAAACAAAAGAACGGAACACCAATTCCCGGGATGGCAATGTTTAATATTATAGCTACTCCCCCTACTATGCCACCAACTTGCAAAAGTTTTATGATCATTACAGCCAGTACCGTCCAGACTGTCCACCTGGCTTTGCCATAAACAGGACCCGGAAGCTTATTAAATGCCTGCATGGCTGTTTCCCCAGTCAGGATTGTATGTTTTCCAAACTCTAATTGGACCGCTACTTTTACAATACAGCTGACAATAATGACCCAAAATGTAATAAATCCCGCTTCTGCACCTAAAGTGGTTGTCGCTATTAATTCTCCCGAACCAACAATGGAAGCTGAAAGTATAAAGCTGGGCCCCAGAAATTTAAAACGTTCTTTTAAAGTTGAAGGAGGTTCTTTTATTTTATCAGGGGAGAGCAAATAGGGATCTAATAATTCGGACATGCTTAATTAATTCGCCTGATGAATAAAGTTCTATGAAAGTTTATTTAAATAAGCCATGTTATGTTTCATGCTTTCTAAAGGGTTGTTGGCATATTCTTCTTGTTCTATGAAGATGTGCTTTACACCTGAAGCTTTTTTATGATTCATCATTGCGGGAATATCAAGGCCGCCTTTACCAAATTCTGTACTTTCCTTCTTATTCATGTCCATATCCTTAAGGTGCCATAGAGGAAATCTCCCCGGATATTTCTTAAAATAGTCTAATGGGTCCTTGCCAGCCACAACCACCCATCCGAGATCTAATTCCATATGAACAAGATCTGCTTCGGTATTTGAGAGGAGAACATCATAAAGAACTTGGTTGTTTTCAGTTTCAAATTCATATTCATGATTGTGATAACCGAATTTAAGATTCAATTTTTTACATGCCTCACCGGCCTTATTAAATTCTTCGGCCACCTTTTTATAATTGTCTACATTTTGTCCATTACTGGGCATTGAGGAGCAGATAAGGTACTCTTGTCCTGATTCTACCGCTTCTTCCATAGTTTGTTGCCACTTATCATCTAAATGTACGTGCCCGCTCTTTAAGTTCATATTCAGGTCATCACAAACAGATTTCATCTCCGCAGGGCCTAGACCGTAGTAGTGGCCTTTCTGACTCCTGGCTGTTTCAATCTCCTTAAAACCAAGAGAAGCAATTTGTTTTAATGTAGCAATTGCGTCCTTAGCCATTTCATTCCGAAATGAATACAATTGAACTCCGTAGCGTTGTGTTTTAATTGGTGCATAAGTAAAGGAAGGTAGAAGTAACGATCCGGTGGTAAAAACTGTAGATCGCAATAAAAAATCTCTTCTGGATTGCATGATGTTCATATTTTAATTAAGGTAGTTGTATTCTTCTAAATTAGTCTAAATTTTCCATACACCTTTAGCAACGGTATTTGTATTTTTACCCAAATGCTCGTTCTATGAATAAAAGAGAAATACAACTTAAGGCTTTTGATCGGTTACTTACTATTATGGATGAGCTCCGGGAGAAATGTCCATGGGATAAAAAACAAACACTACAAACACTAAGGCACCTTACCATTGAAGAGACTTATGAATTGGGTGAAGCAATCCTGGAAAACGATCTCAAGGAAGTAAAAAATGAGCTTGGAGATCTTTTGTTGCATATTGTTTTTTATGCAAGAATAGGATCGGAAACTAATAGTTTTGATATTGCCGACGTTGCTAATTCTATTTGTGATAAACTGATTAACCGACACCCGCATATCTATGGGGATGTTACTGTTACCAATGAAGAAGATGTAAAAAGGAATTGGGAAAATATTAAACTATCAGAAGGTAAAAAAAGTGTTCTTGAAGGGGTTCCAAATAGCCTTCCCGCATTAGTCAAAGCCAATAGAATTCAGGAAAAAGTTGCCGGTGTTGGATTTGATTGGGAACGACCGGAGCAAGTTTTTGAAAAGGTTAAAGAAGAATTGTCAGAATTGCAGGAAGAATTTAAAGCCGGGAATAAGGATAAATTGGAATCTGAATTTGGAGATGTATTTTTCTCTATTGTCAATTATGCAAGATTTTTGGATATTAACCCTGAAAATGCCCTGGAACGCACTAATAAGAAATTTATTAAACGATTTCAATATTTAGAAGGTAAGGCCAAAGAACAGAATAGAACACTTAAGGAAATGTCACTTGCAGAGATGGATGTCTATTGGGAGGAGGCTAA
>Ga0316197_10003585_pt1 | contig 11043 bp, 5 predicted proteins | sample OudBiesiAoxic_MG_FD_204939 | JGI IMG/M metagenome (GOLD analysis project Ga0316197, IMG submission 204939) | Coastal sediment microbial communities from Oude Bieten Haven, Netherlands - site A oxic | ecosystem: Environmental > Aquatic > Marine > Coastal > Sediment | place: Netherlands...
TGGCGGCGGTGTTCAAATGATTGGCCAGTGTATTTATCTTCACCACATAAATAAGCTCGACGAACACAACGAGATATACAGTGGTAATAAGGGGTATCAGCAAGCGATACTTGAGATTGTCGAGATTAAGTCATAACAAACTACCTCCGAGCATGTAAAACTGCATCACTGAAAGATAGGTTGATTATGAATATTGGTCAAAGTTTATGGATGTCCATTGGTTTAGTTGATTATTTACAGGGTAGAAAAAATTTAACTTAAATTTATAGCAACGACAATACGATTCAGATAGCTCTGTCTATAACTTTCTTCAGTCAACTGTTTGTTGTTAGTTACTTTACTTTACTTTTTCGCATGAACTTACGGTCATAATTTGATTCTGCGAGAGCTTAATCTCACCAGCAGGTGTGAATAATTTAGTTATAACTTGACCAGATTTTAGCTCTAATTCTGTTTTACTATTAGTAGAATTGACTTTTGTATACACACCATCAACTTCTAAACCTGTTAAATAATCTAAATTGGAACCTCTTACCTCTAACATATTACGTTGGTTTTCTCCAATTATTGGTAAACATTCAAACTTAGAAATGTTTGGTTTTGGTATAGATAACAAAGTAAACCATTCAGTGTATAAGGTATCATTCAATAAATAATCAACTCCTAATTTATATATTCCTTCATTTAACTTCTTATTTGAGGTTTTAAATACATAACATATTGTTCCTTCAGGAGATATCATCGATCTAATTAAAGCAACACTACTCTTATTTTTTATTACTCTTGGGATATCGTTTAATTTTGCACCTTGATCAAAGGATAAACAAAATCCAAGGTCATCGACATCAGCATAAAAAAAGTATTGCCCTTGATAAGCACCTGGCGTATTGATTGATAAAGGTAAAGCGGTTTCTACAGTCTTCTTTTTTGCCTCATCTAACGCTTTTCCAAGAGAATAAAAATCTGGTTCAGCATTTTTTACTTTTTCTTGAATATCTTTATCTAAAGCCCACAATGCTTTCCTTGCTTCCCATTTACTCGCATCACCACCTTTAACAATATTTATACGAAGCCATGTCTTATCTGTATAAAGGCTTCCATCCACTTTATGTTCTATACCAAAATCGCCATTAACTAAATGATCGTCTATTGCTTTCAAAGCATTATTATCGGGGGAGTCTGTCAAACCACGTTTTAGTGCCACTGGTAAAGCCATCAAACCATCAGCAATCCAAGCGACAGGGTTCTCTTTGTCTCCTTTTATAAAATAATCATAGCAATTTCCTACTTGACATGCCTCTTGTTTAATCAGAACCATCGTACCAGCTTTTAATAAAATCCCTTTTGTATGGTAATTTGCAAGCCAATTTAAATTACTTTCTCCCGCTATAAAACTAATATCTGCATGCATTACTAAATCATTTTTATTCGTATCATTAATAGCTTTAGCTACTTTTTTTGCTAATGCTATTTCTGCTATAGTCACTGGATTTGCAACACTGAGACTGCTACCCAAATCAGCAATAAAATCTAGCATTGCAGCATTATTTTCTTTTTCTTCTTGGTCATATTCGTACACTTTAATATCCATAGAAAGTAAATTACTTTCTAATCGCTTAGGTCCATATATAGGTTTATTAAAAAATTGTCCTTTTGTAAAGTCTGCAATATTTCTATATGGGCCTAACACCTTAATTAGTTTTTCACCATTTTTTGCATCGGCTTCTGAAAACTCAGCGACGATAATTACCTCGTTCACGCCGCCTAAATCAGGAAGATAACGAAAATAAGCATCACTAATAAAAATTGAAAATATATCACTTCCAACTTTTTTAGTTTCTTCGGTACTTCTGTAAATAATATCTTTTCTTTCTTTAGTAAGATAAATTGGTTCCCATGGTGTCCCTAATTGTTTGTTATTATCTATACGATATAAATGGGTAGTTCCAATTGATGATGCACAACCAACTAAAAAAAGGCTAAATAACGATAAAAATATAAAATTAATATTATGTTTCATGACTGTAGCTCCTTAGGTTGCAAATATTAAACTTCAATCAAAGATTGGGTTTTTACACCACGTGTCTTTAGCAAACTTATATTCACATATCATCGCTTGTGTACTTTTATTCTCTAAATATGTTAACACTGCATGTGATTCGTCTTCCCAAAAAGACCAACGGTCTTCATTAAAAATATTAGACTTCATCTCTACTGATGAAAGTTTATTTAATCGTCTTTCGGTGCTTGTTATATAGCCATTTTCTTCGCCACAGCCCAGCCGAGTATCACCATTATAAGCACCACCAATAAAAGATTTGCAATTGGCAAAGTCTGCTGAATTTGATGATGTATAAATAGAAACAGGGAAATGAGCTGTATAATTTTTAATGGCTTTGGCAGATAAATGACCATCACCTATTGCAGGGGCAAGCAATAGCATTTTAACTTTACTTATTTGCTCTCCTGATAAAGAAGGTAGAACTTTAGTTTGAGGTTGTTCTAAACCTTTAGTATATAGAGGATCAAATATAGTACTAAAAGCAACGGCGGCTCCTCGACTATGAGTTATAAATACTACTTCTGTAGGAGAGTCTAATTTTAGTAATAATTCACGCAAGCCAAACTGGCCTGCATAGTTAGAATATAACATGGCTTTATTCCAACGATTTGGATAAATATTCAATTTATATCCATCATGTAAACCATCCCAAAAAACAGAAATTGATACTCCATCTTTTGTTTCAATAACCCCTTTTAATGTTTTAATATTAGTAAAAGCATCTTCATAATTAACATTAAAACCATGAATAAATATATATAACTTATCTAATCCTACTAAAGCCGTGTTTAAGGTTTTAGAGAAATCATCAGTCAATTTTAGATCTGTCGATTCCTTATAGTAGTAGCTAGTAATATCATCTTTTTTTAATTCAGTCAGCGAAAATGATTCAGATGAAAAAGGGTTATATTTATACTTATTTAGCCAATTGAAATCACCATTAGGCAAAAGTGACTTGACTTGGTTCATCTGAGGATAAAAATGGCCATTTTGATCATAAGCAATAGAAAAATCACGCTGTGTATTACTTTCTGAATAGTCTATATCAGGAAGTGTATGCTTTCCTGAACAAGCAGATAAAAACAACACGAAAGGCAAATAAATATTTAAGTTTTTAATATTCATAATATACTTCCTATTAATTTACTTTTTTAAAAAAAACTAACCTTATGTCACCCAATAATCTCCAACTACTAATAGCTTAAATAAAAATTTAGAGTCAATTCAAATGCTTGATTTTTGAGCTTAAAAGGATGTTGATTTATATTTCCTGTTAGTTTATTGAGCTATTGTCTTTCCTTTGCATTAAAAAATAGATAAAAAAACTATAATGGACAAAGAAATATCTTGCGAAATCATCTCGGTGTGACGAATAAAAACCACTTTAAAGTTACAGTTCACTAACACCACTCCATAAATTTACCCTAGGCTTTTATTCTCTTTTATCAACCAAACCAGGGCAAATATCAACAATAGGTCACATACAAACACGAAAAATACAGTCAAAATAGTGACATGAATTATACTTTGTGAATTTATATCTTGCTTATTAGGAAGGAAATTTGTAGGTATTTAGATTGCTTAATAGCAAGTAATCTTAATCAATCACTTACTTCAAAACAAAAAAAGCCACTCAATTGAGTGGCTTTTTATTCGCTATTTAAACTAGATTATTACTTATCAAATAAATAATTAACCATTAATGCGTTTGTGTAGCTCTTGTACTGAGTTTACTGTCGCTTCAGGTGCTGTTGGGTCAGCAGTATGAGCGCGGCAAGTTGCAAAAGCACCGTTTAGCGTTGTAGTGTAGTTCACTTTGTAACGTAGTGCTGCACGACGTAGCTGGCGTGAATCTTCAATTGATATACGCCCTTCTGTTGTGTTCACAATGTACTTGTATTCACTATTTTTAACACGGTCAAGAATGTGCGGACGACCTTCGCTCACTTTATTCACAAGGCGAGCATTAATACCTGCATCTTGTAACACGATCATAGTGCCGTGCGTTGCATCTAGCTCGAAACCTAAGTCCAACATTGTTTGCGCTAGTTTAGCAACACGCTTTTTATCGCTGTTTCGAACAGAGATTAATGCGCGGCCAATTTCTGGCACTTCTTTGGTTGAACCTAATTCAGCTTTTGCGTACGCTTCAGCAAAGGTTGCACCAGCGCCCATTACTTCACCTGTTGAACGCATTTCTGGGCCTAAGATTGGATCTGAGCCTGGGAATTTGTTAAACGGTAATACGACTTCTTTTACAGAGTAGTATGGTGGAATAACTTCTTCAGTAATGCCTAGTTCTTTCAGTGTTTTACCTGCCATCACACTTGCGCCGATTTTAGCAATTGGCACACTTGTCGCTTTAGATACAAACGGCACTGTACGTGCTGCACGAGGGTTTACTTCAATCATGTAAACTTCATTATCTTTAACGGCAAGCTGCGTGTTCATTAAACCAACAACGCCTAGCTCTAATGCTAAGGCTTTAATGTAACCACGCATTTCATCTTGAATTTCAGCACTTAATGTATAAGCCGGTAATGAACATGCAGAGTCACCAGAGTGGACACCTGCTTGCTCAATATGCTCCATGATGCCACCGATAACAACATCAGTACCGTCACAGATTGCATCGATATCAACTTCGATTGCGTCATCTAGGAAACGGTCAAGAAGAACAGGTGATTCATTAGAAACACTCACGGCTTCTTTAAAGTAACGACGTAAATCAGTTTCGTCATAGACGATTTCCATCGCACGACCACCTAGTACATAGGAAGGACGTACCACTAATGGGTAACCAATACGTGTTGCTGAAGTAACCGCTTGTTCGAGCGTTGTTACTGTATCGTTTTCTGGTTGTTTAAGGCCTAGACGCTCAACGACTTGTTGGAAACGTTCACGGTCTTCAGCGCGGTCAATAGCTTCTGGAGAAGTACCAATAATTGGTACGCCAGCGGCTTCAAGTGCACGCGCTAATTTAAGGGGTGTTTGACCACCGTATTGCACGATAACGCCTTTAGGTTGTTCAACACGTACGATTTCAAGCACATCTTCAAGCGTGATTGATTCAAAGTATAAACGGTCAGAGGTATCGTAGTCCGTTGAAACCGTTTCAGGGTTACAGTTAACCATGATGGTTTCGTAACCATCTGCACGCATTGCCATCGCAGCATGTACACAACAGTAATCGAATTCAATACCTTGACCAATACGGTTAGGACCACCACCGATAATCATGATTTTTTCGTTATCTGTTGGGTTTGCCTCACACTCTTCGTCATAGGTTGAGTACATGTAAGCAGTATCAGATGAGAACTCAGCAGCACAGGTATCTACACGTTTGTAAACTGGGTGTAATGAAAACTTCTCACGTAATTTACGTACTTCAGTTTCAGTAATACCCACCACTGATGCGATACGGCTATCAGCAAAACCTTTACGCTTAAGTCCACGTAAACGCGCTTCATCTAATGAGCGTAAGCCGCCTTCTGCTAGTTTTTTCTCTTCAAGAATTAGATCTTCGATTTGCACTAGGAACCAATTATCGATCATCGTGATGTTATGAATTTCTTCCATCGTCATGCCGATACGGAATGCATCACCGATATACCAAATACGCTCTGCGCCTGCTTCACGTAGTTCATATAATATTTTGTCTTTTGCGCCTGCGTCGTTTAGGTCAACCATTGGGCTGAAACCATCAGCGCCAACTTCTAAACCACGTAGTGCTTTTTGTAATGATTCTTGTTGGTTACGGCCAATCGCCATCACTTCACCAACTGATTTCATTTGTGTTGTTAAACGGCTATTTGAATTAGCAAATTTCTCGAAGTTAAAACGCGGAATCTTAGTAACAACGTAATCGATTGTTGGTTCAAATGATGCTGGTGTTTTACCGCCAGTGATATCGTTTTGTAATTCGTCAAGCGTGTAACCGATGGCTAATTTCGCTGCGATTTTAGCAATTGGGAAACCCGTTGCTTTAGATGCAAGTGCAGATGAACGTGATACACGTGGGTTCATCTCAATCAATACCATACGACCGTCTGCAGGGTTAATACCAAACTGTACGTTTGAACCGCCCGTTTCAACACCAATTTCACGTAGTACTGCTAAAGATGCATTACGCATTAATTGGTATTCTTTGTCTGTTAGTGTTTGAGCTGGTGCAACGGTAATTGAGTCACCGGTATGAATCCCCATTGGGTCAAAGTTTTCAATCGCACACACAATGATACAGTTATCATTTTTGTCGCGAACCACTTCCATTTCATACTCTTTCCAACCGATTAATGATTCATCAATCAATAACTCACTGGTTGGAGAAAGGTCTAAACCGTTTGAACAAATATCATCAAACTCTTCTTGGTTGTACGCGATACCGCCACCCGTTCCACCCATCGTAAATGATGGACGAATAATACAAGGGAAACCAACCATGTCTAATACACCGTAAGCTTCTTCCATTGTATGTGCGATACCTGCACGTGGACAGTCAAGCCCAATTTTCTTCATTGCGGTATCAAAACGACTACGGTCTTCAGCTTTATCAATTGCATCCGCTGTTGCGCCAATCATTTCAACATTGTATTTAGCTAAAATACCTTTTTCTTCAAGCTCTAGCGCACAGTTAAGTGCCGTTTGGCCACCCATTGTAGGTAATACTGCGCATGGACGCTCTTTAGCGATAATTTTCTCAACCACTTGCCAATGAATAGGTTCGATGTAAGTAGCATCGGCCATTTCTGGGTCGGTCATGATAGTAGCAGGGTTAGAGTTAACAAGTACAACACGGTACCCTTCTTCTCTTAACGCTTTACAAGCTTGTGCACCTGAGTAATCGAATTCACAAGCTTGACCGATAACAATCGGGCCGGCACCAATGATGAGGATAGTTTTTAAGTCATTACGTTTTGGCATCTGAAATTACCTTTTAATATCTGTTCTATGCTGCGATTAACTAGGCGTTTTTGTACTGTTCAATCAATTCAATGAAGTGATCGAATAAAGGTGCTGCATCATGCGGGCCAGGGCTCGCTTCCGGATGACCTTGGAAACTAAATGCCGCTTTATCAGTACGATGAATACCTTGTAATGAACCATCAAACAATGACACATGCGTCGCACGTAAATTTGCCGGTAAGGTTGCTGCATCAGCCGCAAAACCATGATTTTGCGCTGTGATCATAACAACATCGCGATCTAAATCTTTCACTGGGTGGTTAGCACCATGATGGCCAAATTTCATTTTCACTGTTTTTGCACCACTTGCTAGTGCAAGTAATTGATGCCCTAAACAGATACCAAATACTGGAATATCAGTTTTTAGAATTTCTTGGATTGCTTCAATCGCGTAAGTACATGGTTCCGGATCACCAGGGCCATTAGATAAGAAAATACCATCTGGATTCATCGCTAACACTTCAGATGCAGGTGTTTGTGCAGGTACCACAGTTAATTTACAATCACGGTCAGCTAACATACGTAAAATATTACGTTTAACGCCATAGTCATAAGCAACAACATGGTATTTACAATCTGTTTTCGGCTCTGGTAAGCCGCCTGTTAATGTCCAGCTACCTTGTGACCATTCAAATGATTCTGCAGTTGTCACTTCTTTCGCTAAGTCCATCCCTTTTAAGCCAGGGAAACCTTTCGCTTGTGCCAGTGCAGCAGCTTCATCGATATTATCACCAGCAATGATACAACCTGCTTGAGCGCCCTTTTCACGTAAAATACGTGTTAGTTTACGTGTATCGATATCAGCAATACCCACTACATTACGTGTGGTTAAGTATTCGCTTAAAGATGCTTGACTACGGAAGTTGCTTGCAAGAAGAGGTAAATCACGAATAACAAGACCACATGCATGAATTGATGGGGATTCTTCGTCTTCGTCGTTGGTGCCGGTGTTGCCGATGTGGGGGTAAGTGAGTGTAACGATTTGTCGAGCATAGGATGGATCAGTCAGAATTTCTTGGTAGCCTGTCATTGACGTGTTGAAAACAACCTCACCAACAGAACTCCCATGAGCGCCGATTGATACGCCTTTAAAAACAGTCCCATCTTCCAATACCAGTATGGCAGAATGACTCAAGTTAACCTCCATGAATAGCAAATAAATAAAAATTTATATAATCTGAGTGAGGCCATGCAGAGCATTTTTTCACCAGAAAATAGTAAAATTTGGCAAATTCCGCGTATTTTATAGATCTTCTGTGACGTTGGCCATTTAATTTTTAATTTTTTACAAAAAAAATTACATAAATCTCAATTCATTTATCGCTGTAAATATGTTAGCAAATGCTAGAAAAGTTACGGAGATCAAGTTTCGTTTATTTTAGTGCTCGAACAGCTAGAAATTAATGACAGTGCGGATAAAGAAGAGTAGCGTTGAAGGGAAATAACGGTTACTGAACATAGTTTAAGTAATCAATAACCGTTTGATTTTTAAGACAGTACTTTGATTAACGTTAAAGTAGCTGGCAAGGTTGGGATCAAAAATACAACCAATAAACCAAGAAAATGACGTAGGCTATATGGGTCTTTAAAATTTTCTTCTGACACGGTAACTTCCTTAACTTAAAATAGATAAATTGATTTAGATCAATGTTATTGTAACGTAAATTGATTGAAAATCAAACTAAGTAAAACCGAGGTTATTCTTCTTTAAAGTGGTAAAAGGTCTATTTATGCAACAATTACAATCACATCACGCTGCACCAGTCTGGTCATTCTTTGAAAAAATATGCGAAATTCCTCATCCTTCTAAGCATGAAAAGCAATTAACTGATTGGATTACTAATTGGGCACACTCAAAAAATATTAGCTGTGTTCAGGATAAAATAGGCAATTTAATACTTAAAAAATCAGCTTCTAAGGGTTTTGAAGACAAAACACCTGTAATCCTACAATGTCATCTTGATATGGTGCCGCAAAAAAATAACGATAAAGCCCATAATTTTTTAACCGATCCAATCATTCCGATCATTGATGGGGAATGGTTACGCGCCGACAATACCACCTTGGGCGCCGATAATGGCGTGGGTATGGCCTCTTGTTTAGCTGTTTTAGATGATGACAGCATTGAGCATGGCCCAATTGAAGTATTAATCACCACCGATGAAGAAACCGGCATGACCGGCGCATTTGGTTTAGAAGCAGGAACACTTGACGGACAGATCTTAATCAACACGGATTCAGAGCAAGAAGGTGAGCTATATGTTGGCTGCGCAGGTGGCGTGAACGTTAACGTACTATTACCCTTTGAAAAGATGGAACCGGATATTGCAGACAGCGCCTATGAAATTTCTATTTCAGGATTTAAAGGCGGTCACTCTGGTGTGGATATTAATTTAGGCCGTGCTAATGCAATTAAAGAATTAGCCGCCGTACTGTCTAACTTAGATGCAGCGCCCTTTTTAATCTCTTCTTTTACCGGAGGCAGTTTACGCAATGCAATCCCCCGTGAAGCAAAAGCGGTCATAGTATGCGATCAACACTATCAAAACAGCATCGATACCGTGATCAACACATTAAAAATTAAGCTTAATGATAAATTCAAAGAGAGTGAATCTAATTTCACTTTGAGTATTAAATCTTGTCCGTTACCAAGTTCAGTATTAACACATGGTAGCCATGACAATTTATTAAAAGCGTTACTGACCTGCAAAAATGGTGTATTTGCAATGGATGATAACTTCCCTAATGTTGTTGAAACCTCATGCAATTTAGGGGTGATCACACAACAAAGTGGCGCGATTAATCAGTTTGCAATTCAAGTCTTAGTACGTTCTCAAGTCGAAGCAGATAAACAGAAGCAAGCTTCTTTGATTGCAGAGCATTTCCAACAATTTAATGCGCGTGTAGTAAAAGAAGGTAATTACCCTGGCTGGACACCCAATAAGCAATCAACGATATACCAAATCATGGAAGCAGAGTATCAACGTTTATTCGATAAAAAGCCTAAACCAATGGTAATACATGCCGGACTCGAGTGTGGTTTATTCAGTGATAAATATCCGCATTGGGATATGATTTCATTTGGCCCGACGATTAAATTTCCACACAGTCCCGATGAAAAAGTACACATTGCTTCCGTAGATAATTACTGGTCACTATTAAAAGCCACCCTAAAAGCCATTGATTAAATAAGTAAGCGGTTGCTTGGTTTAGATGCAAAAGCTCAAGCAACCACAAAGCCACTGCGCACAAAGAACACGAAGAAAAGCTAAAACCTTAAATGAATGGATAAAAAAATTGTTGATTTTTTATTCCTTAAAAGATTTTTACCCTTACCTTCTTCACCCTTCGTGGTTAATTGCTTTATGCTTTTGATTTTTGATTTTAAAGAAGAAGCCATTATCTACAAAACGGCCTAGCCCAAACACAACAATAAAATCCCACCGTTAAATTTTCCTAAGCCAACAGCTTATTTTAGTAAAGACAAACAGGACGTTTGTCTTAAGCTCGTTCGGTACAGGGACGTACCGTAAGAGCTGGTACGGTTAAAATAAACTGCTGGTTTAGAGAAGAAAATGCTCGGTGTCAGTCTCTTTGCTTCTTTCTCTTCTGATAAGAGAAAGAAGATCGCCGTCAGGGCGAAATACGCTGTAAATAAACACCAAGATGCATCAATGAGCAAAGACGAAAGCTAAAGAACTTAAATAGCAAAGTAATTGCTTTTGGCTTACCTTCTTCACCCTTCGTACCTTCGTGGTTAAATGCTTTATGCTTTTGACTTTTTATTTTAAAGAAGAAGCCATTATCTACAAAACGCCCTAGCCCAAACACAACAACAAAATCCCACCGTTAAATTTTCCTAAGACAACAGCTTATTTTAGTAAAGACAAACCCCCTGTGTCAGACTAGTTGTCACCCCTTAGTTTTCACTTAATAATAAAGACAGGGAGCGGTAATTAGATTGGAATGACTGGATATTCACCAGAAAGAAAAGAAGCTGTTTTAAGTAAAGTATT
>Ga0316197_10003586_pt1 | contig 11043 bp, 10 predicted proteins | sample OudBiesiAoxic_MG_FD_204939 | JGI IMG/M metagenome (GOLD analysis project Ga0316197, IMG submission 204939) | Coastal sediment microbial communities from Oude Bieten Haven, Netherlands - site A oxic | ecosystem: Environmental > Aquatic > Marine > Coastal > Sediment | place: Netherlands...
AAGGCCACCGCACAGTGCCAATCAAATATTCAGAATCGATCGGAAACGCGAAGCAAGTGAGGCTTGAGACATGAGTGACCAATATCCATTTCAGAGCAGCGTGAATGTTTTTGTCGACTGGGCAAAAGCACGTCTCGACGAGATGGCAGCCAATGCCGGAACATTGCAGACCAATCTCGACAAGCTCGACGCCAATACGCGCACACAAGCCGAGCAGGCTATTGCCCAGCTCAATCAATGGATCGAAAAGGGGAAGTCCGACATCGAAACCGCCCAGGCGCAAGGCGAAGCCTCAGTCGCTCAGGCCAAGGCCGACATGGACGCAATGTGGGCCAAGTACCAAGGTGACTCCGAGAAATGGGCCCAGCTGGCGCAGGATCATCACGCCACCTTCCAGGCGCGCGCCCAGGCGCAAGTCCAAGCCTGGCAGGACACGGTCAACACCTATGTGCAGCGCCTGAACGACGTGCACGACCAGAACAAAACGCAAGCCGAAGCACAGGTCGCGCAGCTCCAAGCAGACGCACAGAAGGCGCAAGCCGACCTCACGACCAAGGTCGATCAGCTGACCAAGGCAGGCCAATCTTCCTGGTCCGCCATGAGCGAGGCGCTCGATCAATCGCGCGATGCCTTTTCAAAATCGATCGAGACGGCAGCCAAAAACTTCAACGACGCGATCAAGAGCTAGCAGGACTCGCTACTCCGAGCGGTCGAAGCGAGATTATTCCGAAGGGAGGCGCCGCGTGCGCCTCCCTATTTGTTGGATATCAGAGCCTGTCACCCATTCTTCGCAGCGGTTAGTGGCCTTAACCAAACTCACTAACCAAGACGGCTAACCAACCCAGCTAACCATCGAAGAAGGAAGAGGAAGCGCCCGCCGCATGGCGGCGCTAGTCTCGCGCATCGTTTCAACCTTGGCATCCAGACCCGGGGCGAAACGTAGGTCGCCCAAGCAATCGGGGGCGCCCGGTTGAAACAGGCATTGCGCTCCCCCATTTATGAGTAGCGGGGGGCCAGGTTTGGAGATCTGGCCATGATACGGTTTTTGCTATTCGTAGGTTTTTTGGTCGCAGCGGCCTATGGGCTGACCACGCCACCTAAGCAGGAAACTGCTTTCAATGCAGGCGAGAACCTTACCAAAAATGACAAGCCTCTTCTGACGTCTTGGGGGCCGACGCTTGGTTCTCTCCGGGATGGTTCTGGCGTGCCTGCGAATGCGGGAGATACGGCGACACAGACCGCCTCCAACGAAGACTTCCGCAAATATGGTCCCAAGACCGAACTCTGGGTTCTTGGACAGAGCAATGGTTTCAAGGACCCGGCCGTCAAAGACCAGGGCTGGGCTGCTGATCGCTATGTCGAGATGGCTGCGCTCGCCGCAGCAGCGCCGGCTGCCAAGCCGAGAGCAGTGTCCGAAAAGCCCACCAAGGTAAAGAAACCCCGTTTAAAGACGGTCGCGACTGTGGACGATCGCAACACGCGCGCAAAGCCGAGGGCCACCGAACCGGTCATCGACCGCGTCACGGCTGCGCGGCCGCCGCAACGGCGCGGCCTTTTTGCGCGGAAGAATAAGCCACAGCGCGCAGCGCGGGCTCGTGTCGGCGCGCGCACAGCACAACCGGTCACGCGCAAACGAGGCCTCTTTGCCCGCCTCAAAGGACGCGGGAGGCAGCCCCAACGCGTTTGGGCCCTCGGTCCCGCACGATAGCCCCTCAAGACCGGCACTTCATCACCACCGGGTAAATGGCGTAGTGTTGTGATGCAGCGCGCGCATCGGGCAGGTGCTGCACGCCTATCGGGAGGGCGACGACATGCAGGGCGAAACCGTCACGCTTTGGGGCGTCTTAGGCGCCGTGGGGATCGGCGTGATCCTTGCGGTGCTTATCGCTTTCGCGATCAACGCGTGGAAGAGACGCTAAGGCGGCACGCACAACCTAGAGGCTTAGCCCCAAGAGAGGCGTGCCCGCAAAACGCGGCCGCACGATCTGGGCCAGCTTCATCTCCACCGGCGGCTCGTCGACGATCAGCGAGGTCGAACCGTCCGGAATCACCTCCGCAGCGGCGCCGGCCGTAATTGCTTCCCTCAGGCCAATCTTCCCCAGTTGCATGGCCAAATATGTGCAGTGCCGATGTCACGTTGGTGAAATTGCGTCGCTTCCTCGCCAGGACTGAGCTTAGCGATGCACTGCATCACATAAGTGCGCCGTGACGCCGCAGGGCTGGTGCATTGGGACGCGAGGGGCCAACTGGCCAAGCGCCTCTTGGCGCTGTAATAGCGTTCAGACCAGGATCTAGAGCGGGCCGGGCCGCGTTGGCCGCATGGGAGGGAGAACAACAATGACGCCATTGCCCCGGGGTGGCAGTTTCGGCCTGGTTGTGAGCCTTGCCCTAAGCTTAGCGGTTCTGCCAGACCTTCGGAGCGCCGCCGACGCTGGTGGCACCGCACCGTTGATCACGACATTCTCGATCGTTGCCTACGACCCCGACTCCAGGGAATATGGCATCGCGGTACAATCCAAGTTTTTCGCTGTGGGCGACGTCGTCCCGTTTGCGCAAGCCAATACCGGCGCGCTGGCCACACAAGCCGTCGGCAACCCGCTCTTCGGGCCGCGCGCGCTTGAACTCTTCAAGAAAGGCCTCGGCGCCCAGGCCGTGATCGCAAAACTGCTTGCCGACGATCCCGACCGGGATTCGCGGCAGCTCGGCGCTGTGGACACCAAGGGTAACCCCGCGACCTTCACCGGCAGCAAATGCCTGCCCTGGGCGGGTGGCAAGACCGGCGAGCACTATACCGTTCAAGGTAACCTGCTTGCGGGGCCGCAAGTCTTGGACGCGATGGCGGCCGCGTACGAAGCCGCGCGGGGCGATCTTGCGAGCCGCCTCGTCCAGGCCATCTCGGCGGGCCAAGCGGCGGGCGGCGATGCGCGCGGACGGAAATCAGCGGCTGTGCTCGTGGTCAAGGACGGCGCTGGCTATCTCGGACTGAACGACCGCCTCGTCGACCTGCATGTCGAGGATCACCCAACACCGATTCGCGAGTTGCAACGGCTCCTCGATATCCGCCACGGTCAGCTCGCCGCCGCCGAAGCCAACATCCATCTCGACCAGCTCGGCAATGCGCCCGAGGGCGAACGGACCGGTCTCATCGAGAATGCTGGGGCGGCCGCCGAACGGGCGATCACCGTCAATCGGGAAAGCGACACACTCTGGTGGCTAGCAGCCCAAACGCGGCTTCTGGGCGGCGACCGTCCGGGCGCGCTGGAGGCCGCGCAGACGGCGCTCATGCTCAGCCCGTCTTGGCCGCGCCTGCCCGAACCCACCCGCATCGAGCTCGGCGTCAAGCCCGAGCTGGTCGACGTCTTGCGCGAAGATGACGACTTCCGGCGCCTCTGGGATGCGTTGGCCGTTCAAGCTCCCGTGGCACGTAAGCAGCCCGCGCAGGACACCGCCGAATGACTGTTCCGGACACGGAGAACGGTCGACGCGGGCGCAGCCACCGAGCCTAGGGATGGGGCCAAGAGGCGAAAGCGAAAGTGCTGGACACCGGGGGTGTCGGGGCGGGTGCTGATCGGACTCTTTCTTGGAATCCTCGCCGGCATCGTCTTCGGCGAATGGGCCGCGCATCTGAAGATCATCGGCGACATCTTTATCGGACTGCTTCAGATGACCGTACTGCCCTATATCGTCGTGTCCCTTATCGTGAGCCTCTGGCGGCTCTCCTATCAAGAAGTGTGGCTGCTTGCGCGAAAGGGCGGAATCTTCATCCTGGTCTTCTGAGCGATTGCCATTGTCGTCATTCTCGGCATGAGCATTTCCCTACCCGACTGGCCCTCGGCGACGTTTTTCAGCACGAGCCTGATTGAGAAGCGCGAGCCGCTCGACCTGGTCAAACTTTATATTCCGGCCAACCCGTTCTCCTCGCTCGCCAACGGCATCGTCCCGGCGATCGTTATCATGTCACTGGCCGGCGGCATGGCGCTGGTTGGTGTTCCCGACAAACAATATCTGCTGAAAAATCTCGAGATGGCGAGTGACGCGATCATGCGGATCGCAACCTTCCTGGTGCAGCTTGCGCCAATCGGCGTCTTCGCGCTAGTGGCGGCGACCGCCGGGACCATCAGCTTTGAGGACCTCGGCCGGTTGCAGGTCTATATCCTGGCCTATATCGGCGCGGCGCTCCTGCTCACGCTATTCATCCTGCCGGGGCTGGTGTCCATCATGACCCCGATCCCGTTTCGCCGTGTCTGGTCGGGAACACAGGATGCTCTGATTACGGCTTTCGTGACCGGAAATCTGTTGATCGTCCTGCCGCTCCTGTCGCAACAGATCAAGGACATGCTCGACGAGTATGGATGCCTCGACCAGGACAGCGAGGGCGACGCGGACCTGATGGTGCCCATCAACTTCAACCTGCCCAATCTGGGCAAACTGCTGTCCCTGGCCTTTATCCCCTTTGCGGGCTGGTTCGCCGGCACCACCCTCTCGCCAGACGATTACCCTCAGCTCATCAGTGTCGGCCTGTTCAGCTTCTTCGGCGAGGTGGTCTTCGCGCTGCCCTTCCTGCTCGACCTCATGCGCATCCCCGCCGATACGTTTCAGATTTTCATTGCCGTCGATCAGTTCACGGGGCGGTTCGGAACGCTGCTTGCGGGCATGCATACCGTGGTGCTGGCACTACTCACCGCCGTCGCCGTGACAGGCAAGTTGAAGCTCATTTGGCCCAAGGTGATCCGTCATTTGTTTATCAGCGTGCTCCTGCTGCTCGGACTCTTTGGCGGCTTGCGGCTCTTCTTCGAAGATGTGGTGCCGCAGGAATATCGTGCGTATCACGCCCTGAACGAGATCGACCTGCTCTCCGAACGCCCGGACATCAAGCTTCTCCAGCTTGGCAACGTGGAGCCGTTGCCGTATTCGGACCGTCACGACCGCATAAAGGCGATCGAAGCGCGGGGCCGCTTGCGCGTTGGCTATGTGTCCGACTCCCTGCCCTTCGCTTACGAGCGGCAGGACGGCGATCTGGTCGGCCTTGAGGTGGATATCATCCAGATGATCGCCAACGATATGAGCGTGGGGCTCGATCTCATCGAAGTCAAACGCAACAGTCTGGGGGAGCTGTTGTCAGACGGGCGGATCGACATCGCCATCGGCGGCCTGTTCGCGACGCCGGGTCGCGCCCTGAAGTTCAAGCTGTCGGAGCCATATATGGATGCGTCGCTGTCGCTAGTCGTTCGCGACCATCGGCGCCGGGAGTTCAGCGACTGGGAGCAGGTCCGGGGAATGAAGGATATCAAGCTCGCGTTGCTCAATATCCCATTTTACGTAAAGCGGGCGAGAGCTTCGCTCCCGGACGCACAGGTAAAGGTGATCGAGTCACCCCGCGTGTTCTTGGGTTCGCAAACTGGGGAATATGACGCAATGCTGTATTCGGCCGAGGCAGGCTCGGCTTGGACACTCCTTTATCCAGGGTTTTCCGTGGTCGTGCCGAATCCAAATGTCATTTCCGTTCCGATCGTGTTCGGGCTGCCGGCCGACGCCGCCACACTGGCCAATTACGTAAATGCCTGGATTTCGCTGAACAAATCCGGCTCGCTAGTCGACCGGCTTTACAACTACTGGATTCTCGGCAAGGGCGCGCAGGAAAAGAAATCGCGCTGGTCAGTACTTCACAACGTCTTTGGATGGGGTCAGAATTAGCCTTTGCGATTCTTTGGACTGGGCAAGGCCGATGATGCCAGTCGCCGTCGCTGGTGACACCTGTTCAAGCCAACAAATAAGGGTTACAGGTCGCTGCGCGTAGCGACTACTGGTCCGCCCCCGCGCAACATTGCCCGTGGCGGACGACCTAGAGGAACGATATCAATGACGGCTGGATTTGGAATAGAGAAGCTTGGACTTGTTTCTCTGCGGCATCCCTGGATATGCCTCCTGATCGTCGCAGTGATAACACCCTTCGCAATCTTTGGAGCGACCCAGAATCGCTTTTCGAGCGACGTTCGGGAGATTTTCCGCTCGGACGATCCGGCTTTCATACAGCTCGACCTCCTCAACGAGCGTTTTCCCTCCAGCCAGCCCGACCTTCAGATCATTGCCGAGGCCGACACGGCCTTCGACGCCAAGGACCTCGAAGCACTCCAGACGCTTCACACTAAGCTGCTTAAGATTGACGGGGTCAAGGGCGTGCTATCCGTGTTCTCGGCGGTCACGGCGCCCGAGGGTGACGGCGAGCCGCAGCCGATCTTTCCAGAGGATCTAACCAAGCTCGAAGCCTCGGACGCTGCGCGAAAAGAGGTCGCCGATCACCCGCTGATCAGAGCCAAGCTCCTGAGTGATGACTGGCGCCTGACCGTCTTTGCGCTTTCGCTCAAGCAACTAGCGCAGGACACGGAGGGACAAGCGAAGGAACGCGCGCTCGTCGCTGCCATTGGAAAGACCACGAACGAGACCTTAACCGGAACCAACGTGACCGCGCGCCTGACTGGGCTTGCAGTCATCCGCGACGAGATTCTGTCTGGCCTTTCGCGCGATCAGCGCAGTTTCGGTTTGCTCGCGCTCGGGCTGGGTATCATCGTCTGCTGGATTTTCCTGCGTAGCATTCCGCTCATCATCATCGCCGTTGTTCCCGCCATCATTGCCGTGGCATGGCTTCGTGGCGGCATGTGGCTGTTTGGTCAGGACATCAACCTGCTGACGGGAATCGCGCCGACGATCATCCTCGTGATCGTGCTGTCCAACTGCCTGCATTTGCTGTTCTCGATTCGACGTGGCCTTCAGCGCGGCGACTCTCTTGAGACGGCGATCGAGGGGGCTGTCAAACGTGTCGGGCCGGCCTGCGTGCTGACCTCTTTGACGACGGGCCTTGCGATGTCATCCCTTATCTGGATGCCGCATTCCTTCATCGCTGACTTCGGGATTACAACGGCGTCCGGCACAGTCATGGCGCTGTTCGTCACGTTGATGACGGTGCCGGCCCTGTCCGTGCTTCTCCTGGGTGGCTACGCCAAGAAGATTCATGGCACGTCTGAGACCGACTTTTTTCGCCGGGCCATCGACGCTATTTGCGCCAAGGCCGCGAGCGCCGTGGCCTCGTTCCCTGGCGCTATCGCCCTGATCGGGCTGCTGCTGACCATCGCGGGCTTTTGGCTCCATGCTCTGAACCAGCCGCAATATAGCTATGTCAACAATATGCCGCCTGAAAGCACGGCACTGAAGGCAATCCAGGCGTCCGACAACAAGCTTGCAGGCGCCAACACGCTTGAGGTGCTTCTGTACTTCCCCGAGAAGCACAGCCTAAAGACCTACAAGACGCTGGAGATTATTCGCGAGGTCCACAACATCCTCGACAGCGAGCCCACCTTCGGCGCGGTCACCTCTCTCCACACGGTCGAGGAGTGGCTCGGCGGCGGCGATATCGGCGAAGACCGGCTCATAGATTTTCTGGAAGCGAAGAACGCGCGATCCTTCGCTTCAAGCTTCGTGGCTCTGAAAGAGAACGCCATCCGCATGTCGGCTCAGTTCCGCAACATGACGTCTGACGAGCTTAAGCCGATCCTTGCCAACGTGAAGCGGCAGGTGCGGAAGGTCGAAGCGCAGAACCCGGGGCTAAAGATCGCCATCACCGGAATCGTGCCGGTTTCGTCGCGAGCGAGCCATGAGATGATCCGCCAGCTGAACATAAGCCTGATCACGGCTATCGGCCTCATCCTAGTTTTGATCGGCGTTGGCATGCGGTCGCTGCGGGCGGGGCTCGCCAGCGTTCTACCCAACCTGTTCCCCATCGCCATGGGCGGGGCCTATTTGAATCTCGTGGAAGGCGGACTGGAGTTCACCAGCCTTGTCGCGTTTGCGGTCGGCTTCGGCATCGCCGTCGACGCTACGATCCACTATCTCACCCGCTATCGCCTGGAGCGCGCCAGCTTGGACTCTGTGGCCGCCGCGCTCAAGCAGACCACCATGGATGTGGGCCCTGTCGTCATCATGGCCACGGTGCTCATCGCCGGCGGTATCGGCACCACCATGATGAGCCGATTGCCCACGGTGGCGCTATACGGAACTATTGTCGTGATCGTGCTTACGTCGGCGGTGATCGGCGCGCTGCTGTTCCTGCCCGCCGTCATGTCCACGATGGAACGCTATTGGCCCTCGCGCTGGAAGGGCGAAACCAAAGACAAGACCGAAGCGCCTGAAACTGAAGCGCCGGGATCCGACGCGCCCAAGACCGAGAGCGCCTAGGTCAGCGCGTGCGCGGAATCCCGAGATAGCGCGTGGTGCCTCTCCGGATCATGCGGCTCGGCAGCTTGCCGCGAAGTAAGAAATCCAACTTGGCGAAGAAGCCGACCGGATAGCGAACCTTCGGCAGGGGTGCCTCCAAGGCTTTGGCGACAACCTTTGCTACTTCTTCCGGGTCGCGGGCGTGTTTGTCCGCATGGGCATCGGCACCGCGCATGACCAACCGGACCCAGGGTGTGTATGGGCCGCCCGGTGGCGTGACCCGTTCGGACCCCTGCCAAATCTCGGTTCTGTAGGGCCCAGGTTCGACAAGCACGACATCGATGCCGAACGGATCGAGCTCGAAGGCAATGGATTCGGCCCAGCCCTCAAGCGCCCATTTCGACGCACAATAGATCGAATTGGCAGGTTGGCCCGCGAAGGCCGATTGGCTCGAAATGCAGACGATCCGGCCGCTCCGCTGCGCCCGATAGGTCGGCAGCAGCGCACGGGTCAGCCCGAGCACGCCGAAGAAATTTGTTTCCATGACACGCCGAATTTCGGCGTCGGGCAGATCTTCATGCGCGCCGGCAATGGCGACGCCCGCGTTGTGCACGACGGCATCGAGCGTTCCCCCGGTCTGCGCCAATATGTTTGAAACTGCCGTCTCGATCGACTTGGGATCGCCGACATCGAGTGTCTCGAAGGTTACCTGCTGCGCGATACCGGCACCGCGCAGCACCTTCTCCAGCGGCGCCTTCTTTTCGAGGTTCCGCATGGTCGCGAAGACGCGCCAGCCCCTGGAAGCCATATGCTTAGCCGTGACCTGACCGATTCCCGTGGACGTTCCTGTGATCAGTACCGTTCGCATCTGGCCCCTGCCCGTCGCATCGCCATTTCCTCAGCCGCAGCACAAAATTGCCGCGCAGCCGCCAACGCTGATTTTTCCAAAGTGTCTAGACGATCTGCCGGACGTCAAACGATGACTTTTCTCCAGCGACCAAACATGTAGCATAGGGTCCGTAGGCCTAGGCAAACGCTATTTCACACGAAGAGAAGAGTTGTGGTTGCGTCTACTGATGAGGCGAAGATGCGCTGGGCATGGGGTTCCGGTATCCTCGCAGCCGGGCAATACGCTTTAGCTAATGTTCTCGTTCTTCTGGGCTGCCTATCCCTCCTCATCGGCGGGTGGGTGCCGTTTGCCGTCATCCTTCTGATCATGGTGTTCGGTTCGTTCGCCGACGAGCTGAGTGGCAACGAATGGGACCGGCTGGAAGATCGAGCCCGCACCTTCTACGAGGTCAATCTCTACCTCTCGCTGCCGCTGATGTGCCTGCTGGCGGTGCTGTTCGCGCTGTATGCGAAAGAGGCCAGCTTCACGGACCAGCCGTTGCAAACCATCGGCGCCATCTGGGCCACCGGCTATCTCTTCGCCCTGGTTGGCGCCACGGTCGGCCACGAACTCACCCATCGGCAAGGCTGGATTCCGCAAGTGGTTGCGCACATCTTGCTGGGCTTTACGGGCAATACCTCGTTTGCGATCTACCATGTCCATGTCCATCACCGCCGGGTTGGCAGCTATGACGAAGCCTCGACGGCCCGGCGCGGGGAACGGCTCCTCGTCTTCGAAGCGCGCACAATTTACGGGCAGCTTGTGCAAGCCGCCCAGGTCGAGGCCGCGCGACTCCGGCGCAAGGGTCTTCCTTTCTGGACCCTCCACAACCGGCTGATCCAGGCTCATGCGGCTCCTCTGTCCATCGTGGTGGCCATAGTGCTCATCGGCGGACCGTTCGCTCTTCTGCTGTTCGGACTCGCGGCTATGCTTGGACGTTTCTTCCACGAACTCATCAATTTCGTTCAGCATTACGGCCTGGTCCGCGCCGACAACGCGCCGATCCAGCCCCGGCATAGCTGGGACTGCTACCGCCGGCTCTCGAACGTCTTGCACTACAATCTGCCCCGGCACTCGGACCATCACATGTTCGCCACCAAACCGTTCTGGCGCTTGGATGCGGTCGAGGAAGTGCCGATGCTGCCTTACGGGTACCAAACCATGGCGACGATCGCGCTCGTGCCCCCACTCTGGCGCCACGTGATGCGGCCTTTGCTTGCCGATTGGGACGCATGTTTTGCGAGCGAAGCCGAACGGGAGATCATCCGCGCCCGCGGCTGGGACATGTTCTAGTCGCCAGCCCGCCCCCCGCATCTAACCGGAGTGATCCGCCTAACCGTTTCCGTCGTATGATATTCGTGCAACAACGACAGGACCTTGCGGCTTCTAAGAAATGAGTGCGGGCCAAAAATTGTCCTCTTACCCAGCAGAGACCCTGGACGATCGGACCCTTATGGAACGTGTTGCGCGGCATCGCGACCGTGAGGCGTTTCAGCGCCTTTTTCTGAACTTTGGCCCCAAAATCAAGGCGGTAATGATCCGGAGCGGAACCGATTCTGACACGGCAGAAGACCTGGCCCAAGACGTCATGCTGACTCTCTGGAGGAAAGCCGAGCTATACGCGCCCGAGAGGGGCACGGTAGCTGCATGGGTCTTCACGATCGCGCGGAACACCAGGATCGACCGGCTGCGCCGGCAGTCTTCCCGAGTCTACGAGGACATCGCCGACCTCAATTTAGAATCGCCGGAGGCCGACGGCGAGGAGGAAACAGAGATGAGGCAACGCGACAGCTTGGTTGGAGAGGCTCTCGCGTCACTACCCCCCGACCAGCGCCGTGTGGTCGAATTGTCATTCGTTGAAGATATGCCGCAGGCGGAGATTGCGACCGCGCTCGACCTGCCGCTCGGAACCGTCAAATCCCGTATGCGTCTTGCCTATGCAAAGC
>Ga0316197_10003588_pt1 | contig 11039 bp, 9 predicted proteins | sample OudBiesiAoxic_MG_FD_204939 | JGI IMG/M metagenome (GOLD analysis project Ga0316197, IMG submission 204939) | Coastal sediment microbial communities from Oude Bieten Haven, Netherlands - site A oxic | ecosystem: Environmental > Aquatic > Marine > Coastal > Sediment | place: Netherlands...
CGGTGGCTTTGGACTTGGCAACGCGCTGCGCCATCGTCATGGCTTCGGCACAGGCGGTGGCCTCGTCAAGCAACGAGGCGTTGGCAACTTCCAGCCCCGTGAGATCCGACACCATGGTCTGGAAATTTAAAAGCGCTTCAAGCCGGCCTTGCGAAATTTCCGGCTGATAAGGGGTGTAGGCCGTGTACCAGGCGGGGTTTTCCAGAATGTTCCGCTGAATCGCAGGCGGGGTCACCGTTCCGTAATAGCCTTGCCCGATAAGCGAGGTGAGAACACGGTTCTTGGCCCCCACGCGGCGCAGATGCTCCAGCACTTCGCGCTCGGACATGGGCTTACCGAAATCCAAAGGCGTTTTCTGGCGGATCGCCGCAGGCAGCGTGTCATCCATCAGTGCTTCAAGGCTATCTGCCCCGAGTACATCCAGCATGTCGCTCATCTCGGCTGGCGACGGACCGATATGCCGGCGATTTGCGAAATCGTAAGGAAGGTACTCTGTAGGTGTGTAAACCATCTGCGGCTCCTCTTTGCACTTCGGCAACTGCATTTTGCTCAAAGTGCGTGCGCCGGAAGCGAACCCGACGCAATCAAAACTTTAGGCGATGAAGGCCTGATAAGCTGCTTCATCCATGAATTCATCCATCTGAGACGGATCGCTGGCGGTCATCTTGAAGAACCACGCTTCACCCTGCGGGTCTTCGTTCACGGCACCGGGGTTATCCGATAGTGTGCTGTTCACTTCGGTGATCTCGCCGTCAATGGGCGCGAGAATATCACTGGCCGCTTTGACGCTTTCAATCACAACGACTTCGTCGTCTTTGCTGACTGTGGTGCCTTCATCGGGTAGTTCCACAAAAACAACGTCACCCAACTGCTCTGCCGCATGGATCGTAATCCCGACAATGATTTCGTCGCCTTCCTGACGCAACCATTCGTGTTCTTCGGTAAACTTCATTGCTGATCTCCTGTTTGTTATCTTTTGAATTGCGCGGGTACGAACGGCAAAGCGACGACCTCAACGCCCATTCTCTTTCCCCGAACCTCGCCCCACAGGGTGGTGCCCGCCTGTGCGTGATCCACGCCTACATATCCCATCGCCACCGGTGCTTCGACGCTTGGTCCAAAACCACCCGAAGTGATGGCGCCAATCTGATCCGCGCCAGCTTCCATTGCGAATAAGGGCACGCCTTGACGCATGGGTGCGCGCCCCACAGGACGCAAGCCCACACGTTTTTGCGCAGGCCCTTGGTCAAGCACAGCAAAGATCGCCTCAGCGCCAGGAAATCCACCGGCGCGGGCGCCCCCCGCGCGCCGCGTTTTTTGAATGGCCCAGCCAAGCCCTGCCGAAATCGGATCTGTGGTGGCATCGATATCGTTTCCGTACAGGCAAAGTCCCGCCTCAAGACGTAGCGAATCCCGCGCGCCCAATCCGATCGGTGCCACATCGGCATCGTTCACCAAGCGGCGCGCCAAAGCTTCCGCCTCGTCTGACGGTACTGATATCTCAAAGCCGTCCTCGCCTGTGTACCCTGAACGTGACGCCCAGACCGTATGACCACTGAGCGACAGTTCTGCCACATCCATAAAGCGCATGGCTTCGGCTTTGGGATCAAGCGTTGCGATCACATGGCCGGCGACCGGACCCTGCAATGCCAACAGCCCGCGATCTTCCATAACAGTCAGCGTAATGCCGGAGGGCAGGTTGTTTCGCATCAACGCAATATCAGCTTCTTTGCAGGCCGCGTTGATGACCACGAAAAGGCTGTCACCGCGGCGCGCAAACATCAAATCATCTTCGATACCGCCTGCGTCATTTGTGAAAAACCCGTAGCGCTGGCGTCCGTCTTGCAGCCCCAAAACATCCGCAGGTACCAACGCCTCAAACGCCAGAGCAACGGCTTCCCAGGAAGATCCGCTCAGCAGCACCTGCCCCATGTGGCTGACATCGAAAAGGCCCGCCCGCGCACGCGTATGCAAGTGTTCCTTCATCACACCCATAGGGTATTGCACCGGCATCTCATAACCGGCAAACGGCACCATCTTGGCGCCCATGTCACTGTGGAACCTGTGCAAAGGTGTTCTCTCTAGTGTACCCATACGGCCTCCTTCGATGTGCCGGTGTCGCTTGGGCTACACATCGGCATTCCGTGCACGGCATTTGCGCCACGCGTGAATGCCCCCTCTGTCTTTTCGCCTGAGATCGTTATCCCTTCGGCGGATGCATGCGTGTGCACCTCTCTCCAGAGTTTCTGCTCTACAACGGTCCGGTCGCCTGAGAGTTTCCGGGGCGGTTGCTCCTTCGGCACTGGCGTAGCTCCAGTTCTCCCGTAGTAGATGACAATACGGTATGCCTGCCAAGCGGTATTGGTCAAGTGCTCTTGTCGTTTTGCAGCGTCAGGTTTATCTCAAACGGGTTCGCGAAAGAGGCGCAGATGAAAGACCCCTACTTTTTTGGCTACGGAAGTCTCGTTAACACCAAAAGCCATGGTTATATCAACCCGCAACCGGCGACCCTAAAAGGCTGGCGGCGCGCTTGGGTGGCGACCGCGCGTTCTCCGGTAGTTTTGCTCAGCGGCGTGCGATCGCCCGAGCATAGCATCAAAGGTCTGATTGCCGCCGTACCGGATGCCGACTGGGGCGCACTGGACACCCGCGAGGCGGGCTACGCACGGCTGCTTGCGTCAGACCATGTAGAGCACACCCTGCCCGAAACCACAGACGTATCTGTCTATGCGGTCAATCCAGAGCATATGCATGCCCACGACGATCACGTGATCCTGATGAGCTATCTGGACGTGGTCGTGCAGGGCTTTCACGAAGTCTACGGAGAAGACGGCGTGCAGCACTTTTTTGACACGACCGACAACTGGCACACGCCCGTGGTAGACGACCGGGACGACCCGTTCTACCCTCGTCACCAAAAGCTGACGCGGGTCCAGAAATCTCTGGTCAATGATAACCTCGAACGCCTATCGACGCAGATAAAACAACGACATGAGGCGGCCCTGCCGCCCAAATTCTGACGCCGCATTATCGACCTCACCGGGCGCATTGGCGATCACACGGCGCGCCAGCCACCATGCCAACACACCAAATATCACCCCTGCAAGCGCCTGACCGATTAAAACGCCTTGCGCGCCCAGCGTCGCCGACCCCAAAAGCACCAAAGGGATCATACCCAAAGTGTTGCGACCCCAGTTCAGGAAGGTCGAGTAAAACGGATGGCCCAAGTTGTTGAACGTTGCGTTGGATACAAACAGGACGCCGTTGAAAAAGAACAAAAGCGACAGCGGGCCGCAAAAGAGAAAAACAAGATCGCGGGTGATACCGGTTGCCAGAAACAGGTCAGCAATCGGACCGCGCAGCGCAAAGAGCACTGCCGACACCACGACGATCACAATACCTGTAAACAACAGCGCTGATTGCAGCCCCGTGCGCACCCTGTCAAAATTGCGCGCGCCAAAATTCTGGCCCAGAATTGGCCCGACGGCCCCAGACAGGGCAAAGATGACACCAAAGGCCAGCGGGCTGAGCCGACCGACAATCGCCATACCCGCGATCGCCATCTCGCCGAATTCGGCCATGGCGCGGGTCACAATTGCCTGACCCACAGGTGTGGCCAACTGCGTCAGGATGGCGGGAAAGGCGATCGCGGCAATCGGTGGCAGATCGCGTATCATACCCGACAGGCGCGGGGGCTGAATGCCGCCATAGTGTTTGAGGATCGGCAATAGGGCCGTAAAGGCGATCACGATCCGCGCGGCCACTGACGCCAAGGCAGCGCCCACCAGTTCCAGATCAAGCCCAAAAATCAGGATGGGATCAAGGATCGCATTCACCAGCCCCCCGTAGATCGTTGCCATCATCGCCCGCTTGGCGTCGCCATGTGCACGCAGGATGGCCCCGCCCATCATGCCGATCATCAGAAACGGCAAGCTGGGCACGACGATCGTGAGATATAGAATAGCCAGATATGCTGTCTCGCCTGTTGCACCGAGCAGAAAGACGATCTCTTCCAGCCACCACCATACCAGCGCTGAAAAGGCCACTCCGAAGGCCACGCCATAGACAAGCGCATGGGTGCGGCGTTCTTGTGCAAGCTGCGCGTCGCCTGCGCCCAAGGCCCGCGCGACCAACGCGCCCGCCGCAATCGCCATGCCAATGCCAAAGGACGTGGTGAAGAAAAGGACCGTCGCCGCATAGCCGACGGCCGCAGCCAGCTCTGCCTTGCCCAGCATCGCAATGAAGATCATGTCGATGAAATCGACAGCGAAAATTGCCATTAGCCCCACGGATGAGGTCAGCGACATCACCGTGACATGACGAAACAGATTACCTGTCAGAAATTTTGCCTGCGCGTCAGCCATAGGAGGATCCCTGTGCTGTCGCGCCCTTCATTAGGTGCGGGCCTTCACGACCTGCAAAAGGGGCATCACCGAGGACATATCAGGCCCATGGCTTTGGCCGGTAAGTGCCTTGCGCAGCGGCATAAACAGCCCGCGCCCCTTGCGTCCTGTCTGTTCTTTCACCGCAGCGGTCCATGTGCTCCATGTATCCGCGTCAAAAGGCTCTGCAGGCAGCAAAGCCATCGCTTCGGCAACGAAGTCGCGGTCTTCTTCGTCAATCACCGGCTCTGCGCCCTCAGACATCAGCGTCCACCAACCCGCCAGATCGTGCAGCGTGGTTATGTTTTCGCGTGTGACCTCCCAGAACTGGGCCGCCTTGTCGTCTGGCACACCCGCTGCGGCCACGTCCGCGGCCACCGCATCCAGCGGCAACGCGCCCAGATATCGTGCCGTCAGGGGGAACAGATCCGCTGCATCGAATTTGGTCGGCGCAGACCCGAAGCGGTTGATGTCAAAGCCGTCGATCAGTGCCGACATATCATCATGCAGCTCAACCGGATCGCTGGACCCCAGACGCGCCATCAGGCTGAGCAATGCGGCAGGCTGCACGCCTTGTTCGCGCAGGTCTTTCAAGGCCAGAGTACCCAGACGCTTTGAAAGCGCTTCACCCTGCGGGCCGGTCAGCAACGAGTGATGCGCAAAGCGCGGCACGGCCCCGCCCAAGGCTTCGATGATCTGGATTTGTGTGGCGGTGTTGGTGACGTGATCCGACCCCCGAACCACATCTGTCACGCCCATCTCAGTATCATCGACCACAGACGCGAGTGTATAAAGCACCTGCCCGTCACCGCGGATCAGCACCGGATCAGAGACCGAAGCCGCATCGATAGAAATATCGCCGAGAATACCGTCAGCCCATTCGATGCGCTCCTGATGCAGCTTGAACCGCCAGACCCCATTGCCACGCTCGGTGCGCAGGGCGTCTTTTTCGGCATCTGACAATGAAAGGGCCGCACGATCATACACCGGCGGCTTGCCCATGTTCAGCTGCTTTTTGCGCTTAAGGTCAAGTTCGGTCGGCGTCTCGAATGCTTCGTAGAAACGGCCCATGTCCCGCAACTTTTCTGCGGCGTCGGCATAGCGGTCCAGTCGCAGCGACTGCCGCTCGATCCGGTCCCAGTGCAGGCCCAGCCACTCAAGATCGCGCTTGATCCCGTCGACGTATTCCTCTTTGGAGCGTTCCGGATCAGTATCGTCGATCCGCAAGATGAACGTACCGCCTGCCTTGCGTGCGATCATGTAGTTCATCAAAGCCGTGCGCAGGTTGCCAATGTGGATATGGCCTGTCGGGGATGGGGCAAAACGGGTGGTGGTCATCTGGTATCTCCTGTTGGCGCGGTGTTGTCACAGGGTTGCGTATTTGTCCAGCGATCCCCCTACTGGCGCACCAACCCTGCGCACAAATACTAAGGCCATCAACCTCGCCTATAAGCCGATCCGCACTATCTGACATCGTGACGCCAACAAACCGGAGATCAAAATGTCCAATTCGCCAAAATTTTCACGTCGCGCCGCCCTCGCAGGTGCTGCGGCACTTCCCCTTATCGCCGCCACCGCAGGCGCCACGCGCGCGGCACCCGCAGTTACAGGTGCGAAAATGGCGCCGTACCAACGGCTCAAGATCGGCGGCTTTGACGCAACAACGCTTTTGGCTGGCACCACGCCACGCCCTGATCCGCATACAATCTTCGGGCTCAATGTCGACAAAGCGACGTTCGACGCGGCATCTGCTGAGGCAAACATCCCCACGGATCAGGCGCAATTCTTCTTTACACCGACGGTTGTGAACACCGGCGCCGAGCTTGTGCTTTTTGACACCGGCTTATCAGGCGAAGGCACAACAGCTGCCTTGGCCGCCGCAGGCTACACAGCTGACGAGATCGACGTTGTTGTGCTGACGCACATGCATGGCGACCACATCGGCGGCATGACCCTTGAAGACGGCAGCCCAACCTATCCTAACGCGCGGTACGTTACAGGCCGTGTCGAATATGATGCGTGGGCCGCACAGGACAACGACCGGTTCAACACCAAAGTCGTCCCATTTGCCGAGAAAATGACCTTCATCGAAGATGGCGACAGCGTCGCATCCGGCCTGACCGCTATGGCTGCATTCGGGCACACGCCCGGCCATATGAACTACATGGTCGAAAGCGACGGCACGCAACTGTACCTCGGTGCTGACTTTGCGAACCACTATGTATGGTCCCTGGGATATCCCGACTGGGAAGTGAAATTCGACATGGACAAACCAGCAGCCGCCGCCATGCGCCGCCGCATCCTTGATATGCTTTCGGCCGACAAGGTCGCATTCGTCGGCTACCACATGCCATGGCCCGGCGTCGGTTACGTGGAAACGAAAGGCGAAGGCTTTGCCTACGTGCCGCACAGCTACCAGTTGATGCTGTAAAAAAAGTGGGCGGGGAAGCTTAAAGCTGCCCCGCCTTCTCAAGCTCTGCCCAACCATGGCGCAGATGCTCGGTCCGGAACGCGTGACCACCTGAGAAAAGGCAGAACTCCAGCACATCGCCACCCGCGTTCGTCTGCACTTCGCAGCGCAGCCCGTCATAGCGCATCTGCTCGGGCGCACCGAAATCCCCAAAACGCTCATACATCTCAAGCGTCGCAGGCACTTCTCCTTGTTTCGTCGGACCAATCACACGCCCCAAAAGCGGGACGGTTTTATCAGCGTCACCATGGATATGGATGACACTCGCCGCAGGGGTGGCACAGCGATCAGGCGGTGCTTTCCAGAAGGTACCGGCAATAGGAATGAACCCCGCAAATTGCGCAGGCCGCGCGCAGGCAAGGTTCCAGACCATCATGCCACCTGCGCTGAACCCGGTCGCCACTAACCGGTCCGTATCGATCGCAAAGCGATTTGCGGCATCATCAATCACCGCTTCGAAATAGGCAAACTCTGCCGACCCGTCACTGTCCAGCGTGCGCGGACCATTCGGTAAATCCCACCCCGGCCCGTCCGATTTCACGGCAATCAAGGCCGCACCAAGGTCACTGGCCAGAGCACGCAGTGATCCGTTCCGCATCACGCCTTTTGCCGACCCCCTATACCCATGCGCAAAGATGATAGCAGGTACAGGTGTTGCCCCGTCGTGCCCGTCCGGCATGGCGATCCTGTAGTGGCGGTCGCCAACCATACAGTTAGTATCCGGCCCGCACGCCAGCGCGGATGACGCCAAGAGCACTCCAAAAAGACAAGCGAAAAGACGTTTCATCATGGCCTCATACGTTTAGTATAAAGGACACTTAGCGCTTGGCTGAGCACAATGCCCATCACGACTTTGTGCGCGTTTCTATAAATGCTGATGGGTGGGTCAGGAAGGATCGCGCCAGCGGTTCACAATCGGGTAGCGGCGATCAAGCCAGAAAGCACCTTTGGTCAGCCGCGCGCCGGGAGCGGACTGAAACCGTTTGTATTCGCTGATGTAAATCAGGTGCTCGACCTTTTTCGCCACGGCACGGTCGAACCCTTCGGCAACGCAGTCTTCAATGGATCCGTCCAGATCGACCAGAATTTCAAGCATCCGGTCAAGCTCGGGATAATCCGGCAGGCTGTCACTGTCTTTTTGATCTTCGCGCAACTCTGCCGAGGGTGGCTTGTCGATGACACGCGGAACAATCACCTCGCCCTCTGGGCCCTTCATCCAGTCACGGTGATTTGCATTCCGCCACCGGCAGGTCTCGAATACACGCGTCTTATAGAGATCCTTGATCGGGTTATACCCTCCCGACATGTCACCATAGATCGTGGCATATCCGACGGCGACCTCGGATTTATTGCCCGTCGTCAGCAACATTTCGCCGAATTTATTGCTCAGCGCCATCAGCAACAGCCCGCGCAGACGGGACTGGATGTTTTCCTCGGCCAGATCAGGTTCACGGCCTTCATAGAGCGGTTCAAGCGTTTCGGTAATCGCAGCACGCCCTTTGGCAATCGGCACATAGTCGTAGCGGCACCCCAGCGCCTTGGCGACGGCTTCCGCGTCTTCAAGACTTTCGGCAGAGGTATACTCGGACGGTAGCATGACACAGCGCACATTTTCCGATCCCAGCGCGTCCACCGCAATGGCCGCAACCAGTGCAGAATCGACGCCGCCTGACAGACCCAGCAGCACTTTGCCAAACCCTGTTTTGCGGCAATAGTCACGCAAGGACTGCACCATCACGCGGTAATCCTGCTCCCAAGCATCTGGGTGTGCGGCCTTGGTCCCTTCAACGATCTGCCAACCCTCATCGCTACGCTCAAGGTCCACATGTGCAATCGTTTCGTCAAAGCATGGCAGTTGCACAGCGAGCGCGCCGCCCGGATTAAGGCCAAAAGACGCACCATCAAAAACCTGATCGTCCTGCCCGCCAACCATATTCAGATAGATCAGCGGCAGTTCTGTCTCGACCACGCGCGCAACCATATGATTCAGGCGTGTTTCGAATTTACCTCGGTAATAGGGTGATCCATTTGGCACCAGCAAGAACTCCGCGCCGGTCTCTGCCAGCGTTTCTGCCACGTCCTCATGCCATGCATCTTCGCAAATCGGGCTGCCTACACGGGAATTGCCCACGGAATAGGGTCCGCCCAAAGGTCCGGCATCAAAGATACGCACTTCATCAAACACGGTCTCATTCGGCAAATGATGCTTGAGCACCTGACTGACGATCTTGCCGCCCTTTAGGATGAGATAGGCGTTATAGAGCTTCGTGCCTTCAACCCACGGGCTGCCGATAGCAAGGGTAGGGCCATCCGCGCAGTCTTTGGCCAATGCCTCGATGTGGGTCATGACGTCCAACTGGAACGCGCGTTTCTTGACCAGATCTTGCGCGTTGTAGCCTGTGATAAACATCTCGGGCAGCGCCACCAGATCAGCGCCGGCCGCGCGTCCTGCGTCCCAAGCCTCACGGGCGAGCGCCGCGTTGCCGGCCAAATCCCCCACGGTAGGGTTCAACTGACCCAGAGTTATCCTGAAACGATCCGCCATGGATAAGGCCCTTTTTCGCCTGCCCTTCTGATTAAGATGCAACCATGTAGCAGATCAGACGCCCGATGAAAGCCCATCCCCACCGATTGCAGCAAAAGAGCGTTGCCCCGCACCCGTGCATTGCTTAAATTAGCGCAATCCTGCATGCATACGCAGACTGCACAGTTACACTGAAACAAGCACCAGAAGGTACATATGACACTTCGCCGACTGATCCTCTGCCTTGCTCTCCTGCCCTTGCCCGCCTTCGGACAGGACGGTGACGTGCAAACGAAACAATATGATGATGGCGGTGTCTACGAAGGTACCTTCAAAGGTGGCGTGCAGCACGGGAACGGCACATACAAATTGCCGAACGGGTATGAATATACCGGCGAGTGGGTAGACGGCGAGATCAAAGGCACGGGCGTTGCGCGCTTTCCCAACGGTTCGGTTTACGAAGGTCTTTTTGCTAAGGGCAAACCAGACGGCTTTGGCCGCATCACTTTTGCCGACGGCGGCACCTATGAGGGCGATTGGCAAGCAGGCGCCATTATGGGACAGGGCATCGCCCTTTATGCCAACGGCGTGCGCTACGAAGGTGGTTTCCGGAATGCCAAGCACCACGGGAAAGGCACGATGCAAAGCCCAGGTGGATACGAATACAAAGGTGACTGGGTTGATGGTGTCAAACAGGGCACTGGCGAGATTACATACCCTGACGGCGCTGTCTATATCGGGCAGATCTCGAACGGGAAACGCGAAGGCGAAGGCACGCTGACGATGCCTGACGGATTGGTCTACGTCGGGTTTTGGCGCGACGGGCAAATTGATGGCAGCGGCAAACTAAGCCAGGCCAATGGCGATGTGTACGAAGGCCAGCTTGTTTCGGGCCGTCGCGAGGGCATTGGCAAAGTGACCTATGCGAATGGCGACATGTACGAAGGTGAGTTTGCCAACGATTTGCGCGAAGGTCAGGGTACCTTTACCGCCCAGGACGGATACACATACACCGGCTCTTGGATCGCAGGCGAAATCGAGGGCCAGGGACGCGTCAACTATCCTGACGGATCAATCTACGTTGGTACTTTTGCCTCCGGTCAGGCAGACGGAACCGGCTTGATTTCCTACCCAGATGGTTCGACTTACGAAGGCGAATGGAAGGCTGGTATCATTGATGGTTTCGGCAAAGCCGTCTACCCCAATGGGGTCATCTATGAAGGTAACTTCCAAAATGCGCGCAACCACGGAATGGGCGTTATGACCTATGCCGACGGGTATCGGTATGATGGCGAATGGCTGGACGGGCAGCGCCACGGAACAGGTAACGCGACCTATCCGGATGGCACCGTTTATACTGGCACATTCGAAGGTGGCCAGCGTCACGGGCAGGGCAAAATTGTGATGCCAAGCGGTTTTACCTATGACGGATCATGGGTGCGCGGGGAAATCGAAGGGCTAGGTACTGCAACCTATGACAACGGCGACGTCTATGAGGGTATGTTCAGCGCTGGCAAACGCCAGGGAACAGGAACGATGCGCTATGCCACCGGCGAAACCGCCACGGGCAAATGGCAAAACGGAGCACTGACCGAAGGCGGCTGACGTGTCTGCTGTGCACGGTTCCACAGGGTCAGATATGGGTGCGATTGCCTAGTATTTC
>Ga0316197_10003589_pt1 | contig 11038 bp, 11 predicted proteins | sample OudBiesiAoxic_MG_FD_204939 | JGI IMG/M metagenome (GOLD analysis project Ga0316197, IMG submission 204939) | Coastal sediment microbial communities from Oude Bieten Haven, Netherlands - site A oxic | ecosystem: Environmental > Aquatic > Marine > Coastal > Sediment | place: Netherlands...
TTGGAAATTAATTCTCTTAAAAAAATTTCTTTGTGTGTGTAGATAGAATGGATCATTAGGTTTAATAGTTCTTTAGTTTCAGTTTGAAAGTTTAACGTTTCTTTATGCATAGTAAATCCTCCTAAAATTTTTTAGCACTCATTGTTCTAGTATGCTAATTAATTTTTAACACATTTTAAGTGTTCTTGTCAATCTCTCACTGTAAAGAATGACTTTGTTTATAAAAATTATAGAATTTTAGAAGATATTCTATCTTTCATTATTAAAAATTTCTTTAAAATAATTATGGTTTTTTAGAAATATTTTAACTAGATCGGGATCAAAATGTTTTCCACTCTGAGCACTTATTATTTCTACTGATTTTTCATGACTGAAAGGTTTTTTATATATTCTCTCTTGACGTAGTGCATCATATACATCTGCCAATGCTACTATCCTAGCTTCTAGAGGAATTTCTTCTCCTTCTAGCCTCTTTCCATATCCACTACCATCCCATTTTTCATGGTGATATTTTATAATGTTTAAAGCCATCTCGCTTACTTCTAAATCTTTTATGATATTAAATCCTATTTCCACATGTGTTTTAATGATATTAAATTCTTCTTTTGTAAGTTTGCCAGGTTTTTTTAAGACTGCATCAGATATCCCTATCTTTCCAATATCATGAAGGGAAGCGTAGAGTTCTATTTCCTTTATAAATAATTTAGACATATTTATCTCAGATGCTATAAATTTAGAATATTTACTTACCCTTTTTACATGATTTCCTGTATCATCATCGTTATATGTGTTGGCGTTTTCAAGAGCTTCTACTACTCCTAGGGTTATATTAGTTAACTTCGAATAGAGTTCTTTAAATTTTTTAAAATTAATATATACTATCAAAAACCCTATAAGCGAAATCAAAGTTATAATTATTGACATTTTAAAATCTTTTGTGACTTCTATTTTTTTTTCTAGAAAAAATTTCTTTCGAGATTCTATACTAGATGTAAAATCTTTTGTATATGAATTTATTAAAAAATAAAGGATTTCATTATCTTTAGGGATACCAAATTTTAATCCTATTTTATCTGGTGTAATCCCTGCCATCTTTACATTTTTAATATTATGTCTTTTTAATAAATATTGGATCTTTCTAACTTCCCCTATGATGACCTCTGCCTCTTTATTTTCTAAAGATTCTATAACTTCTTTATCTGAATCAAATAAAATTATATTTTTTTTAAAACCTTTTTTTAAAAGGTAATCTTCTTCTAGACTTCCTTTCTTTACTGCAATTTTATATTTTTTCAAAGATTGGAGACTAGATATATAGTTATTCCCCTCTCTATTGAAGATAAAAAATTGAAATTCAAAATAAGGATTAGTGGTGAGAAAACCATCACTATAGAAATCTTTTCCATTTATAGAAATAACGCAAGGATTGATGTCAAACCCTTCTAGAGAATCAGATTCTTCAAATGTAAATTTTATTCCCAAAATTTGTTCAATTTCATAGAAATAATTTAAAAGAAACCCATTCTGTTTTCCAAAACTATCTCTATAGTATGCTGGATAAACATTCATATTTTTTGGAATAAAGATTTTTAAATTTTTATTGTTATTAATGTAAATTTTTATTTCTTTAGATATATCAAGGTTATCCCTTGTATAATTTAAAATTTCATTATAAACAGTTTTATTATTCAGGTCAAAGGTGTCTGAGATCCTACCTATAATTTTTACCAAAGTTTGGTATTTATAAAGACCTCCAATATAGTAATTTGTTTCCAATGAATCAGAGGAATAGTTGATTTTTATTTCAGGGTTATTATTTTCTAGTAAAAATGACAAACTATCTTCAAGATCTTCAGCATATAGATCTGCTTCTCCAGAGAGGAGACTCTCTATAGCTTCCTTTGGATTAGGTTTAGAAATAAAAATGACTTTATTTCCATATTTATTAATTACTTTATTGATGATCCTATCATTTTCAGTGTAGACCACTTTTTTTCCAGATAGGTCGGTATTAGAATCGGTGATAGGATAATCTTTTTTTGTTAGAAAAACCCCATTCAATGTGATAGAATCATTTAGATAATAGTATTTACTACCATTTCTTTTATAATCTTCTACTCCCATGACTATGTCAGGTTCCCCTTGGTCTATTTTTTTCTCAAAAAAATCCTCAGTTTTTTTTATTATCTGAAATTTAATTCCAGTACTATTTTCTAAGATTTTAATAATTTTAGGATATACACCATTATTTTTATTCTTACTATAATAATTTAATATTCCTAAATTATTATCTAAATAGATTTTGATCTCTTTTTTATCTAATGATCTAATCCATTCTTTTTCATTTTGAGTTAATGGAATACTTACTAATTTTTTACCAAAGGCTGAGATGGAAAAAAAGAATAAAAATATCCATATAATTTTTTTCATGAAACCCCCTTAACTTTATTAAAATAATTTTATTTTAAATAAAAAACATATAAAAAGAGAGGCTACACTGCATTTTGCAGATAGCGACTCCCTAAAAAAGTTTTGGTAACTGGCTGTCATATTTCTTAAACGTAGACCCTTTAGTTTTGCGTCACAAAATTTCTCTTGTTTTGCCTTTTTCATAATTATTTGTTTTATCTTAAAATGCTCTAAAATATAATATCAAATATGAGATCAAGTTTCAAATTAATTAATATTAATGTTATTTTTTCCCATGGAATTTCATCAAAATTTCAATCAATAATCTATAATGTCTTTTAGATATTCCCTAAAGCACATGCCAATGCCTAATTCATCTCTAAATTCATTTATATCATTTCCATCTATTTTTATTGAATATAAACCTTTGTCTTTTCTATATTTAAAAATTTCATTTGGAGAAGAATATTTCTCTTTAGGAATTTCAAATAGGTATAACTTATTTACTTTTCTATCATTTAAAAGTAAGTTCAATGTTTTTTCAAATTTTTTTGGAGTTGGTTCAAGCCACCATTCTCCAGTTGTTTTATTTTTATTTGAAAAAATAACATCTCTAGATTTTAATTTTTTATTTTTTTCTCTATTAACTATTTCTATAGCTTTACATTTCTTTATTTTTTTATCTGATTTTTCAATATTTAAATTTTCTATATCAGTTAATTCTTTCAATTTTTCAATTTTTATTTCAACGGTTTCTATTTTATTTTTTAGTTGAATAAATCGTCTTTCTATTCTTTTAAGTTCATTTTTTTTTATTTTTAACCTTTCCTTTAATTCCTCTATTTCTTCTGTAAACATATTTCCTCCCTAAGAATTTTTTTCATATTTATTATATCACAATAATTAAATTAAAATTAAATTATGATTAAAAATTAATTTTTAAGATGTTATTATTTTTATAATAAGAATTTTATTTTTTAACATTTTCAATTCTTTGGGTTATGTTTTTACTTTTATTTTTTCTTTAGTTGATCTATGAAATATTGAAAGAATTTTTTCATATCTCCTCCGGTTAAAATTAAACCATCTATAAGATCTATATACTTAGAAATTATTTGCTCATGATCTGTTAAAGATAAAATAATATGAGTTCCACCAATCTTTATTATAGAATCGGAATAATGTTTATTTACATAATCCCTAATAAATCCTGTATTATCAAAATCCCACTGAGAACCACTGAGACCAACTATCATAATTTTCATAAAATCCTCCTTGAACCTAAATAAACTCAGTATTTATATATATTATGGAAAGAAAAAGATATCAATTATGTCTGTGAATAAAAGTGCTGTTTAAATTGACAAGAGGAATAGAAAAAACTATATAATATACTAAGACATGTACAGAGGGTAAAGGTTATTAAATTGTATAGCCGTATATGAAAGTAAGTATTGATTTGATATAGAAATTATAAATGTAAATTCTTTAAAGATAAAGAGCACAAATATTTTTTTCGGGCAAAAAAAAATCGAAAATAAGATTGAAAAAAATCAAGGAATATGATAAATTTATTCGAATATAAATTATTAGGAGAGTGAAATAAAGTGGATTATGTGATTCAAATATTTATCAATGCTATGACGATGATTGCCATATTGAACCCATTTGGAAATGTACCATTATTTATAGGATTAACAGAAGGTATGAGTAAGATTACTAGAAAAAAATTATTTAAAGTGATAGTGATTACAGGGTTTTCAATAATGGCATTATTTGGCGTTATAGGATCATTTATGATGCACAATTTTTTTAGAGTAGAGATGAAAGAGGTTAGAATAGCAGGAGGAATAATTTTAGTTATTGTAGCTCTAAAAAATCTATTGTTCCCCAAAAAAAACAAGAAGAAAGATGAACCTCAAGAAGAATTAACAGAGGAGGAGGAAATTAAGCAAGGGTTAGTTCCCATGGCTTTTCCCATGCTAGTTGGTCCAGGTTCGTTAGCAGGAGTACTTCTTATAAGGCAAGAAGCAGGGGTAATATCTAGTACTCTTTCTTGTGTAGTTGTATTTATTATCATCCATCTTATGTTTTCTGCAGCAGATCTCATAGAGAAGTTACTCGGAGAATTGGTTTTATTTGTGCTATCTAGGGTAATGCAGCTATTCATAATGGCTGTTGGAATAAAAACTATTATCAGTGGTGTAACTATGGTTATTCAGGAGATAGGAGGTTAGAATGAAAAAAGTAGCATTATATTTAGCTAAAGGATTTGAGGAAATAGAGGCACTGGTTACCGCTGATGTTTTGAGAAGAGCAGATATCGAAGTCGATTTAGTGGCTGTAGAGGGTGAACTAAAGGTAATAGGAGCTCATAATATAACGGTGATAGCAGATATTCTTATAGGACAGGTAAGTCATGAAAAATATGATATGATGATCTTGCCAGGAGGAATGCCTGGAACGTTAAATTTAGATTCATCTAAGGTGTTAAAAAGACAGATTATAGATTTTGATTTAGAGGGTAAATATATAGGAGCTATTTGTGCTGCCCCCCTTGTAATAGGAAAGATGGGATTTTTAGAAGACAGACAGGCGACTTGTTATCCAGGTGTTGAATCTCAACTATTTGGAGCTATTTACAGAGGTGATTTAGATGTGGTAGTAGATGGGAATTTCATAACGTCTAGAGGACCTGGAACTGCTATATTATTTGCATTAAAATTAGTGGAACTTTTAAAAGGTAAAGAAATAAAGGAAAATTTAGCCTCTGATCTTTTAGTTTAAGGGCTGAATAAATGGTTAGATATTACGTCTTTATGAGTAAAGTTTAAAACTTTTTAATCTTTAAAAAACAGTAAAGATATAGTATAATTATCGTACTGGGTAAGATTTATATTAGTAGGAGGATTTAAAATGGGATTATTCGATTTTTTCAAAAAAAATAAAGAGGAAAATTATATTGAAATATACTCACCGTTAAATGGTAGAGTTATTGATTTATCAGAGGTACCTGATGAAGCATTTGCACAAAAAATGATAGGGGATGGATGCGCTATAGAGCCTACAGAAGGTTCTGTTCATGCTATAGCTGATGCTGAAATCGATATTTTTGATACCAATCACGCTGTTAGTTTTGATCTTGAATGTGGATTAGAGATGATAGTACATTTTGGAATAGACACAGTAAAATTAGACGGACAAGGGTTTGAAAGATTAGTTACTCCTGGAGATGTAAAAGTAGGAGACGAATTAGTTAAATACAACCTTGAATATATCAAAGAAAATGCAAAATCTGCAAGAACTCCTATAATCATATCTAATATGGATGAAGTTGCTGAGTTAAAAGTAGTAGCTACAGGAGATGTAAAAGTAGGAGATCTACTAATGAAGGTAAAATTAAATAAATAATAAAGTTTAAGGGATGAGAAATCATCCCTATTTTTATAGAAAAAAATATATATAATAAAATTAGGAGTTTAGTAGATACTCTACTAAACTCCTAATTGATTTTTTACATATACTTTTTAAATACTTCTTTTAATTTTATAACCCCGTCTTCAATACTTTCGATGATAACTTCATCTTGATAGCTATGACTATTTAAACTTTTGTTATACATAGGGTCATAGTATTCTATCATCATTTGACGAGCAGCTTCTCTTATCTCACCTTTTTCTACTAAATCAATAAATTTATTATGGGCATTGCCGTCCATATATCTTTTTAGTTTTTCTGCTACTTCTAACAGGTTCTTTTTCAATTCATTGATTCCAGTGTAATCATCCATGATGATATCTAGTCTCATCTCTATAGGAGCTTCTACTAGGATTTTTATTCCCTTTTTCATTGTATTCCAAAATGGATCTGGAATATGAATAGGACCTATTTTCCTGCTTTCGCCTTCAATTATTATCACATTATTTTTTCGATGCTTAACAGCATCATATAATATAGATTCAAAAGTTTTTTGACTTCTATCTTGAGGTATTCCTATATGACCAAAATGAGAGCCTCTATTTTTTGCCATACCCTCTAGGTCGATGGTCTCAACACCTATTTTTTGTAGTTCATTTAATATTTTAGTTTTTCCTGTACCAGTTTTACCATGGAGAGTTATTAATTTAACTCCTTGGACTATATTCTCAAAATCTTCCATAACGAAAGATCTATAAGATTTATATCCTCCACTGAGTCTTGCAGTTTGATATCCCATAGATTTAAAAAATGAAGTCATAGATCCACTTCTCATACCACCTCTAGCACAGAAAAATATGATATTATCGTATTCTCCTGAAAGTTCACTTATCTGCTTAGTAATATCTCCCAATCTTTTAGAAATAGCTTCGATTCCCAGTTGTTTTGCCTTTTCTTGAGATTCTTTTTTATACGCAGTTCCCACCATTACTCTCTCTTCATCTAGTAATACTGGTATATTAATAGCTCCTGGAATTGTCGATTCTTGATATTCCTTAGGAGTTCTTACATCTATTAAGATATAATTATTTTTTTCTAATAATACCTTATAACTTATTTCATTTTTGTTCATGTCATCGTATATATTGGTTTTCAAAAAATTCACCTTCCTTCCCCATATTATAACATAGTAGAGGTTAAAAGTTGATATGAAATAATCGTAATATATATAATTTTTTTATTTTTTCTCTTCCTTTACTCCACATTGAGATATGGTGCAAGATTTTCCATTACATTTCATCGTACCAGCTACTCCTACAATAGTAGAATTTTCATAACTGTCCTTTAAAACTACTGTATTTCCACCGATCTTAGTTCCCTTGGCAATGGTAATATTTCCTAAAACCTTTGCCCCGGCACCGATAATTACATTGTCTTCAATAGTTGGATGTCTTTTCCCAGAATCTTTACCAGTTCCCCCTAGAGTAACTTGGTGGTAGATAGTTACATTATTTCCTATTATAGCTGTTTCTCCTATGACTACACCCATTCCGTGATCGATAAAGAGTCCTTTACCTATAGTTGCTCCAGGATGAATTTCTATTCCTGTAAAGAATCTAGAAATTTGAGATAATAGTCTAGCTAAAAAGAAAAAATTTCTTTTAAATAATCCATGAGCTATCCTGTAGATAAAGATGGCATGGATAGATGGATATAGTAGGAAAACCTCTATATTAGATTTTGCAGCTGGGTCTATACTTCTTATATTTTCTATATCATGCTTTAAATTTTTGAACATTATTCCTCCGTATTCTACATAATTAATTGCTTATATACTAATGTATTTCCATTGAGATGTCAAGAGAAATAAGTTGAGATTCATTTTTTTATACTATTTTGTAAATACTCCTGTAGATATATACTTTTCTCCACCATCTGGAGCTACTGTTACTACAATTTTTCCTTCGCCTAATTTCTTAGCTAATATTTTAGCAGCAGCAATATTTGATCCACTAGAGATCCCTAAATAAAGGCCATCACTATCTAATATATCTCTAGTCATTTCATAAGCGATTTCATCGTCTATGGTAATAACTTCATCGATGATAGATGTATCCAGTATTTGAGGTATAAAGCCTGCTCCAATCCCTTGGATCTTATGAGGTCCACCGTTACCACCAGATAAAACTGGAGATTTAGATGGTTCTACTGCCACAATCTTTATATTTTCATTACGTTCTTTTAAGTATTTCCCAGTTCCGCCAAGGGTTCCACCAGTACCTACTCCTGCGACAAAACAATCGATTTTTGGAAGTTTATCATATATTTCTATCCCAGTTGAAATATAGTGAGCTTTTATATTAGATTTATTATCAAATTGATTTGGGATATAGTATCTACTATCAGCCTCTGCCATCTCATAAGCTTTGTTGATAGCTCCTGTCATACCCTTCGTGGGATCACTCAAGACTAAATTTGCCCCATAAGAACTTATAATATCCTTTCTTTCTTGACTCATACTAGAAGGCATAACCAAAGTTACTTCATATCCCATGGCTTTTCCAATCATAGCTAAAGCTACTCCTGTATTTCCACTGGTAGGTTCTAAAATAATATCTCCTTGTTTTAATTTACCATCTGTTTCGGCGTCTACTATCATTTGGTATGCTGCTCTATCCTTTATAGACCCACTAGGGTTAAATTTTTCTAATTTTACATATATATCGGAAAGGCCTTTTTCTTTTTTTAATTTAACCATTGGAGTGTTTCCTATTAATTCAACGATATTGTTATACATTTGACTACCTCCTATTTTCCTAAATAAATCTGTTAAATATTATTCTAAAATTATCTTATCATTAACATAGTCTAGTAGTCAAGAATTGAAAAAACTAATTTTTAAAATAATATCTTGACTTGGGGTGTCATTTTTGATAAACTAGCTCTTGTTAATGTTATAAAAATCAAATTAAATATAAAGGCGGTAAAAATTATGAAAAATTACGTATGTGAGATATGTGGATATGTTTATGATCCAAAAGTTGGAGATGTAGAAAATGGAATAGAAGCAGGAACTAGTTTTGATAACTTACCTGAAGAATGGATCTGCCCTCCATGTGGAATGGGTAAAGACGTATTCGTAGAAGAAAACTAAAATTTAATCCCCTCTAGAATTTTCTAGAGGGGATTTTTTTATTATTAATTTAATTTTTTCCTTGTTTTCCTCTAATGTAGCGATTTTTAAGATAAATGATACAGAAGTAACTTCCCCCTAGCCCCCTTCTTTCATAAAGACAGGGGAATAGTGTTTATTTTAAATGCGAATAAAGACAGAGGATATAGCTAGAATAAAAGTAAAATTTTTTACTTCTTTAGCTCTTACTTCCGCCTTCTTTGTTAAAAGAAGGAGAATCAGAAAGAGGAAGTTCTTTAGTTTTATATAGATTCAGAGAGTTCCTTTAAAATTTCAATTGTTTTTAGGATCTCCTCCATTGTGTTATAGTGGGAAAAGCTAAATCTTACCATCCCAGTTTCATTGGTTTTAAAATCATTATGCATCAATGGAGCACAATGGATTCCAGATCTTGTGGCGATTCCATAATCATAGGATAAGACTTCAGCAAGGTCGCTAGAAGGAACTCCTTCTAAGTTTATAGTAACAATAGGAGAACGATAAAAAGTCTTGAAATCTCCATATATTTTAACCTTTGGCAGATCTTTGATCCCTTCATAAAAAGTCTTAGCTAAAGTAAGTTCCTTTTCACGGATAACATCTATCCCTAAATTAGCGATATATTTTAAACTGGCATTTAGTCCAGCAATTCCATGGATATTAGGGGTACCAGCTTCTAATTTATCTGGCATGGTTTTAGGATGTTCCTCTGAAAATGAATGAGATCCGCTTCCTCCTACAAGATATGCATCTAAATCTACTTTAGGAGATACATATATCCCTCCTACTCCTGCAGGACCCATAAGTCCCTTGTGTCCAGTAAAACATAGGATATCAATATTGTTTTTTATCACATCTATAGGAAATACTCCTAAACTCTGTGATCCGTCTACAATAAAGATAAGGTTGTTTTTATGTGCTATTTTTCCTATTTTATCGATATCTACTAAGTTTCCTGTCAAATTAGAAGCATGAGTTGTTACAATGACCTTGGTATTTTCATCGATGCTTTCTTCTAATTCATCATAGTTTATATTTCCTACATTGTCTGAGCCAATAAATTTTACTTTAACTCCATTTTTTTTTAGTTTATATATTGGACGAAGTACAGAGTTGTGCTCTAGAGTTGTAGTGATTATCTCATCGCCTTCTTTGAGGCCTAATCCTAATATTGCCATATTTAAAGACATAGTAGAATTACTAGTAAATGCAATATTTAATGGATCTTCTACACCAATGAGTTTGGCTAACAATTCTCTTGTCTCGTAAAGAACCCTAGATGAATGAAGAGAATACTCATGTCCTCCTCTACTTGGATTTCCGAAAGTATTTAGTGCCTCTACCATGGCTTCACCAACAGCTTTTGGTTTTGGTAGTGTAGTTGCAGCGTTATCAAAATAAATCATAATTTTCCCACCTTTTCATTTAATTTTATCTAGTTCATTCTATCTTATTTTGATTTAAAGGTAAAATGTTAATTTAATTATTTTTTAGTGATTTTTAAAATAAGTTGTTTTTTTCACTGAATTTAGTATGAAATGAGATGAATGAGTGTTTTATTTTTGAATAAAATATTTTTTCAATATAAAGAGATTATATACTTTATCAAATTTTAATGATTAGAATAAATATAAATTTATATTTTATTTCAAAGGTTAAAGATTTTTTCGATTATATAGATATCTTCTTCCATACAAAACGTCTTATTAGTTTGCTTAAACGATGATTTCAAAACTAAAATGGTTTTATTATTAAGGGGTGGTTTTTATGATTAAATTATAATAATATAAGCTTCATATTAATTGTTATGAAAGATTTATATGATGAATAGGTAACTTATATTTTGTATATTTTTTGTATTTAATCCTAACCAAATTATATGGTATAACTTCATAGTAATAAATTAAATATATGGTATTTAATTATTTTTTTAGTAGAAGACGGAGGAAAAAAATGAAAGAATCAATAGAAAAATTTAAGAGTGATTTTGGTGGATTAAGAGTTAGAGCAAAGGCTTCAATTATAGGAGGAGCTTTAATA
>Ga0316197_10003590_pt1 | contig 11032 bp, 7 predicted proteins | sample OudBiesiAoxic_MG_FD_204939 | JGI IMG/M metagenome (GOLD analysis project Ga0316197, IMG submission 204939) | Coastal sediment microbial communities from Oude Bieten Haven, Netherlands - site A oxic | ecosystem: Environmental > Aquatic > Marine > Coastal > Sediment | place: Netherlands...
TGCGTCTGATTACCTGATCGCGGCGCTCGATATCAGCAAGGTGCCCAAGCCGGACTTCGCGGAGCTCATCACCAAGGATGATCTCAACCCGGAACAGGTGCGGCGCTGGTACGAATACCTCGCCCAGTCCGACAAGGGGCAGCACCCTCTGTTCGGCGCCTGGCGCGCTCTGTCTGAGCTTCCCCCTGAAGCGTTCACCGATGGCACTGCGCTGCGGATTGTCGACAGTTTGGAAACCATTGATCCCTTAGTCTTGACGGCGCTCTGCCAATCCAAGCCCGGTGGGATGGAGGAGGTTGCCCGCTGCTACGGGGAGCTATTGAAGAACCACGCGACGAACCAGGCCATCGCGGAGGTACTGGGCGGCCCAGGCTCGCCGATCGCGATCCCCCGCGGTCACCTCCACGAGGTCGAGTGGCTATTCGACGAGGCTACGAAGACTGGGCTGAAGCGCTTGCTCGCCGCTGTCGAGCGCAGGATCATCGAGCTGGGCGAGTCGGCACCACACGCGGTGGTGATGGAGGACGATGAGGTCCCCCAGAACGCGCGCGTCTTGTTGCGTGGCGACTATTCCGACCAGGGGGATGAGGTGCCGCGCCGGCCTCTGGGGCTCCTCGGCGCGGCAGCGGTCGGCGACGGGTCCGGGCGACTCGAGCTCGCGCGCAGCATCGCCAGCCCTGACAACCCACTAACTGCCCGCGTCATCGTCAACCGCGTGTGGCAGCACCACTTTGGGATCGGGCTGGTGGACACGCCGAGCGATTTCGGATTGCGCAGCGGAACTCCGAGCCACTCGGAGCTGCTAGATTTTCTCGCCCTTCGATTGATCGAGAGCGGCTGGTCGCTGAAGTCTCTACACCGCATGATCGTGCGCTCGGCAGTCTACCAGCAGGCGTCAACGCCAGCGCGTGAGGCGCAGCTGGCAGATCCTGACAATCGGCTTCTTTCCTTCTACCCGCGCCGTCGTCTGGACTTCGAGGCGATGCGCGATTCGATGCTAGTCGCGTCGGGCGAGCTCGACCTGAGCGTCGGCGGCAGGCCGGAGGCGCTGTTCGGCTCAGGGGCAACGATGCGCCGCAGCCTCTACGGGCGCATCGACCGGAAACTCCTGCCGGGCACCCTGCGCGCTTTCGATTTCGCCAATCCGGAGCTCCACAGCCCGCAGCGCTACCAGACCAGTGTCCCGCAGCAGGCCCTGTTCTTCATGAATAGCCCGTTCGTCGCGGCGCGTGCGATCGCTCTGGCTGGGCGCGGGGCATCACGCGAAGCGATCGATGATCGCATCCGCTCGCTGTTCCGCCATGCCCTAGGGCGCGACCCGAGTCCAGGGGAGCTGGTCAACAGCCGGCGCTTCGTCACCGCGGCGCTCGATGCAGAGGCAGAGGCCGCTACCGTCGCTGAGACCTCCGAGCGAGTCGCTCCGGCTGCCTGGAGATACGGCTATGGCAAGCTGGACGAGGCCGCGGGCCGCCTGGCGGGATTCACCCCGCTTCCGCACTTCGACGGAGAGGCCTGGGGAGGCGGGGAGGAGTGGCCAGACGCAAACCTCGGCTGGGTGCAGCTGACCGCCAGCGGTGGTCACGTCGGCAACGATCTCAAGCACGCTGCGGTGCGCCGTTGGATCTCTCCGCTCGACACACAGATCGATGTTCGCGGAATGATCGGTGTGACTGAACCAGGGGGCGACGGTGTTCGCGCCACCGTCCTCTCCGATCGCCGGGGTGTCCTGGGCACCTGGGTGGCCGAATTTGGATCGGAGGTCGCTGCGGAGCTCGACGCCATCGAGGTGGTGGCCGGCGAGCAAATCGATTTCGTCGTCGACTGCCGGCCGGCCGGGAACATCCAGTGCGACCAGTTTACCTGGGCGCCGAAGATCCGTGGGAACGATGGCGCGGGCGAGTTCGAGTGGAGCGCCGAACGCGATTTCGCGGGTGCGCCCGGCGGTGCTACGCATCGACTGGATGCGTGGGAGCGGTTTGCGCACACGCTCTTGCTGAGCAATGCTTTCATGTTTGTTGATTAGAATCCGATGGATCCACGAGCGCCAGTGTTCACCCGCCGATCCTTCCTGCGCCGCTGTGGGATGGGGATGGGCTCGATCGGTTTGGGCACGCTGCTGGCAGACCCGGGCCAGGGCTTGAGCCCGCTCGCCGGCCGCCCACCACCATTCCCGGCCAAGGCGAAGCGGGTGGTTCACTTTTTTCTCAACGGCGGCCCCTCCCATGTCGACACCTTCGATCCAAAGCCGGCCCTGCTGAAGTACGCAGGCAAGGCCTTGCCGCTCGGGAACCTCCGCACCGAGCGCAAGACCGGTGCCGCTTTCCCCTCACCATTCACTTTCCAACACTACGGCAAGAGCGGGATCGAGGTGAGCTCGCTTTTCCCGCGGATCGGCGAGTGCATCGATGACATCGCGGTGATCCGTTCGATGAAGGCCGAGCTTCCCAACCACGAGCCGTCGCTGATGCTGATGAATTGCGGCGACGCGGTGCTGAGCCGCCCGAGCGTCGGCTCCTGGGTGACCTACGGGCTCGGTGCCGAAAACCAGAACCTGCCCGCGTTCATCGCGATGTGCCCGGGCGGCTACCCGATCAAGGACGCCCAGAACTGGCAGTCGGGATTCCTCCCAGGGATCTACCAGGGCACGTTTATCGATTCGCAACACACGCGCATCGATGCCTTGATCGAGAACATCCGCAACCGCTCGACCAAACCGCGCGATCAGCGCGCCCAACTCGAATTTCTCCAGCAGCTGAATGCCGAACACCGCCGCGACCGCGCCGGCGACCCACAGCTCGATGCGCGTATCCAGACATTCGAACTCGCCTACCGAATGCAGATGGAGGCGAGCGACGCCTTCGATCTGAGCCGCGAACCCGACACGATCCGCAACCTCTACGGGCGCGGGACCCACGGCCGACAGACACTGATCGCGCGCCGGCTCCTCGAGCGAGGCGTACGCTACATCCAGCTCTGGCACGGCAAGAGCCAGCCCTGGGACCACCACGACAACATCGAGACGAACCACGCCAATCTCGCACGGGAGATCGACCAGCCGGTCGCCGCACTGCTGCAAGATCTCAAGAGGCGAGGCATGCTCGACGATACCCTCGTCATCTTTGGCGGCGAATTCGGGCGGACCCCGACGGTGGAACTCAACAACGCCGGCAACTCCAAAAACGGCCGCGACCACAACCCCTATGGCTTTAGCGTCTGGTTGGCGGGAGGCGGCATCCGCGGTGGCACCGTCTACGGTTCGACCGACGAGTTCGGATTCCAGGCGCAGCAGAATCCCGTCACCGTCCACGACTTGCACGCCACGATCCTACACCTGCTCGGCTTCGATCACGAAGAACTCACCTACCGATACGCAGGCCGAGATTTTCGCCTCACCGACGTGCACGGCGAAGTCGTGCACGGCATCCTAGCCTAGCACGAAATACGTTAGGATCAGACGGATCTGGGCAGTGGGAATCCGTCCAGCGACTCGATTGCAGATCGAGTTACCCAAGTTGGGAGCTTGGATTTGCAATCCAAGTTCTGGACGGCGCAGCTCGCCCATTCGGCTTACCTCAGAACTCCTCAAACTGGTGCCGTGCATCGCTAGCGCAGCCAGCCCGCAGTGCCCACGCGCGGCGCGCCGGTCGGCACGGAACGTTCTTGTCATTGCCCGCAAGCTTTGCGTGCGCGCTTCCCGCAGGGGATCGGGAACGGGCAGGTGCGCGCTCCCTTCTCTTCGCCTAGCAGCTGACCGACGGTGACCTGACGGAACGTCCCCTCCGCGCGGGCGAGCGTCTCGTCGATCGTTCGGTGCAGCGTGCATAAGTTTTCCCCATGCGCCTTGTTCCCCAGCGGGCATTCGCGGATGCGCTGCAGCGGGTCGACCGCATTGATGACATCGAGCACCGACAGCTCGTCCGGCTCACGCGCCAGGGTGAACCCGCCATGTAGCCCACGCCGCGATACCACGATCCCCTCACGCACCAGACCTCGCATCACTTTCGATAGGTAATCAGGCGGCGCCTTGACGGAACGCGAGATCTCAGCTGCTGTGCGCGGCACACCCTCGTTGCCCAGAAATACAACCGCCCTCAGGGCATATTCAGAAGTTTGTGAGATCATCGGCAGCAGCGGCAGTAAGAAAGCGGGACGTTCAAAGGATATATAGACCTTGACATCCATAATTGCAATATGAGTGTATGAACTAGAATCCCGGCCATGCGATCCAGCTTCCTCCCTCATCGTGCTACAATCTGTCCTGCTAGTCTCGGCAGCGGCATGGTCGGGCGATCCCAGGCGCTGGCGGCTGAACTAGGCCAGGTAAGAGAATTTGATCGATCACAGGCCAGTCGGTGGCAATTTCTGCCGCGACTCGGCATGGGAGAAACACCGGGTGTTCCGGCGGCGAATAGGCGATTTCTGATCCGCTCGGGGGTGTGGATCTTGGGATCACGTCGCCGGCGCCCGGTGCATCCTCTCTCCCCATTCCCGATTTAGGCACACGCCCGGCCGGGGCACGCAAATGTATCCTGAAGAAAGCATCTCCAACCCAAGCTGCGAGCGAGTCTCATTCCAGACCAATCACTCCTAGTCCAACGATATGTCAGCCGCCAGATCCAAGCGTCCCGAGACTTCAGAGCGTTCCGGATTTCTAACACTCAGCCAGGCCACTGTCGGCCAGGATTTTCTGATTCAGGATGTCGAGGGTCCGAACTGTGACCGCTTGCGTGATCTAGGCTTCTGCGAATCCTTGCGTGTCAAGAAGCTCGCCCATGGGCGCAACCTGATCTGTTCGGTGTGTGGGACGAGGATGGCGATCAGCCGTGAGCTCGCCGAGGCGGTGATGGTCCGGCCGCTCTAGAAGACAGTGTAGATCATCACGAGATCGAAGGTGATCAGGAGGGCGTAGGCGACGGGGAAAGCCCAGCGGCAGTGCTTGTCGATCCGGTCGCCGCAGCCGCTGTGGCCGCGCTTGTCGCAGGCGCCCACGATCAGATTGATCAGCACGGTGAGGCACATCAGGAGCAGGCTAAAGTTCAGGAAGGCATTCATCAGTGTGACGTAGGAGATCTTTGGCAAGATGTCGCTGAGGACGATCTGGTAGGCGACGGCGGTGAGGATGCCGACGAAGGAGACGCTCATTCGGTCGCCCAAGGACGAGCGTTCCATCCAGAATACTGACCAGGAGAGGATGACGATGAGGATGAGTGGGATGACCACCAGTCTCACCATGAAAAGCGACTCGCGTTCCAAGTCGGCGGTGACGACGAATGCGGTCGGGACGCTGCTCCCGCGGGCAGCAGCGAACCGTGTCTCTTCCTTGCGAACCGATGCCCGCGCGCCCTCGAATGCCCACTGCGGCACGCGGATCATACTGTGATCGACCGATAGAGGGGCTGGACCGGCCGCTAGCTCGACCTCATCCCCGCCGTATCCTAGCACGTGGAAGACGGCTTCCATCCGCTGCAGGTCGAAGGGGTAGCGCCTCAGGTCGAGATCGACCTTGGCGATCGCATCAAAGGCTTCTGTCAGGGTACAAGTGCCATCCGGCTTCACGCGTAGCAACACGGCGCGGCTATCGAATAGTCCAGATGCGTTGGCGAGGATGACTTGCGGGTACCAGGCAGGGGACAGCTCGTCGAATTGGAACGAACCCGAATACATCTTTTCATCCGTGGTCGCTTCGACGGGGTCGAATGCCTGGCGCGGATCGTTCCAGGAGAGCGTTAGCTCGCCGGAGAATTCGAAGGTCTCGGCCTCCTCGTTGATCTCGCTAATGTCGAGCAGGTGGAACGAGGCGCGCACCTCGACCGGGCGCTGGCCCGGGGGGAGGGTGAGCAGCAGCTCATCGACGACCTGGGCGTGTGCCACAGGTGCGGCGGACAGCAGCGCGCCGAGGAGCCAGAGCAAGACCGAGAGCCCTAGGTGGTGAGGGCTCGGCTTGCGCCCGGACGCGATGCGATTTTCCGCACGCGATAGCCGGCTAGTCCGCCGCCCGAGTCCGAGATTCTGAACCAGCCGATGCTGCGATGCGATGACCATGCTTGTGCTCGACTAGCTCGCAGGCGAATACCAGATCGGCGATGTGTAGGCGCGCTCGGTGACCGTCTTGCGTGTGCCTTCGAGCAGTTTGATGCCAAACCGTTTCGCGTCATAGACGGTCCAGCGGGGAGTAGGGATCTCGATCACTCTGGCGTAGTAGAACGCGTGCTGGCTCGCGTCAAACGTGGGATCCGTCCATGCGGTGATGAGTTCGGGGGCGCCGATGGTATTTTTCCAGGTCGCATTTTCGATATCGACGGTGCTGCCGACGAGCGGAACTCTTCCATCGGCGCCCGCTTGGCGGTCGCCGCTCCAGGCGACGTCGTAGACCTTCTCGTGCAACTTCCCTCCCGCATCGAGCCAGCCTTTGACTATCTGGATTCTGTCGAGGTTGGCACCGATCGGATCCTTCAGCGCTGCGACGAGGAAGCTGGGGGACTTGCCGGCAGGTGCTGCGACGAGGTCGCCCCCCATCGGCACGCCCCTCTTATAGCCCGCCAGTGCCGGGGAGCGGGTCTCTGCGTCGGCGGCCTCGAAGTCCCAGCCCCCGAAGAAACGCACGATCATCCGCGGCCCGGTGGTGGCGTAGGTCTCCTTGCGCTGCATGGCATCCCAGATCGACTCGCGGGTATTTTCCTGAGCCCACACCGCGGCGTAGCCAGCGGCGCCTACTTCCCAGTCCATGACTTTAATGCCCGTTTTCGGGTTGTCGATGAAAGTGGCCTGCGAGCGCTCGGGGCTCGGCTCCTGTGGCGTGGTCTTGCCAAAGAAGTTGTCTTCCGCCATTGCCGCGAGGCCGGTGTGGGCGTCGCTGCTGCCGATCAGCCCGAACTTGTATGGATTGGTGCCGAGCTTCTTCTCGAGCTGGAGGCCGGTCTTGAGGCCGGAGCGCGCGTATTCGCCTGCCAGCATGCTGTTCTCTTTCTTGACGCTGCCATCCAAGTTCCCCTTGTCCCAGGTTTCGAAATCGGCGAACTCGTCGTTCGGGGAAAGGAACGGGTGGGCTTCGCTATCGCCCTTGGTCTGGGTCGCCTCGTAGAGTCGCTCCCACTTCGCCCGCGTCTCAGCGTAATCGCGATCGAGGTTTTTGCCGAAGGCCTGAACGGCAGGGAACATCAGGCCGCTGCTCAGGTTGCCGTTGTGGGCGATGGCCAGGACGCTGCCACCGGTCTTCGACTCGTAGTCGGCCATCCACTCCCAGAGCTTGGCGGGATTGTCGCTGCCGAATGGGGGGTAGACGGTCATCGGCACCACCTGGCTCGCCTTGTCGCCGTTGTCGCGGAAGATGACGTTGCGGTGCAGGTTGTTCCCGTCGGTATTGGAGGTCCACTCGTAGCCGATGAAGGCGGTGAACTGACCCGGGTCGTTGTATTTCTCGGCCGCGTCGATGGTCTGCTTCCAGGCATTCTTGTAGCTTCGCGTGCCAGGGAAATACATCAGATCTTTTGGAAATGTCCCGTGGGAGAAGGCAACGATGATCTCCATCGCGGCGTCGGCACCTTTGCCATCTCGAATCATCTGGAACCACTTGCGACCGGTCGGGTCCGCGAGAAGCTCCGGCTTGCCCGCGATCAGGTCGGGGAAGAATCCCATGTTGTCCGAGTGGTCGGCCACCACCAAGAAATCGAGCGGGCGCGAGAGCTTGGCGGGCTCGCCGCCGGAGGCGAGCACCTGTTCGCCGCGGGCGAAGCGGTAGGCATCATCTGGACTGAGCCGGGCACCGAATGCGCCGGCATCCATCGAGAACGAGGTGTGCAGGTGGGTGTCGCCAAACAGCGGGCGGGTTGGGAAATTCCGATCCGCGTAGGGAGAGTAGGGGCTCTTGCCATACAACTTTTCTGCGGTGGCCCTGTCCAGTTGGCCAGCGTCCCCACCCTTCGGATCCTCGGCTGCTAGTGCCGAGGACTGCGAAATAACGGTGATCGCCACGATCGTGATTGCACTCAATGTCCTCTTCATGCCGAGACTATCGGTTTCAGACTGCCGCAAGGCAAGACAGCTTTGGATCGAGATCTCAAATGCGCGATGTCAAGCAATGGGTCTGACCCCTTGAATTGCTTGGACCCTACAAAAAAGGCCGCCCAGAACGGGCGGCCTTTGGAAATCTCGTTGGAGAATTTTCGAACGATCGGGGCTAGCGCCGACCGATCCAGCGGCGGACTCCTGCCAATCCTAGTAGCGAACCACCGAGCAGAAAGGCCATCGATCCGCCATCCGGCACTGAGGCGGTTCCGGGTGGTGGCGTGGCAGACGACACCGCCGTGAATACGCGGACGTAGTCTCCTGGGCTTGAGGCCCTCCAGTCGACGAAGAGGCGATTGGCCTCCGAGCCGGAACCGATCGTCACGGTGTCGCGACGACTTTCGAGTCCACGGAGCCGATGGTTCAAGTAATTCACGCCAGAGTGATCAAACAGTAGATCACTGGCGGCTAGGTTGGCTCGGTCGGTCGCCACCCCCAAGATCTCGCCGTCGAAATCGACCCAACCTGCCTGCCGGCTTGACCGACGCGGGTCGAAGAATACGTAATGGCTTGCCACCACCGTGTTGGCAGGGACTGAGCCGAGGTTCACGTCGATGCCGCCAGCCCCTGAATCGAGGTTCTGGATCTCATCAAAGGCGTAAAGATTCAGATCATTGAAATTATTCCGCCCTACCGAACCGGTGAAGGAGGACAGCAGCACGAAGTCTCCTGAGCCTAGCGTCACAAAGCCCCCAGTGACGGCGGCTTGGCTTGGGAAAAGGCCGCCAATGAGGACGGCAATGGTACTGGAAAGAGAAAGAATGGTTTTTTTCATAGAGAATTGCGCCAGATCGCTGGCAGGAGGGTTTGAGGTTGAATACTTTCTAGGCTGGATCGCAGATCTCATACCAACCAAGATCGAGCAACTGTGCAGATTAGTGTGACTGCAAACGCAATTCTCTCTAAATCAAAGAGCTATAATCGATGTTAACTCAATAATTCTTTAATTAAAATAATTTTTGAAATTTCTAGGGATGGTTTTGTGTAAGGTATTCCGACATGTAAATGGCTTATCTTGAAGGGTTGGGTCACAATAGTATGATTGTGAGTAAGTTGTGACATGGTTGGAGATTGTTAGGGATCCCGACGGGCTCTTAAACACTGCGTATATAGTGTTGGGGCACTTGGGTAGACGATTGACGGGTCGCTGCGACGACGAATACGATCTGGTCCTGCCTGCGCATTTGGCGACGATCGAATGCCACAGAATTGGCTCAATAGATAGAGGCTTCAGACCCTGTTTGGGATCCTTGGAGCCGGATCGCTCCGGGCTAGCGCGGGTCCAGCAAAGCGACAATGTCGAGCTCGTAGGCAAGTGAGGCTACGTAGGGTGCCAGATGCCCAGAGAATGATCCGCTCGGGTGCGTCCCAGTCGGGAATGATTGGACGCAGCTGATCTTGTTTCGAATCGCGGGTGATCGGCTCCCATTGCCACGACTGGCCGCGGTCCCGGATCCGGCCGCGGAACAATTCGCAATGGCGTTTGCCGTCGGCTTTGCTGATGAGTGGGCACCCAAGCAATGGGTCTGACCCCTTGAATGCAGACGGTTCTCACGGCCGGCGGTGTCTCGATCCCGTGTTTGGTCTCGAGGATCCGGTGGATCTTCTTCGGTCCCATGGTCGGGTGCAGGCGGCGTTCGCTGACAATCAATCTCTCGACATCATCAGCTGTCCGACCAGTCGAGCTCTTCGGTGCGCGGCTGTGGTCCTCCAGTCCAGCCATTCCGGCTTCACCATGCCGCCGAAGCTACTTGTGGCCCGTCTTGCGAGAGATTCTAAACTCCAGACAGAGTTCGGTTACGGTAAAACGACCGCTTTCGGCCAGGCTAACGAATTGCTGATTCTGTCCCATTTGTGGCACATTGTTCCAGGGTATTGGCCCAGTCTAATGTGTAACCTATGTCCCCGGTCAGATTGTTACCCATGTCCTCGGTCCGCACCTGGCACCTTGTAGGCGCGCCATTAGTAATACGCGAATTGTCTCTTCCTTGCCTATCGTTTCGGCTCCTTGCGCGCAGGCCAGTTTCGCCTAGAATACGGTGCGCACATTATCGATGACCCGCCTGACCGAATCCCAGTTGTTAGAATTCTGTGCTCTCCAGCACCGGGTATTCGACGCCGGTGAATGGCTGGGATTCTCTGTGGTCACTCAGGATGAACTTGCCGCAACGGCCCTGTTCCTTGCCAGCGTAGACTGGTTCGGCCACAAGCACGAACTGCGCCAAATCGGGGAGCGACTCCTTGAAAACCGATCGCCGTCGCTTTCCGACCTGGTCAGGCAGACCGCCTTCGACTGCTCGCGCTTCTCGAACATGTTGCGACGGAAGCTGGAGGTGAGAAATGTCGAAAGCACTACCTAGCCTGACCTCTGCGCTATCTTCGATGCTCGACAGCTTCGACCGATTTTTGCGGGATGGTGGCTACGAGCAGGAGCCAGTCCGGATGTTTCTGGCTGGCGGAATGGCGCAGCATTTCTATTCGGGCGGGCGTTACACCGAGGACGTCGATGCGAGTTTTTCCCATCGCTTGATGGTGCCCGCCAAAGACCTCACCATCGATTACGTCCGCGAGGATGGATCGCCTGCGACGCTCTATTTCGATGCCAATTACAGCGATACCTTCGCGCTCATGCACCCCGATCACCGCAAGGATTCCCGCGAGTGGCCGGGCATCGGCAACGAGCGGCGGCTGATCCAGCTCTACGTCCTGAGCCCGATCGATCTGGCGCTTTCAAAGGTGAGCCGTTTTTCCGAACAAGATCACGCAGACATCCTAGTGCTCGCAGAACATGGCCTGGTCGATGCCGATGAACTTCGTGCGCGTGCCACCGAGGCTCTGGAGTATTACGTCGGTGATACCAGGTGGATTCAGATCAACCTGGATGAGCTAGCGCGGGAAATTTAGCATTGGAACATCGCAAGAATAGGGGTCAGTAGTATCAGATAGTTTCAAGTCCTTTTTGGTTCTT
>Ga0316197_10003591_pt1 | contig 11032 bp, 7 predicted proteins | sample OudBiesiAoxic_MG_FD_204939 | JGI IMG/M metagenome (GOLD analysis project Ga0316197, IMG submission 204939) | Coastal sediment microbial communities from Oude Bieten Haven, Netherlands - site A oxic | ecosystem: Environmental > Aquatic > Marine > Coastal > Sediment | place: Netherlands...
CCCCACCACCGTATGCCGGGCAGTTCGCCGAGGTCGAGGTCGACATCGAGACGGGTCAGGTGACGGTTGTGTCGCTCGTGATGGCGGTCGACTGCGGTGTCCCCATCAACCCCGTCACGGCCTCCGGACAGGTCGAGGGCGGCATGGTCCAGGCCCTCGGGTACGGCCACTGCGAGGAGATGGCCTACGACGAATCGGGACGTATGGTCAACGCATCGTTCGGGCCCTACAAGATCTACCGGGCGGACGAGATGCCGCACCTCGAGGCAATCCTCGTGCAGACCCTCGAGGAGAGCGGCCCGTTCGGTGCCAAGGCCATTGCCGAGATCCCCAAGGACGGCGTGGCCCCTGCCATCAGGAACGCGATCGTGGATGCGACCGGCGTCCGCATCGATGCCATCCCGTTCACTCCCGAGCGGGTGTGGCGGGCGATCACCGCGTGATGGCGGCCATCGGCGAACACCAGATCCTCGCGGAACTCATGGATGCGGTCGATGGCGGCGATCCCGTGGCTCTGGCGACGATCGTGGCGACGGATGGATCAGTGCCACGCCATGCGGGGACCAAGATGGTGGTGCGTGCCGACGGTTCGATGCTCGGGACGGTCGGTGGCGGCAGGGTGGAGATCGCCGTGCGAACCGATGCGCTCGAGGCTCTGCGCCTGGGACGCTCCTCCACCCACCGCTACGTCCTCCAGGATCCTGAAGGCGGCGATCCCGGCGTCTGCGGTGGCATCATGACGGTCTACCTGGAGCCATACATGACCCCTCACACCGTGTACGTCATCGGAGCCGGCCACGTCGGTCGAGCCGTGGTCGATCTCGCCCACTGGCTCGGGTACCGGACCATCGTGGTCGATGATCGGTCCGAGCTCGTGTCCGAGGACGCCATGCCGAACGCCGATATCCGGTTCGCCGGTGCGGTCCCGGACGCGCTCGATGCCCATCCCGTGACGCACCAGACCTCGATCGTCGTGGTGACGCGCAGCCACGAGCTCGACGCCGCCATCACTCCACTGTTGGTTGCGACACCAGCGCCGTACATCGGTGTCATGGGGAGCAAGCGGCGATGGGAGGTCACCACTGACGCCCTGCGTTCGGACGGCACGCCAGAAGAAGCCGTCTCGCGGATCCAGAATCCCATCGGCATCGACATCGGGGCCGAGAGCGTCGAGGAGATCGCCGTTTCGATCCTCTCCGAGGTGATCGCCTTCAACGCGCGGACCGATTGATGGGGTTGTTCGACGATCGCCTCGTCGTCGTGCGGGGTGCAGGAGACCTCGGAACGGGCGTTGCGTGGCGTCTCGCACGAGTCGGGTTCCCCGTCGTCGCCCTCGACCTCGCGCGTCCTCGTGCCGTTCGCAGGACGGTCGCGTTCGCCACGGCGTTGCTCGAAGGGCACATCGAGGTCGATGGGATAAGCGCACGTAGGGTCGATGAGCCAGCCGACGCCGTCGTTACCGCTACGGCTGGCGAGGTAGCGGTGCTCGCAGCGGAAGCGCTTCCGACCTTCCCGACACCGGCGTCGGTGGTCGTCGATGCCCGACTCGCCAAGGAGGTCCTCGACACGTCGATCGAGCAGGCCCCCTTCGTCGTTGCGCTCGGTCCCGGCTTCGTGGCGGGCACCGACTGCCACGCGGTGGTCGAGACCATGCGAGGTCATCGTCTCGGATCCGTGATCTGGGATGGGGTCGCCCACCCGAACACCGGCGTCCCCGGGGAGTTGGGTGGGGTCACGGCTCGTCGGGTGCTGCGGTCCACGGGCGCCGGTGACGTTCGCTGGCAGGTCGGGTTCGGCGATGCCGTCACCGAAGGCGACACGATCGGCCACGTGGGATCGGTCCCGGTCATCGCCACCGTCACAGGGACGGTCCGGGGCCTGATCGCCCCCGGACCCGTCGCTGGCGGCGACAAGATCGGCGACATCGATCCCCGGGCCCTCGACGGGGCCATCGATCACATCTCGGACAAGTCGCTCGCGGTGGCTGCCGGTGTGCTCGAGGCGATCCTGGTATGGCTCGGTGGCGTCGAACCATGAGTCCTCGCCTGGTCGACCGGCTCGGCCTCGGGAGTCGGGAACTCGTCGCCATCGTGGGTGCAGGCGGGAAGTCGACGATCCTTGCTCGCATCGGACGCGAGTGGGCTGCGTCGGGTGCAGCGGTCGTCGTCACCACCACAACGAAGATGGGTGCCGATCAGGCCACGGAACCATCGGTGTTCTCGTCCGATCCTCGCACGATCATCGATGCCGTCGAACCGGGCACATCGCTCTTCGTCGCTGCGGCACGGGATAGGGAGAAGGTGACGGGCCTCGCACCAGAGGTCGTGACGGCAGTGCACGCATCGCCAGGCGTCGATGCCGTGGTGGTCGAGGCCGACGGCGCCCGCTCACGGCTGATCAAGGCCCCGGCACCCCACGAGCCTGTGGTGCCTGCCGGTTCGACGACGGTGATCGTGGTTGCCTCACTGGCTGCGCTCGGAAGACCGATCGACGAGGTAGCCCATCGGCCCGAGCGCGTCGCTCGGATCGTCGGCGCGGCGCCTTCAGCGGAGCTGACCCCGCACCACATGGTCGGCGTGCTGACCCATGCCGAGGGAGGGCTGGCTCGAGTGGCGGACGCGACGAGGGCGGTCGTGGCGCTGGTCGCTCCCACCGAGGAGGACGCGATGGCGGCCGATGCGGTTCGTGACGCGCTCGAGGCCCACCCGCGGGTCGAGCGCGTCGTGGTCGTTCCGTGGTGACGATCTACGGCGCCTCGGGCACCAGGGCATTGGTGCCCCTGGCGAGATAGCGGCCGTCGCCGACGCCGCCGACGAACGCTCCCGCTTCGACGATGACAGCCCCGCGGAGGAGGACGGTGTCGATCGCCCCGCCGATCTGGACGCCTTCGAAGACCGAATAGTCGAGATGCATGTGGTGGGTGTCGACCGAGATCGTATGTGATGACGTCGGGTCGTAGATGACGATGTCGGCATCGGAGCCCGGGGCGATCGTTCCCTTGCGCGGGTACAGCCCGGAGAGCTTCGCCGGTGTCTCGGAGGTCACCTCGACCCACCGCGTCAGGGGTATCCACCCTTCCACGACGCCCTGGTAGACGAGGTCCATCCGGTGTTCGACGACGCCGAGGCCGTTGGGGATCCGTCGGAAGTCCCCGCGCCCGGCCTCCTTCTGCTCCCACGTGAACGGGCAGTGATCGGTTGCGACCACGTCCATCCGGCCCGATGCGATCCCGGCCCACAGCGCAGCCTGGTGACCCTCCGAGCGGTGCCGAAGGGGCGGTGAGCACACGAACTTGGCGCCCTCGAACCCACCGGGGACGTCCTCGACGGCGAGCCAGAGATACTGGGGGCATGTCTCGGTGAACACCGGTAGCCCTCGATCCCGCGCAGCGACCGCCTCGGCGAACGCGTCCCTGGAGGAGATGTGGACGATCACGAGGGGGCATCGGGCGATCTCGGCCAGGGCTGCCACCCGGTGCACCGCTTCGGCCTCCATCGCTGCGGGCCGAGTGAGCAGGTGGTTGATGGGGTCGGTGTCGCCCCGTTCCACGGCCTGGTCGCGTAGTGCATCGATCGCAATGCCGTTCTCGGCATGCATCATGATCGTGGCACCGACCGATGCTGCCGCCTGCATGGCTTCGAGGATCTGACGGTCGTCCGACAGGTTGACTCCCGGGTAGGCCGTGAACAGCTTGAACGTCGTGACGCCCTCGTGCATCATGTCGGCGAATTCGTCGAGGGTGGCCGCGTGGACGTCGGTCACCATCATGTGGAACCCGTAGTCGATGGCGGCCTTGCCCTCGGCCCTGCGTTTCCACGTGTCCAGGCCCTCCCGGAGGGTCGAGCCCCTCGTCTGGCCCGCGTAGTCGACGATGGTCGTCGTCCCACCCATCGCCGCGGCGATGGTGCCGCTCATGTAGGTGTCGGACGAGACGGTGCCGGACACCGGGAGTTCCATGTGGGTGTGCATGTCCACGCCGCCGGGGATCACATACCGCCCGGACGCGTCGATCACGCGATCGAATCCCTCCCGATCGACCGTACCCGGAGCGACGACGCCGGTGATGTGCTCGCCGTCGATGAGGACGTCGGCATCGCCGGCCGCAGCCGCGGTGACCACCGTTCCGTTGGCGACGAGTGTTCTCATGGGCTCCCTCCGTGACCGAATCGGTCGCGTCGTGTGGTGTGGGTCACGGGTTCGCCAACTCCGGGGCCTGGATCCTCGTGCCGGCGGCGGTGGCCGTCGGGAGCTCCGGCATCGAATCGTTGAGCCCCTTCCACAGGGTGTACATGATCGCCGCCGGAGCCAGTGAGACCTCACCGTCATGCCCGTCCTGTGTGCCCTCTGCCGACACGAATCCGAGGTCTTCGTCGAAGGTGGCGCGAAGCGCAGGACCCTCGTACCCGACCGAACCATTGATCGACAAGCGGTGGGTGTTGCCGCCGAAACGGCCGAGGACCGTCACCGTGTCGGCATCGTGCCGCACCATGAACGCATTGGTCTCCTCGGCGAGGAACTCGCCGTCATCGAGATACAGGCGCGGCTTGTCGACGTAGGGCGTACCCGATGTCGGACAGGCCGTCACGCAGTTGCCGCATTCGTTGCACAAGTCGGTCAGCACGGCGATCTGGTACGGCTGGTCGACACCGAAATGCTCGGTGCCCGTGCGGGTGAGCACGCCTCCGCTCGATGCGAAGGTGGGGAGGTCCGCCGACACCGCCTCGCTGCGATAGGTCATCAGCGCGATGTTCGGGCACACGCCGACGCACAGGCTGCAGATGGTGTCACAGTCGACACACCGGCTCGCTTCCTGCTGGGCCTCCTCCGCCGTGTACACGAGTGCCGTCTCCGAGAAGTCGTTGCGTACCGACAGGGGCGTGAATCTCGTGGGCACGCGGTACTCGCGCCTCGCCCTCCTCATGACGAGAGCAGCGGTGTCGTCGCTGGCAACGACGGGCCGACCGTTGGTGGGTGCCGTGCCGCCCATCGCCGTGATGATGGCTGTCGCAGCCGCCTTGCCATCGGCGGCGGCCTTGACGATCGACGAGGGACCATCGGCTGCGACGTCGCCACCTGCATGCACACCGGGGATCGAGGATTCCAGGGTCGTCGGGTCCACCTCGATGTAGCCCCGTGACGTGAGCGCAGGGATGTCGGTCCCGAAGAAGTCGAGCATCGAGTGCTGGCTGATCGCGAGGATCAGGGTGTCGAGCGGTATCTCGAACTCGGAATCGGGAACGTCGTGGGGGATCTTGCGACCGGATGAGTCACGATCGCCTCGATACTCGGTCCGGGTGGCGACCAGACCCCGTAGCTCACCTTCCGCGACGTGAAGAGCTGCCGGATTGGCGTGCTCCGCAATGCGGACGCCTTCCTCGATACATCCATGGATCTCCTCGGGATCCGCTGGCATCTGGTCGGTCGAGCGGCGGTAGATGATCGTTACCTCGTCCGCGCCGACGCGCAGAGCGGACCTTGCGCAGTCCATCGCGGTGTCGCCGGCTCCGACCACGCCGACGCGCGCCCCGATCGGCACGGGTCGATGTTCGCGGACGCTTCGCAGGAAGGTCAGGGCGTCGAGCACGCCGTCGGCGTCCTCCCCTGGGTAGCCGAGGAACTTGGGGAGCTGAGCTCCGACGGCGATGAACACCCGCTCGTAGCCATCGTCACGCAGGTCCTCGATCGTGAAGTCCGTACCCGCTGTCTGGCCGTAGCGGACCTCGACGCCGAGCTCCTCGAGGATCGCCATGTCCTTGTCGATCTCGAACTGTGGCAAGCGGTACTCGGGGATTGCACCACCGACCATGCCCCCGGCGTACGGATGGGCCTCGAAGACGGTGACTTCGATCCCTGCGAGGGCGAGTTCCTGGGCAGCCGAGATGCCAGCGGGACCGGCGCCGATGATCGCGACCTTCCTCCCGGTCGGCGCGACGCGCTCCGGGGTTCGAGGCCAGGTCTCGTGCGACATGATGAATCGCTTCATGTCCCTGATCGCCAGGGGTTGGTCGAGGTGCGTACGGATGCAGGTGGTCTCACACAGGTGGTCACAGACGCGCCCGAGGATCGCTGAGACCGGGTTGTCCCCGCGGGTGATCTCGACGGCATCGTCGAATCGTCCCTCCCTCACGGCGCGCATGTACGCCGGTACGTCCTGGTCCACCGGGCATTCGTCGACGCACGGTGCCTCGATGCAATCGAACAGATGCAGATCGCGTGGCGTCTTCGAGGCGTGCGTACGGAACGAGTCCATGCGGTAACGCCACTCGGAGCGCACCGTGTCGGCGTAGGAGCGAAGGTTGACGATGGTCAGCGCCCTCATCGCGAGCACCGCGAGGGTGGACGCGTCGTGTTCGGAGTACCCGTGTTCCACTGCCCAGCGATCGACGATGACGGGGACCGGCTCGTCACCGAGTGCGCCGATTCGCTCGGCCAGAGCGGCCGCGTCGGTGGTGGTGAGGGTCGGCGCATCGGTGTCGTGCTCGGTCAGGGACCGCATCAAGGCGGCGAACCCCCGCATCGAATCCTCCGCCACGGCCGTGCGGCCGATGAAGTCCGGGAGGCTCGTGGCCCGTGCCGCATCGAGGTGACGTTCCAGTTCCTCGATGTACTGGGGCATCCTGAGGTATCCACCGGTCTTGAGGAGGTCGGAGCACACCGTGATGGTGGTCATGCCCGAGCGCAACAGGTCCGACACGTTGAAGGCATCCGCGCCACCGGCGAACGACATCAGCATCGAACCATCGAACTCCTCGGCGAGGCGGAGGGCGAGGTTGGTGGTCACGGCGTGCAACGCCCGACCGGACATGTACATCATCTCGTCGTCGGGGAAGGTCGTTCGGTGGTTCTCCACCTCCAGCGTGTTCGAGAGCTTCACCCCGAAGGTCAGGCCCTTCTCGTCGGCGACCGACCTGAGGTTGTGGAACATCGGGACGGCGTCCACCCACTTCAGGTCGTGTCCGAAGGCCTCGTCGGGTATCACGATGTCCTTGAAGCCGAGCTCGTCGTTGACGATCGAGCGAACGGTCCCAGCTCCGAGCAGTGTCGGATTGCACTTCACCGACGTGTGCAAGTCCCGCTCGTTCATCAGGTACGTCGTGATCTGCTCGATCTCCTCGGGCGGACAGCCGTGCATCGTCGACAGCGTGATCGTGTTCGACATCTCAGCGGGAATGTCGATGTCGCGAATCGCCGGGTATCGATCGGCCACGATCTCGATGTACGACTCGAGGTATCCCGAGGCATCGCGCATCACATCGAGGTACCACTGGACATTCGGTTCGAGGATCCCGGCCATGTCGTACCCGACGCTCATGTTGAACACCATGCCCGGTGACGCCCCGGGGAAGCCGAGTGCGTGGTGCAGTGCATGGATGAGCACCCAGGCCCGCAGGTACTCGTCGAAGGACTCGTGGACCTTCAGCTCCTGGGACCATTCGACGTTGTATCCCTCATCCTCGAGGTCGATGCATGGCTTGTTGATGTCGAGCTCATCGAGGGTCTGGATCGTCTTGAGCTCGATGAACCGCGCACCCACGAGCCACGACACCACGATGTTCTGCGCCATCTGCGTGTGTGGCCCGGCTGCGACGCCGAACGGCGTGTCGAGCATCATGTCGTAGTTCGGCTGGCGGAATCGGTGGGCATCGTTCGGCACGAAGAACGCCTTGCGGGGAATACCGAAGATCGAGTCCTTCTCTTCGAGCTCGGTGAACACCCAATGCGTCAGCTGCTCCATCGAGAGGGGTTGGAATCGGTCCGACACGGCTGTCTCCCTTCGCCTAGAGGCGTGCATGCAGGCGTACGGCCTGCTCGCGGGCCTTCGCCCTGATCTCGTCTGCATCCACACGCGTCGGTTTGCCCTCGGCGTACACGGTCTCACCGTCGACCTCCACCCGGACGGGACGGATACCGGGCGTGAATGCGATGTGCCACGGGTCCATCGGGTCGTAGGACCACGTCACGATGTCGTCGCGCGCCGCCGGTACGAGGTCCCATCCGTTCTCGAGCCAGGACCACGCGAGGTCGGGACCCACGGTCACATCCTGGGAACGGTGCATCACGTAGGCGAGCCGGAACGACTCGATCATGTTGGCGCCGATCCCGTCGGTTCCGAGGGCGACAGGATTGGTGAATCGATACGGCTTGGCGTAGCCGACACCGTTGTTGAGGTTCGACCGAGGATTGTGGAGCACGGTGCCGCGTAGGTCGTGGTCGTCTGCCAGGTGGACGCAGTGGCTCAGCAGCCATGCATCGTTCGTGAGGCCTTCGAGGCGACGCGGCGCGTCGATGTCGCCGGGGCCCTCGGCAACGTGGATGTGGACGCCGACGTCATAGTCGTCGGCAAGTGCGGCAGCGGCAGCGAGCGTGTCGTCGGTGCATGTGAACGATGCGTGGACACCGACGAGACCAGTGCCCCCGTCGGCGAGGAACCGTCGATTCTCCTCGAGGCCCCGACGTGCACCGTCGGCCCCATGGCGGTCCGTCACCCCGTATGCGGGGATGACGCGCACGCCGACTTCGGCGCAGGCATCGGCGATGACGGTGAGTGAGCCCTCGATGGCATTGGGGGTCTCGTTGTGGTCGATGATGGCGGTGGTGCCGGATTCGAGGGCTTCGAGGGCGCCGAGCTTCGCCGACCAATGGAGCATCTCGAGGTCGAGGGCTGCGTCGAGGCGCCACCACACCTGTTCGAGGATCTCCTGGAAGTTCGTGGCCACCTCGGGTGGTGGCGGCATGCCCCTGGCCAGTTCCGAGTAGAGGTGGTGGTGTGCACACACGAGTCCCGGGGTCACTGCACTCACTTGGTCATCGCCTCCCTGGGTCGTTGCACCCATGGTACGCGCTCTGCGCGTTCCGTTCCTGTCGTGGGTGCGGTTGCGCATCCGGTTCGGATCGCGCTTCTGTTTGAATGGTTTGATGGACACACGCTCGTTCATCCGTGGGCTCCCGAAGGCCGAGTTGCATCTCCACATCGAGGGCACACTCGAACCCGAGATGATGGTTGCCCTCGCCGAGCGGAACGGGATCGCACTGCCATTTGCGTCGGTGGACGAGGTTCGGGCTGCCTACGAGTTCACCGACCTCCAGTCGTTCCTCGACATCTACTACCAGGGGGCGGCGGTCCTGGTGACGGAGGCTGACTTCCGTGATCTGATGTTGGCGTACCTCGAGCGCGCCAATGCCGACGGGGTGCGCAGGGCCGAGGTCTTCTTCGATCCCCAGACCCACACCGCACGCGGGATCGGTTTCGAGGTCTTCATGCCGGGCTTCCTGAGGGCGATCGATGAGGCGACGCACCGGTGGGGCATGTCCGTCGGTCTCATCATGTGCTTCCTGCGACACCTGCCCCCCGGTGACGCCCTCGCCACTTGGGTGGCATCGGAGCCCTATCGCGGCGACCTCCTCGGGGTCGGCCTCGACTCCTCGGAGGTCGGCTTCCCCCCCGAGCTGTTCGAGGATGTGTACGACCGGGCGCGTGCGGCCGGTCTGCATGTCGTTGCCCACGCAGGGGAGGAGGGTCCGTCCGAGTACATCACCGGTGCCCTCGACCATCTCCGCGTCGAGCGCATCGACCACGGCGTGCGGTCCGAGGACGACCCCGGCGTCGTGCAACGGCTCGTCGACGAGCGTGTGCCGCTCACGATGTGTCCGTTGTCGAACGTGAAGCTCCGGGTATTCGACGCCATCGAGTCCCACAACATCAAGCGCCTGCTCGATGCCGGTGTGGTGGTGACCGTCAATTCGGACGATCCCGCTTACTTCGGCGGCTACGTGCTCGACAACTACCTCGCCCTCGCAAAGGGCCTGGATCTGTCGCGAGCCGACCTGGTCGCGCTCGCCGGGAACTCGATCGTGGCATCGTTCCTGCCCGCAGAGGCCAAGGCTGAACTCCTCGAGCAGTTGTCCGCCCTGGACGCGTGACGGCCAGTGTGATGTATCGACCTGACATCGAGCTGCTCGATCTCGACACGCTACGGGCTCTCCAGGCGGAAAGGCTGCGAGATCTCGTGACGCGGCTGCGGTCCTCGGAGGCCCCGTACTGGCAGCGCAAGCTCGAGCGGGTCGGTTCGGTCGAATCCCTCGAGGACCTGCCGGCCCTGCCGTTCACCCACAAGCAGGAGTTCCGCGATGCGTTCCCGTACGGCATGGTGGCGATCCCGATGGACAGGGTCGTGCGGATCCACGCATCGTCCGGGACCTCGGGTAAGCCGACGATCGTCGCCTACAGCGCCCACGACGTAGGGGTGTTCGCACAGGTGAACGCCCGATCGCTGTCGGCTGCAGGCGGTGGACCCGGCGACATCGTCCATGTCGCCTACGGGTACGGCCTGTTCACCGGAGGTCTCGGCCTGCACTACGGCGTCGAAGAGCTCGGTGCCGTTGCCGTGCCGGCGTCGGGGGGGAACCCCGGCTTCCAGGTGCACCTGCTGGCCGACGCCGGAGCCACGGGGCTCGCATCGACCCCGTCGTTCGCATTGCTCCTCGCCGAGCGAGCCACCGAGCTGGGGGTCAAGGACGCAATCGGTCTGCGGTGGGGCATCCACGGGGCCGAGGCGTGGTCCGAGGAACTGCGGACGAAGGTCGAGGCCGCGTGGGGAGGTGGCTACTCGGCATGCGACATCTACGGGCTGTCGGAGGTCATCGGTCCGGGCGTGGCCGCCGAGTGCCGAGAGAACAAGGGTGGCATGCACATCTTCGAGGATCACTTCTATCCCGAGATCGTCGACGTGGTCACTGGGGAACCTGTCGCCGACGGGGAGGCAGGCGAACTGGTCATCACGACGTTGACGAAGGAGGCTCAGCCCGTCATCCGGTACCGCACGAGAGACATCACGCGGTTCCTTCCGGGGCCGTGCCCATGCGGGCGGACGAGTCGGCGGATCGGCAGGCTCGAGGGTCGTGCCGACGACATGTTGATCATTCGTGGCATCAACGTGTACCCGAGGACGATCGAGGCCGTGCTGATGGACGATCCCGATCTGGGATCGAACTACGCCATCATCATCGATCGGCGAGGCCCCCTGCCCGAGGT
>Ga0316197_10003592_pt1 | contig 11031 bp, 8 predicted proteins | sample OudBiesiAoxic_MG_FD_204939 | JGI IMG/M metagenome (GOLD analysis project Ga0316197, IMG submission 204939) | Coastal sediment microbial communities from Oude Bieten Haven, Netherlands - site A oxic | ecosystem: Environmental > Aquatic > Marine > Coastal > Sediment | place: Netherlands...
GTCTAGGTATTGATTGACTGTATCTCGAACCCCCTCCCCTGTAACCGAGAGACCGGTGATAACATAAATTTTGTTTACGTTAGGTTGCAACCTTTTTATTAATTCAACATTGCCTTGTATTTCTACCCGAGAGACCACGCCAGTCGCATTTAAATTGGAATGCAAATTCGCCTTATAGCCATTAATACCGCTAAAAAGTATTGGGGTATCACCTAACATATGACCAAGGCTATTTATCAAATTCAATGCATAATTATCAACAACGATAACCGCTTTGAACTCCTCATTTTGAAGCTTAACGGTATACAGTTGAACAAGTTGATCTAAATATTTTTTTGATTGGTGTCTTTTTGTGTCTAGATAAACAACCCGATTGGGGATTTTATTTTTGGTAAGGATGTATTCTAGGCCATCTTGAAAATCGTCAGACCATAAAAACCCTTGATGATAAGAGTGTATAACAAGGACATCTTTCTCTTTAGCGTTAGCTGAAACGCTGAAAATCAAGATCAGTAGTATAAGAATTCTCACTGCAACTTTTGTCCTTCACACACGCGATAATTTAAATAAAAATCAAAACAATAGTAACACTCAATTGAATAAAATATACTCTTGTTACCCACATTCTTAGACTGGTTGCCTACTTCAATGCACACTAACACTCGCCTCGATGACTTAGACCGAGCTATCTTAAAAATATTATTAGAAGATGCACGGCGACCATATGCTGAAATGGCAAAGAAATTTGATGTAAGCCCTGCAACGATTCATGTACGAATAGAGAAGATGAAAGCTGCAGAAATTATTGAAGGGACGGAGGTTATTATTAACCCTAAAAAGCTGGGTTACGACGTGTGCTGTTTTATTGGTATTAATCTAAATGCTGCTCGAGACTATCACTCAGCCCTAAAAAAATTGAACGCATTGGATGAAGTCGTAGAGGCTTATTATACAACAGGGGCATACAATATCTTCGTAAAGCTAATGTGCCACTCCATTGAAGAACTACAATATGTTTTGATTGATAAGCTTCAGGCTATAGACGAAGTGCAATCGACTGAAACATTAATATCACTTCAGAACCCAATCAATCGGAATGTGATTCCATAACGATAATTACGGTCCTAAGTAAAGGTACTCGTTTCTCATATTGAAGAGATTGAGAGCGAGTACCTAAAGTTTGTTGACCTTCCGAGGCTATTTTACCCGCTGATACCTGAATGCCTTAACAATGCATCTATTTTAGGCTCTCGACCTCTAAAGCGCTTGAACAATTCCATTGGCTCTTCACTGCCACCCATTTCCAGAATATTGTTAAGGAAGCTTTTGCCCGTTTCTTGATTAAAGATCCCTTCTTCTTCAAAACGAGAGAAAGCATCAGAGCTAAGCACTTCAGCCCAAAGATAGCTGTAATATCCTGCGCTATAACCACCAGCAAAAATATGACTAAATGCATGTGAGAAGCGGTTCCATTCAAGGCTTGGTAATACTGCTACTTTGCTCTTCACTTGGGCCAACGTTTCGAGAACTCGCGGGCCTATTTCGGGGTCGAATTCAGTATGCAACGTAAAATCAAACAAACCAAATTCTAGCTGACGAAGAATAAATATCGCCGACTGGAAATTTTTAGCGGCTAACATTTTCTCTAGCATCTCCGTCGGTAATGAAGCACCTGTCTCATAATGACCTGAAATAAATTCCAATGCTTCTTCTTCCCAACACCAATTTTCCAAGAACTGACTTGGCAACTCAACAGCATCCCAAGGCACACCATTTATCCCGGATACAGCAGAGACATCAATCTGAGTCAGCATATGGTGAATACCATGCCCAAACTCATGAAACAATGTAACAACCTCATCATGGGTAAAGAGAGCAGGCTTATCTCCTAGTGGCTTATTAAAATTACATGTTAAATAAGCCACTGGCGTTTGTAGTTCGCCACTTGTGGTCGTACGCCTAACACGACATTCGTCCATCCATGCCCCACCTCGTTTATTTTCACGAGCATAGAGGTCAAGATAGAAACTACCGCGTAGCGTATTCTCTCCATCAAAGATATCAAAAAAACGAACTGAATCATGCCAAGTATCTACGCCTTCTTTCTCTATAACAGTCATACCAAATACGCGTTTTAGTACCTCAAATAATCCGCTTACGGCTTTAGACTCAGGGAAGTAAGGGCGCAATTCTTCATCAGATATTTGGAACAAATGTTGCTTTTGTTTTTCACTGTAGTAGGCAATATCCCAAAGATTAAGATCTGTCACACCAAATTCTTTTTTTGCAAACTCCGTCAGTTCACGGACCTCTTTTTCTCCTTGAGGTTTCACTTTTACTGCCAAATCATTTAAAAAGCCGAGGACTTGTTCTGGCGTCTCCGCCATTTTACTGGCCAATGATTTTTCACTGTATGTAGCAAACCCAAGCAATCGAGAAATTTCATGACGAAGCTTAAGCTGTTCAGCCATAACTTCTGTATTGTCCCATTTCCCAGCCATCGGCCCTCGGTCTGAAGCGCGAGTAACGTACGCTTCATACATTTCTCGGCGAAGCTCTTGATTATCGCAGTATGTTAATACCGGAAGATAGGATGGAATATCTAAGGTTAACACCCAACCATCTAACTCTTTTGACTCTGCCGTTGCTCTTGCTGCATCCATTGCCGATTCTGGCATTCCTTTCAGCTCTGACTCTTTCGTAATGTGCTTTGTCCAGCCCATTGTGGCATCGAGAACATTATTAGAAAACTGAGAACCTAATTCAGACATTCGCTTGCTAATTTCACCATAACGATGTTGTTCATTCGCAGGCAGGCCGATGCCTGACAGCTCAAAGTCAAGCAATGCATCGGTAATGCTTTTTTTCTGAGCTTGCGTCATATTATCGAATACTGGGCTCGCTTTAATCGCTTTGTACGCTTCATAAAGCCCTTTATGCTGACCAACCCATGTACCATATTCTGATAACAACGGTAGACAGCTTTCATAAGCTTCACGAAGTTCTTGGCTATTGACCACAGAATTCATGTGGCTAACTGGAGACCAAATTCTGCTTAGTTTGTCGTCCACCTCAGCTAAAGGATCGCAAATCGTCTCCCAGCTTGGATTACTGTTACCGTCAAGAACTTGTTCTATTTTGATTCTGCAATCCGCTATAGCTTGTTCTACAGCTGGCTTTACATACTCTGGACGTATCTCAGAGAATGGTGGTAGGTCAGTAAAATCTAAAAGTGGGTTGGACATACGTTGTTCCTTTATAAAATCTTTATATCTAAATGTAGGCGGCTTATAGAATTTTCAATAGTGGCGTATAATGAAAAGGTTTTAAAATAAATTGTTTATCACATTCATGCGCATACAGAGAGCCTAATTTGTTAAGTTACAGACACAGTTTCCATGCTGGAAATCACGCAGATGTACTAAAACACATAGTACAGAGCCTTATTCTTGATTCTCTAAAACAAAAAGAGAAGCCTTTTGTCTATCACGATACACACTCTGGTGTTGGTCGTTACGATCTTACTCATGAATGGTCTGAAAAAACCAGTGAATATAAACAAGGTATCTCTCGAATTTGGCAACAAGATTCAAATCCTGAGGAGATTCAGAGTTATTTAGACGCTATCCGTATTCTTAATGATAACAATGAACTCCGTTATTATCCTGGTTCGCCAAGGATAGCTCGCGCTCAATTAAGGCCACAGGATAGAATGATTCTAACGGAACTTCATCCAAGTGATTATCCTTTATTAGAACAAGAGTTTCACCGAGATCGCCAAGTAAAAATATACAAAGAAGACGGTTTTCAGCGCTTAAAAGGCAGCTTACCACCCAAAGAGCGACGTGGTTTAGTCTTAATTGATCCACCTTACGAATTGGCGAAAGAATATCGCGATGTCGTTAATGCTATTGCTCAAAGCCATAAGCGGTGGGCAAATGGGATATATGCCATTTGGTATCCTGTGGTAAATCGATATGATATTGAAGATATGTTTAAAGGATTAGAGTCTCTTGGCATTAAAAATATTCTTCAGATCGAGCTTGGGGTATCACCGGATACAAACGAACGTGGTATGACCGCGTCTGGCATGATAGTTATTAATCCTCCTTGGAAATTGGAAAGCCAGATGGAAAAAATTCTCCCATTTTTAAAAGAAGCCATTGCGCCAATTACCGGTCATTATAAAGTGAACTGGATTGTACCTGAGTAAAAGGTCCCCATATATATATTAGATATATCTAATGATAATTCCATTGAAGAGCTTGCTCGCATGCTCTTTATGTTAGGTCTACTATAGAAACATTGAAAAAATCAAAAAAAGATTGGAGAACATAATGGCGAAAGAATTTGACTACATCTGTATCGGTGGCGGTAGTGGCGGTATAGCTTCGGCTAATCGTGCGGCTATGCATGGCGCTAAAGTTGCTTTGATTGAAGCAAAAGACCTTGGTGGAACGTGCGTAAACGTTGGCTGTGTGCCTAAAAAAGTAATGTGGCATGGCGCTCAGGTGGCGGAAGCAATCCATTTGTATGCAGAAGACTATGGTTTTGATGTTGAGGCTAAAGCGCTTAACTGGGGTAAATTAGTAGAGAACCGTCAAGCGTATATCGGCCGTATTCACCAATCTTACGATAATGTACTTGGCAAAAACAAAATTGAAGTGATCAAAGGCTTCGCTAAGTTTATCGACCAAAAAACCATTGAAGTAAACGGCGAGCTTTATACCGCAGAACATATTCTCGTCGCGGTTGGCGGTCGTCCAAGCATTCCGAGCATCCCTGGTGCCGAGTATGGTATTGATTCAAATGGCTTCTTCGAACTGAAAGAACAACCAAAACGTGTTGCGGTTATTGGTGCTGGTTACATAGCGGTAGAAATTGCAGGTGTATTGCACGCACTAGGGTCAAAAACGGACCTATTTGTTCGCAAACAATCCCCTATCCGCAGCTTTGACCCAATGATTATAGAAACGTTGGTTGAAGTAATGGCACAAGAAGGCCCTACTTTACATACTCAATCCATCCCTAAAGAGATTGTAAAAGAAACTGATGGCAGTCTAACCCTGCATTTGGAGAACGGTAAAGCACACAATGTTGATACCTTAATCTGGGCGATTGGTCGCCACCCAGCAACGGATGCAATCAACTTAGACGTGACTGGTGTTGCACTTAATGATCGCGGTTACATCAAAGTCGATGAGTACCAAGAAACCAATGTGAAAGGCATTTATTGTGTTGGTGACATTATGGAAGGTGGCATTGAACTAACTCCTGTAGCCGTTAAAGCTGGTCGTCAATTATCTGAGCGTCTGTTTAACAATAAACCAACGGCAAAAATGGATTACGATCTTGTCCCTACCGTGGTATTCAGCCACCCACCTATTGGCACCATTGGGATTACCGAACCAGAGGCTATTGCTCAATATGGTAAAGAGAACGTAACCGTTTATCAGTCAGGTTTTACAGCAATGTACACCGCAATAACTCAACATCGTCAACCTTGTAAGATGAAATTGGTCTGTGCCGGAGACGACGAGAAAGTTGTCGGGCTACACGGTATTGGCTTCACTGTAGACGAAATGATTCAAGGCTTTGCGGTTGCTATCAAAATGGGCGCAACCAAAGCCGATTTCGATAGTGTTGTAGCGATACACCCAACGGGTTCAGAAGAGTTCGTCACCATGACGTAACAAACGACTACTATTAAAAAGGCTTTAATCTCTCCGATTAAAGCCTTTTTTTAATCCTTACTTTACACAAACCACATTCAATAACGATGTTCCTGTCAGTTGCGTTACTTTACCGCTAGTAAACAGCCCTTGCTTATCCATTCCCCAATATGGCAAATGCAGTGGCCACTGTTTTTTACTCATGACTTGAGAATCTATCAACAACTTCCATTCATCCGCCGTAGGCAAACGCATTTGCTGAGACTCACAGACTTCCATTGCTCGCTCATAATTTAGGCGATTCCACGCAATACCGTACTCCATATAGAACTGATCATACCCATCCATTAAAAATGGAATAGCATAATATTTGTCACCAATTTTCACATCTCTACGTGCAACAACGGTCTCAGATGTCTTAATGCTCTTCTCTGCTGCTTTTGGAGCAGCTTTAGGCATTGATGACGGTTCAATAGAATTAGCCGCCACAGGGGCTAGAGCTGCCGAAACGGGAGGCTTTTTAGCGGTAGGAACCGGTACTTTTGGTGACGTCTTTTTTGTCGCTGATTGTGTTGCTGGCGTTGTTTTCGTCGCTTTAGTTGTGGTCGCATTACGAATAAACGATTCTTTATACGAATTCAGTTTTTTTAGGTTAACCAGATCCGCTTGTGCAACAGAATATTGTTCATACGGCCCCACTAGACAGCGATAACCTTTCTTCTCCGGTTTTACCCAGACATCTGTGGATACCACCTTGTATATCGGCTGCGCTTGGTTGATCGTTTGAGCCTCACTAAAGAACCCACATTGAATCCAAAATAATCCGTCATCAACAACAGGAGCAGAACCCCATACTCCATTACCGACCGGACAATCTTGCGAAAGAACCGGTAATTCACTCTTTGAGTTCTGTTTTGCTTCACAGATATACTCGTCATCAGCGGCGCTCACTAGAGATGGAATAGCCAAGCTTAAACAAAAAACCATAACCACCAGTTTTCTAGCAGAAATCATACTCATATTGTTATCTCTATATTCATCATATTGCCTACTTGATACCGATACGCTCTAAAAAAAAGAGTCGCAATAATAGCGACTCTTAGTTTAGGAACTTTTATGGTTAGAGATCAATCGTTTTGGATCACCCTTTGTAAATTTTAGGATTAAATACGTCTCTTAACCAGTCTCCGAGCAAATTAATCACTAAAACGAGTGTCACTAATACAAAACCTGGGAATGCAGTAATCCACCACGCCCCAGAAAAAATGTAATTAAAGCCGATACTAATTAGTGCACCTAAAGAAGGTTGATCAACCGGCAAACCTAATCCTAAGAAAGAAAGGGCCGCTTCTGACATGATTGCATTTGCAACCTGAACCGTTGAGATAACCAAAATAGGTGATAGGCAGTTCGGTAGAATATGACGGAACATAATTCGAGGTGATCGAAAACCCATCACTCGCGCTGCTTCTACATACTCTTTATTCTTCTCTGCAAGAACAGAGGCTCGAATCGTTCGAGCGTACTGCGGCCATTCTGCAATACCGATAATCACCACCAACATTAAGACCGCATATTGGCTATAAAAATCACTACCAAAACTCGCCTTAAATATTGCCGATACGATAATCGCAACCATCATGGTTGAAAAAGAGAGCTGTACATCAGCAAAACGCATTAAGAAGCTATCAATACGACCACCAAAATAGCCTGCCGACAGCCCTATAATAATACCTAGAAATAACTGTAATCCTACTGCGAAAAAACCGATAGTAAGAGAAAGTCGCGAACCGTAAAGCATGGTGGATAAGATATCACGTCCTTGCTCATCGGTACCCAACACAAACTTAGAGTCACCATTTTCCATCCAAGAAGGAGGAAGCTCAGAATCCATAATATCGATAGACGTTAAGTCGTATGGGTCCATAGGCGCTAATAACGGCGCGGCTATCGACATCATTAGAAATACCATGAATACGGCAAAACTAAACATCGCTACTTTGTCACGCAAGAAATAATACAGAAAATCAGACTGCTTGAAACGCTCCCAACGGCTTGGGACAACATTAGATTGTTCCATTATCATGCTCCTTTGCCAGTTAAGTTAACAGTCGGGTTAATCAGACCATACATAAGGTCAACAATTGTATTTGTCACCACGAATACCAAACCTACAAAAATTACATATGCGGTAATTAACGGTGTATCTACGCGGTTAATTGCCTCTAAGAAAAGGAACCCCGTTCCAGGCCACTGAAATACGGTTTCCGTAAGGATGGTATACGCCACCATGGTACCAATCTGAACACCGCCAACCGTTAATACTGGCAACATTGTATTCTTAAGGGCATGTTGATAATAAATCTTCTTTGAAGATAACCCTTTAGCTCGACCAAATTTAATATATTCAGAGCTCAAGACTTCAAGCATTTCAGAACGGACTAAACGGATGAATAACGGCAGCATAATCGATGCCAATGAAACACAAGGTAAAACCAGGTGCGCTAAACCATCAAGTGTAAAGAACCCAGACTCCCAACCAAGTAGGTTCATGGTTTCCCCCCTACCGTAAGAAGGTAGCCAACCCAACTCAATAGAGAATACATACATCAACATAATTGCCGTAAGAAATACCGGTATTGATATACCAATACTACTGAATGCCATTACCATTTTTGTCAGTATGCTTTTAGGATGAATAGCAGAATAAACACCGAGTGGTATCGACATGAGTACAATAATTAGTGCCGCGCCAAAAACCAACTCCAGTGTTGCTACTAATTTATTCAATATTACGTCAGCGGCGGGTTTTTTATAAAAATAAGACGTGCCGAAATCACCTTGTATAGCATTACCTACAAAGCGAGCGTATTTAGTAAAAAACGGATCATTTAATCCCAGATCATCACGCAAAGCTTGACGTTCCGATTCCGAAACAGACTGGCCAACCAGTTCACGCAACGGGTCTCCCAAGTTATCTTGGATGGCAAATGCCACTAAACTGATCACAAACATCACTATCAGTGCCTGATACAGGCGCTTGACCAGAAACGAAAACATCCCTTGCCCCTTAATATTCCATTATATTCTTCGAAAAGAAGTCTTTCAGTCAGTCTTCAGTTTAAAAATGGCACTCAACCCGACTGAAATAAGGTTGAGTACCACAAAGCTAATTACGTCCAAATAACACCTTCGGACGCTGACGTGTCATCCTACTTCAAAAACAATCGCACCGTTTACGTTAGTAATTGAGCGCTACTGACATGAGAATAGAACGACACACCTAATTCTCATACTTATTTAACTTCTAGGTCGCCAAAGTATGGGAAGTTCATTGCGTTAACAATAGGAGCGATATCAACATTAGATTTCGCACCCCACGCTAGGTTTTGCCAATGTAGTGGAACAAACGCCGCTTCGTTATAAAGCGTTGCTTCCACTTGTTGTAGCAGCTTCGTACGTTTTGCTGGGTCTGTTTCTACGTTTGACTCTTCAACCATACGGTCAACGTCTGCGTTTGAGTAATGACCACAGTTATACTGACCACGACCTGTCTCTTCGTTACGAGTCATTGTTAAGAACTCAGAGAAGTTAGCTGAATCTTCTGTATCTGAGTGCCAACCAATCATCATCATATCTGCTGCACATACATCAAACTCAGGCCAGTACTGCGCTTTAGGCATCGTTTTAAGATCAACCTTGATACCAATCTTAGATAGCATCGCAGAAGCGGCTTGAGCAACTTTAGCATCGTTCACATAACGGTTGTTTGGTGCCATCATGGATAACGTAAAGCCATCTTCATAACCCGCTTCTTTCATAAGTGCTTTCGCTTTCTTAAGATCGTAACGAGGCATTAGGTCAGCAGAATAACCCGCGTAACCTTCAGGCCCTTGCTGACTAGCCGTTGTAGCGAAACCTTTCATGATTTTTTTAACAATACCATCATTGTTAATTGCATGAACGATTGCTTGACGAACACGCACATCTTTCAGTGCTTCGTTGCTGCTTTGATTCATTTGGAAAGTGATGATACGTGTACCAGCTAGCGTCACTAGGTCGATACCGTCTGCATCTTGAACACGTTTGTGGTCATTTGGTGCTACTGGAGCAATCATATCGACGTCACCAGAAAGAAGCGCAGCAACACGTGTCGCATCTTCTTTGATTGGTACGAGAGTCAACTTATCTACATTACCTTTCGACTCTGTATCCCAGTAGTCGTTGAATCGAGAGAACTCAACTTTAACGCCCTGTTCACGAGAAGTAACGACAAATGGACCTGTACCTGAAACGTTTGTAGACGCAAATGAGCTACCGTGCTTAACCAGTTCAGCTTTGTCTGAACCTTCTGCTGTTTGACCTGAATAGAACTTACTATCCATTGGGAAAATGTAAGTAGCCGTTTGAAGTACTAGCGGGTATGGACCATTAGTAACTAAATCAACAGTGTACTCGTCAACTTTAACCATTTCCTTGTAAGGTGTGAAAATACCTTTGAAATCTGGAGAATCTTTAAGACGCTTAAATGTCCAAACAACATCATCAGCTGTCATTTCATTGCCAGAATGGAACTTAACACCTTTGCGTAAGTTAAAGCGAACTGTCGTATCGTTTTGACGCTCCCAGCTAGTTGCTAGACGAGGTTCAAAATCTAACTTCTGTGTATAGCGAACTAGAGGATCAAATACCATGTGAGACATTTGCAGTGTACCGCCGGATAACTGCTCATGCGGGTCAAGAGATACCGGGTCAGCATCGTAAGCAACGGTAATATCTGCAGCAGCTGCACTAAAACATAGGCCTGCGGCCATCAAAGCAACTGTTAATTTGGTCTTAATGGTTTTCATTGCATAACTCCTTATGCGGGAAATCATATCCCTGTTTGTTGTATTTGCTTCTATCTATTGTCTTCTAGAGCATTAACGCTCAAGAGCTTTAATCATTAGTTGAGCAAAACGGAGGCTCAACTAACAAAAAATCAGGCTATATCTTCTCTCAGCCCAGTAAACTCCGGCATTAGAGCCACTAGATGTTTACTATATTCATGCTGAGGGTCATTAAATAATTGCTCTGTAGGGGCGACTTCTAAAAGTTGTCCCATTTGCATCACACCAATACGATCACACATCTGACGAATTACTGGCAAATCATGACTGATAAATAGCATAGTTAAATTTAATTCATCTTGCAGATCTTTCAACAAGTTAAGAATTTGTGCTTGAACCGAAACATCAAGTGCCGACGTAGGCTCGTCACATATCAACAAACGAGGTCTCGTTGCTAATGCTCGAGCAATTGAAATACGCTGACGTTGGCCACCAGAAAATTCATGTGGATATTTTAGCCCTGCCATTCT
>Ga0316197_10003593_pt1 | contig 11031 bp, 7 predicted proteins | sample OudBiesiAoxic_MG_FD_204939 | JGI IMG/M metagenome (GOLD analysis project Ga0316197, IMG submission 204939) | Coastal sediment microbial communities from Oude Bieten Haven, Netherlands - site A oxic | ecosystem: Environmental > Aquatic > Marine > Coastal > Sediment | place: Netherlands...
TTTTAACGTTTGCCGGGTAATCCAGTCGCATGGAACCTGCCAGGTCCGCGGCTGAGTACCCTCAGTAGTTACAGCAAAATGAAATGATCGTCGGTTCAAATTCAGCCATCTACATTCCTCCTGCCAGTAGGGCATCAATTTTACAGGTTATTTGTTCATCTTCGTAGAAGCTCAGCTGTATCGCCTGCCTTGGGCAGACCCCGGCGCAGACACCGCAGCCATGGCAGAGAGCCTCATCAATTTCAATCTCACCTTTCTCGATGTTAAATACCGGCACGCCAAACGGGCATGAGCGGGCACAGGTCAGGCACTTGACGCAATGTTCGGTATCGACCTTGGCGGTGATAGCCGATAGCTTGATCTCATCCTTGGCCAGAAAGGTCATGGCCCGGGACGCGGCCGCCTTGGCTTGGGCAATGGCTTCCGATATCAGTTTCGGACCGTGGGCCATGCCGCATAGAAAAATGCCTTCACTACCCATGTCCACGGGTCGCAGCTTGACATGCGCCTCGATAAAAAAGCCTTCCGGGTTTCGGTTAAGCTTCATGATCCTGCTTAACTCCTCGGTATCCTCCGCCGCCACCCCCGCACTCAGAGCCAACAGATCGCAACGAATTTGCACATCTTGCTGCAGGACATGGTCTTTGACCGTGACCAGGACGCCCTCACTTGATGATTCGGCACGGGGCGGATGATCCTTGTCAAAACGGATAAAGATAACCCCCTGCTGACGCGCCTCGGTGTAGTAGTCTTCCAGCAGTCCGTAAGTTCGCATATCCCGGTAGAGCACGTAGACCTGGGTTTCGGGATTTGATTGTTTAATCGCCAGGGCATTTTTAACGGCGTTCTGGCAGCAGATACGTGAGCAATTTTCGTTTTCCTCGTTACGGGATCCCACACATTGAATCATGACCACGCTATCCAGGCCCGTGGCCCCTATTTCTGACAGCCGGTCGCTCAACTGCACCTGGGTGACGACCCGCTCATCTTCGCCATAGAGAAATTCCTCGGGCGTATATTCCCCCCCGCCGGTGGCCACCAGAATGACCCCATGCTCAATGGACCGGGGTTCATCTTCAGAACCCACCGCCACTTCAGTGATAAAGTTCCCCTGAAAACCCTCGAACCCGATCACCCGGGCATCGGTTAAAAGTTCAATTTTACCTTCGCTCTTGACCGCGTTGATTAGGTGGTCGAGGTAGCCACGGATATCGGCCCCTTCAATGGTATGGTGCAGCTTGCGCGCCATTCCGCCAAGTTCGGAAGTTTTTTCGATAAGGGTCGATTCGTAACCCTGCTTGGCGAGATCCAAGGCCGCGTTCATCCCGGCGATGCCGCCGCCAATGACAAGGGCATTCTTGTTTACCTGAATCACCTTGCCGTGCAGAGGTTTCAAAACGGAAGCCCGGGCCACGGCCGCACGGACCAGGTCCTTGGCCTTCCGGGTGGCGATATCAGGATTATTGGCATGTACCCAGGAATTTTGGTTGCGGATGTTGGCCATCTCAAACAGGTATTGGTTCAGGCCGCAGGCCTCCAGGGTCTCCATGAACATGGGGGCATGGGTTTTGGGGCTGCAGGAGGCCACCACCACCCGGTTGAGTTTTTCTTCCTGGATCTTTTCCTTGATCTTCTCCTGGGTATCCTGGCTACAGGTAAACAGATTTTCGTCGGCAAAAACCACGTTGGGCAAGCTTTCGGCATATTCCCTGACCGCCGGCACATCCACCACCCCACCGATATTGATGCCGCAATTACAGACAAAGACACCGATCCGCTCTTCTGCTTCACTGATATCGATTTCTTCCGGAATTTCGATGGTTTTGAGATCGCTTCCCCGGGCCTCGGCCACTTCGGCGCCCGCGGCACTGGCCGCTGCGCTGGCTTCGGTTACCGAAGAGGGGATGTCCTTGGGCCCCTGGAGGATACCGCAGGTATAAACCCCTGGCCGTGAAGTGGCTACCGGTGAAAAAGGGTCGGTATCGACAAATTTATATTTATTCAGGTCAATTTCCAGCCTCTTGGCCAGTTTGACGGTGGATTCCGATACTTGCAAACCCACAGACATAACCACCATATCAAAGATCTCTTCGGTCATCTGGCCGTTTTCATCGGCAAAAACCAACTTGAGATCCCGTGTTTCCGGATCATCGTAAATGGTGTGAATCCGGCTCTTTACAAAACGAATGCCCTCGCGGTCCCTGGCGCGATTATAATATTTTTCATAATCCTTGCCGAATGAGCGAATGTCCATGTAAAAAACAGCGCAATCGAGATCGCCGCCGGAATGCTCCTTGGCAATCATGGCGTCCTTGATGGCGTACATGCAGCAGACCGAAGAACAGTAGCCATTCCCGCATTTATTTGTGTCCCGGGAGCCGACACACTGCAGCCAGGCAATTTTCTTGGGCTCTTCTTCATCCGAAGGCCGCACCAGATGCCCCATAGTTGGACCCGAGGCACTTAGAATCCGTTCAAATTCCAAACTGGTCATCACGTTGGGGTTATTGCCGTAATGATAAAATTCGGCCAGGGGCGACGGATCATAGGTGTCGGTGCCGGCCGAAAGAATCACCGATCCCACCGTGATTTGCTTTTCAACCGCTTTCTCGGTGTGGTCGACGGCTTCCGCCAGACAGGCTTTGACACATTGATAGCACTCGGAGCAGATACCGCAACTCAGGCAACGGTCAGCCTCTTTTTTGGCTTCGCTCTCATTGAATCCAAAAGAAACCTCCAGGAAATTACACTCCCGCGCCTCCGGATCCAGGCAGCGGATCGTCGTCCGGGGTTTTTGGGGCTCAAAAGAGACGTCCGGTTTTTCGAATTCCCAGTCTTCTTCACGGTCTTCACTCAAGTCCAGGCCATTTAGAAAGCGGTGAATACTTTCAGCGGCCTTCTTGCCACTGGATACGGCATCCACCACCGATTTGGGACCGTAAAAGGCATCCCCGCCGGCGAACACCCAATCAATAGGTGTTTGCAACGTGACGGGGTCGGCTTCCAGCCCGCCGGGCCGCGAAATGGCAATCCCCTGCTCTTTAATGTAGGACAGATCGGTACTCTGGCCGATGGAGACGATGACCGTATCACCGAACAGCGGTTGACATTCGTTCTCATCGTAGGACGGACTGAAACGCCCGTCTCCGTCAAACACGGCAGTACAGGTTTTAAACTCTATCCCTGAGACCTTGTTGCTATTGTCGATGAAAAAGGCCTTGGGCCCGAAACTGTTGACAATCTTAATATCGCCTTCCAGGGCTTCTTCGATTTCGTGCTCCCAGGCGGGCATCTCGTCGCGTGATTCCAGACAAATCAGGGTAACGTTCTTGGCCCCTTTACGTTTGGCCGTCAGGGCCACGTCGATGGCGACGTTGCCACCACCAACAACGAGCACATCTTCGCCGATGGTCACTTCTTTGCCCAAGGCGCAATCGCGCAGGAAGTCCACCCCCTGCAGAACGCCTTCAATATCTTCATTCTCCACGCCGAGTTTGCGGCCGCCATGCAGCCCGATGGCCATAAACAGGGCGCCAAAACCTTCTGCTTTAAGGCTTTCCAGGGTAATGTCCTTGCCAAAGGTGACCCCCGTTTTGAAGGTGACCCCCATATCTTTAATCATTTTGATTTCATCGTTAAGAAATTCCCACGGCAAGCGGTATTCCGGAATTCCCACCGCCATCATACCGCCCAGCACAGGCAATTTTTCGAATACCGTTACCTGGTAGCCTTGCTTGACCAGGCGATAGGCAGCTGTCAGCCCGGCCGGGCCCGAACCTACAACGGCCACTTTTTCCTGGCGTGCATCGGCAGTGTCGGGAATATATTTTTCATCCTGAATCATCTCCCAATCGGCCAGGAAGCGATGCAATTCACGAATCGCCAGGGGCTCGTCCACATCATTGCGGGTGCAAATCTCTTCGCAGGGATGATGGCAGACCCGTCCGCAAATGCCGGGAAAAGGATGCTCCTCCTTGAACAGCTCCAGCGCTTCGCGATATTTGCCCTCATTGATTAGGGCGATATAGCCCTGAATGCTGACATGCGCCGGGCAGGTGGCCTTACAGGGGGCGGTACTGCGTTTGCTGATACCGAAAGCACCGGGGATCGCCTGGGGGTATTGTTTATAAATCGCCTTGCGTTCGGACAGCCCTTCGTCATATTCATTGGGCAGGGAAATCGGACACACCTTGACGCATTCGCCGCAGCTCGTGCATTTTTCAAGGTCTACAAAACGGGGTTGCTGGTGGACAGTAGCAGTGAAGTTACCCGGATCGCCTTTGAGATCCAGAAGTTCGGTGTTGGTTAACAATTCAATGTTCAGGTGCCGGCCGACCTCGACCAGTTTAGGGGAGATAACTCACATTGCGCAATCATTGGTGGGAAACGTCTTATCGAGCTGGGACATAAGTCCCCCGATTGCCGCTGACTTTTCGACCAGATAAACATAGTACCCTGATTCTGCCAGATCCAAGGCAGATTGCATGCCGGCAATACCGGCGCCCACGACCATCACTGATCCGCTTTGTTTGTTTTTACTCATAATTAGCATCCTGCGCTTCAGTTAAAATTGAATTTATTGCAATACTAAACGCCATTATTTTAATGGAATGTTACCCCTAATTTCACCATTCGCGGAATAATCTAGACCGATTTTAAAAAGGGTATTCAATGACATAATTGTATAGGTACGTCAAGGGGTTAAGTATGAATTAACACAAAAATAGATTTAGTGAATAAACGGCGCTCATTAAATTTTCATGATATAGCGTGACCGCCCATTACAATTATTTAAACCTATTGGATTTATTATTGAATCAATTAATGCGACATGTTAACGAAAGCATCGGGAAGCCGTCCGGAGAAGAATCGGAAATTCAGATTGGATATGACTCAATTAAAATGGACGATACTAATCGTTTGCCTGTTCTTTGGAATTAATCCGGATAGCTGTTATTCCACCGAAAACGGGAATTTTTATGTCCCCAATTAAATCCAGCCTGATCAGGATGGGCGTGGCTATCTTTCTGCTTACCGGATGTATGGCCATTTTACCCGAAACCGGAAAAGAGACCCATCTGGAAAACGATGAATCGGTTAAATCGATCTTAATTGCACAATTGAGGGAGTGGCACGGGGTACGATACAAGGCTGGCGGGCTTTCAAAATCAGGGGTCGACTGTTCGGGGTTCGTCTACCTTACCTACCGCCATCATTTCGGCATGGAATTACCGAGAACCACCCGAGGCCAATCAAAATCGGGACGAAAAGTATCTCGAAACCGGTTTCAGCCGGGTGATCTCGTATTTTTCAAAACAGGGTGGTTTGATAGACATGTAGGGATATACACCGAAGATCGTCGTTTCATTCATGTCTCCACGAAAAAGGGTGTGATGTTATCAAACCTGGAAGATCCTTATTGGACAAAAAGATACTGGAAAGCCGTTCGTGTCTTCAGGTGATTGATCCCATTTCCCGCCTGATCTAATCCTGGGCACAACTTTCACCAACGTTGGTAAAATCTCCCTCGATTCCCCTTAAAAAAGAATACAAAATTTCCCCTTTCGTAAAAGAGGTTGGGGGGATTTAATTTGCATTGATCGCGATTTAATCTTTCAATAATCCAAGGTATTCTCTTATCAAAGGTTCGAGTTTTTCTATGATACGAAGAAAATATGTAATCTTCGGCATGGAATCCCTGATTTTAGATAGGAATCAGGATGAAATTTGAATGATATTGCTGTGGTCGATGGGTTTAAAAAGGTAGCCGCCCCTACGTTCAATCAAGATTTTTTACCATCAACGGTCAAACTATAGAGCAGTCCCGTTAAAACAAGGCAGGCGCCAAACAAGACAAATGCCGCACGAAGGGCCTCTGGGTCAAGCGATCCTCCCGGATAGAACGCTTTGATTGCCCAACCAAGGCCGTGCAGAAAAAACGCAACACCAATCATAGTAAAAAAGTTGATGCCTGTCATGGCGATCCCTGCATTTTCAAGGGGCATGCGTTCTTTAATGTGCGCATACATGATCTGACCCGCACCGCTAGAAAATCCAAACCCAAAGAACAATGCAAACAGAATCAACAGGCCTGCTTTGCCAGGTAACACAGAAAGAGTGATGAGGATACCCGCCATCACAACCAATCCTGTAATAATGACAGATTTCCTTGAACGGAGAATCGAATCAGATATCCATCCGCAAATTGGACTGCCGATAATCAGACCGATGCTCATGGCCAAAAGCAGGTTGCCGGTCATAAACTGGGAGAGACCCATGGTAACCATTAGGAACGGTCCTGCCCAAAGCGCTTGGACCGATGCATATACACCATAACGAAAAAAAGTACCAATCGAAATCAACCAGTAATCTCTGCGAGAAAAAAGCTGTTTAACCCCACTCATTGCCACTAAGAAACCGACAGTTTTAGCTGTGGTGGGATAACCTACTGGCGTATCATCGGGGTGGTCTCTTGCGATTAAATAAAACAGTATTGTAATGACCAGGTTACACATGGCGAAAAGAAGAAATGTAGTTCGCCACCCCAACAACTCTGTGAGCCATACCAGCGGTGTTGCCGCCGCAATATTTCCTGCAGTCCCGACTGAGACAAATATGGCGGAAAGTGTCGCAAAATGTAACGGAGAAAACCAGGATGTGATCAGCTTCAAAGGCCCCATCAAATTGCATGCCATGCCCACACCAAGGAACAAACGGCCAACGATGAGCGCTGCAGCCGATTCGCCGTAGGCAAAAATAGTGGCTCCGGCGACTGCTACCAAAGAAAGCACCGTAATAAGGATTCGTGGTCCCACGCTGTCCAGGTATAGCCCCACTGGAATCTGCATCACGGCAAACGCATAAAAAAAAGTAGCTGAAATGAGTCCCAATTCTTCTGTATCAAAGTTAAGATCGTCAACTAGATTAGGTGAAATTACCGCTATTGAAGATCTGTAAAACTGAGAAAATGTAAACAGTAGGCAGGATATCAGGTAAATGATCCAGCGGCGGTGTTTTTTTAGGGTCATCGGTAACTGAAATCCATGTACAATTGCTGTCGGTCTACCAATATTGATTGTAATACCCCAAATGAGCGTAAACAAAATGAGAAGCTCAATTTAAGCATTTAGATTTGTGGTATAAATTTTCAATTCAGTTAAATTTCCATAATGCTTCAATGAATGAGATAGTTAATCATAAAACAATCTCATTTTGTTTACCCGGTGGGAAAGCCGATCATACCCCACCTACGGCGTTATCAAGGGTTTGCGGTAGTACACTACAGCGTCACCCTTGATGCCTTGTATCTGGGGCATCCTCGACTTTCGCTCAATCGGGGCAATAGATTAATACGGAGAATACATACAGTGCATATTATGCATCCCTCTTTTGGTCAATAAGTAGTCTTTCAAGTAGGTTGCAAAGAAACCCCGGAATGATGCATACCACGCAGAGCTATCACCGGTGGCCTCCTCCGGTCGAACAGGAATATACCAGCCTTTCATTACCTCTTTCAGGAAGCCGGTTTTTGACCAGCCGCTCACGGTGCGTCCGGGTCAGATCAGCTGAACACAAGCTTTAAATTGAATAATAAACAGGGAAATAATTACACCGGCATAGATATACCGCGTGTGAGATCGATGGTTTATACCATACCGTCCTTTTTAGGTGGCACATGGCTCATGGCATGCTCCGCCATGGCCGTAATGGTCAGGCCCGGATTGACACCCAGATTGGCCGGAATCATTGAGCCATCCACCACGTATATATTCTCATGGCCATAGACCCGATTTCGCCCGTCGATGACCCCTCGATCAGGATCCGGCCCGATGGGGCAGCCTCCCAAAATATGGGCGGTAATGCCTGTATTTAGAAGCACCTCGCTGACAGCGCTTTGTGGAATACCGCCGGTTTTTTCGGCCAGGGCCCGGGTCACCGCATGCGCCTGGGGAATATATACCGGCGCTCTTTTCCTTTTATATTCCGGCGATGAAAGCAACGATATTTTAAACGGCCACCACCATCGGCGTTTTTGATATACTTTGAGGCTATTGTCGATGGTTTGCATGACCAGCAGAATAATGGATCGCTTGGCCCAACCAACCGGCCAAACAGTTTGCCAAAAGGTAACGGGGTGTCGAATAATGCTAAAAAACCATTTAAACGGTCGTAACAATGGATACCGGGACTCGGTGAAAACCGTCGCTAGAAAACTCATCAGATCGGAACCCGCTGAGTACCGCACCGGTTCCACATGGGTGACCTCGTCCGGATAGATACTTGAGGTGATAGCAATCCCCTTGGAGTAATCCACATCATCGTTTCTAGAGGTCACACCCATGAGCGTTTCACTATTGGTACGAACCCTTGATCCCAAAATGGGCGACAAACGGGTCAGGGTTCCCTGGGACTGACAGGTTAACAATAAAGGCACCGTTCCCAGAACCCCGGCTGAAAGTACGATCTTTTGAGCCTGAAACGTCTGTGGTTTGCGATTGAAAAGTGCGGTGGATCGGGTAGTATCAACTTGGTAGCCACCATCGGGATTTTCTCGAATCAGCGTGGCCCGGGTCTCCGGGAAAATGGTCGCCCCGAGGTTTTCGGCCAAATACAGATAGTTCTTGTCCAGTGTATTTTTTGCATTATAGCGGCATCCGACCATGCATCCGCCGCAAAAATTACATCCCGTGCGATCGGGCCCCTTTCCGCCAAAAAAGGGATCAGGGACAGTCTTTTCCGGTTCCCCGAAAAAAACGCCCACATCCTGAAGTTTGAAGGTGTGGCCCCGGCCCATCTCCCCGGCGATGTCGCGAAGCAATTCATCGGCCGGATACAGCTCCTTGTTCCTTGTGACACCGAGCATCTGCTTGGCCGTTCGGTAGTGGGGCGCCAGGATCGATTTCCAATCACCCATGGCAGCCCATTGGGAATCATTGAAGAACGAATCCGGGGGCGTAAGAAGGGTGTTGGCATACCCCAGGCTACCGCCACCAACCCCCGATCCGCTTAAAATTAACACATCGGAAAGTAGGGTCAGGCGCAGGATACCGTAACAGCGTAAAAACGGCAGCCACAGGAATTTGAAAATATTCCAGTTGGTTCTGGGAAAATCTTCAGTGCGGTAACGCTTCCCGGTTTCCAGAACCGCCACCTGGTAGCCTTTTTCAGCCAATCGTAAGGCACTGACACTGCCGCCGAATCCGGAGCCGATAATGATGAAATCGTATTTTTGGGGCTGAATCATAAAGTAAACTCTCCGGACTTATTTTGTCCTGAAATATCGGGGAACGATCTTCAACAAGTCAACCAATCCCCCGGCACGTTGGAAAATTGATTTTGCGTAAAGGAATTGAATGGCACCCGATACTCCCCGATAGATTTTTTTACCGTGGGGATGCCACCACATGTTCTGCCTGGCAAAGGGCATCAGATCGTCCACAATTGCCTGGGGCTGGGTCATCTCATCAAAACCCATCGAACCATGGGTACGACCGATCCCGGAGGCCTTGAAGCCGCCCCAGGGAATTTCACTCATCCCTTGCCCCATGAGATGATCGTTAATCATGACCATACCGGCCTGAATCCGGCGAGCCAATTTTCGGGCACTCTTTCTGTTTTTTGACCAGACCGAACCGGAAAGCCCGAAATCGGAATCATTGGCCAACGCAATGGCCTGGTGCATATTTTTTACTTTCATCACACCCAGAATCGGTCCAAAGGTTTCTTCGCGCATCACCCGCATGTGATGATTAACTTCGGTTAAAATATAAGCCGGCAGGATGTGACCGGAACCGTTTTTTTCCGGTTGATGGGATCGAGCAAAAATCTCGGCCCCTTTTGCCAGGGCGTCTTCCAAATGACTTCTGACGGCTTCAGCCTGGCGTTGGGTGGTCATGACCCCCAAATCTCTATCAAAATGGCCTTTATCAAAATCGGAACCTATTCCGACACGCAACGCTTCCACTTTTTCTTTTAAGCGTGATAAAAAGGGTTCGTAAACAGCTTCATGGACATAAATGCGCTCGACCCCGCCACAGGATTGACCACAGTTTGACAGGCCCGCCCAAACGGCACCGGATGCGGCCCGGTACAGGTCGGCGTCTTCGCACACCAGCATGGCATCATTGCCACCCAGCTCAAGTACCAGCGGAGTCAACGTTTCCGAGGCTTCCTTCATCAGCTGCTTACCGACCGCAACGGACCCGGTAAAAAAGAGCTTATCGACACCGTTTTGAAGAAAAGCGCTCCCCGCCAACCGCCCGGGGACGTTCACAAAGTTGAAAATTCCCCTGGGAAGGTCAGCGGCCTGGAAGCATTTCTCAATCAACCGCCCAACCATCTGGGTTTGCGTGGCGGTTTTCAGTACCACCGCATTCCCGGCCAGAAGCCCCATCACGACTTCGGCAAAGGGGATATTAAAGGGATAGTTCCAGGGCGAAATAATACCGATAATTCCATAAGGAACCCGACAAATTCTGGACAGTTTGTTTGCATGCAAAATGTTACCCGGTAAAACGATCTGTTCTTTTAGAAATTTTGCGGCGTGCTTGAGGTAGTAGTCAACGCCCATCACAGCCGGCATGACATCTGCCGATAGCGCGTCGATGCGGGTCTTACCGTTTTCTTTGGAAATAATCTCTGCAATCTCTTTGGCATGCTGGGCAATATAGTCCCGCACGCTGGACATGTATTGCGTTCTCCGGCGAATGGGGAGACGCGTCCAGGATTTTTGGGCAATTTTTGCGTTTGCAAAGATTATTTTTAGCTCGGCAACGGGTGTCAGGGGCGAATATCCAAGAATCTCTCCTGTGGCCGGGTTTCGGCAAGTTGTATGCTCTGAAGATGATACCATTTGATTGTTAAGCATGAAGGAACCCCCTCATTAAAATATCTGCCACCCCGATCGAGCGTTTGGGATACCACAATTCGGATTAAACCTACCAGGATGTCACCCATCACGTCAAATGATCTTCGTGACATTTGAATCGATACGGTATAATGTGCGGGGGTAAATGGGGGCGACGGATAGGA
>Ga0316197_10003594_pt1 | contig 11030 bp, 5 predicted proteins | sample OudBiesiAoxic_MG_FD_204939 | JGI IMG/M metagenome (GOLD analysis project Ga0316197, IMG submission 204939) | Coastal sediment microbial communities from Oude Bieten Haven, Netherlands - site A oxic | ecosystem: Environmental > Aquatic > Marine > Coastal > Sediment | place: Netherlands...
ACGACTACTCGGTGCTGTCGTTCGGCAAGGACGCGATCGCCGCCAAGTCACAGGACGTCGCAAAGCCGGGTGAGGCCGTCATCGACGCGGTGCTTGCGCTTCGCGGCTTCGGCACGACCGACGTTGCCGGAGCGCTCACGGCGGCGGCCGATCAGTTGTCGCGGTCGCGGGCGGGTCGCAAGGTCACGGTGCTGCTGTCGGATTGTCGAGCGACCACGCCAGGCGACGTCGTCGGCGCGGCGCGACGTCTCGACGAGTTGGTCATCGTGGCGCCCGAGTCGGATGCCGCCGAGGCCGAGGATCTCGCCCGGCAGGCCGGAGCCCGCTTCACCACCGTGGCTGGCCCCGCCGCCGCCGCCGCAGCCCTCGCCCGCGTCCTCGACACCTAGCCCCTCGTTACATCGCGGGTCTGACCCCTGATGTGATCAGCAGGTGACGTTCTTGTCGGGGACGACGCCGAACACGTTCTGGTCGGCGGTGACCGAGGGGAGCGTGGTGGCGGTCGGCGGCGCGGTCGGCGTCGGTTCTGCCGTGCCGGACGGAGCGGGCGACGTCGTCTCGGGGCCCGGTGGGACCGTCGTCGTCTCGAAGACCTGGTCGGGGATCTCGGCGAGGGTCGCTTCACCCCTGAAGACCGACAGGATCGCCTGCATGTTGTCCCCCCGGATCGCCGGGACGAGCACCGCGTTGCCCTGGATGGTCCTCGGCGTCGCCTCGATCTGATAGGTCGTGATCGCCGTCGGGTCGACCCGACTCAGCACGCCAGCGAACTCGAGCATCTTCGCGGTCGTGAGTTGGTCGTCGGTGACCACGTACTGCGTGAGCGTCTTGATCAGGCCGCTCGCCACGTCGGGATCGAACGCCCCCTTTGCGAGCAGGCGCGACACGGTTCGCTTGAGGAAGTCCTGTTGGCGCGAGATGCGACCGAGGTCGGACGTGGGGTCGCGCTGCCACTCGCCGTCCTCGTCGAGGTACTCGAGATAGCGGGAGCGCACGTACGCGAGTGCATGGTCCCCGTTGAACGTGAAACATCCGGCGGTCGGCACATTGAGGCCGGTATTGGGGTCGCGGATGGGTGTCGTGAACGGCACGGCAACACCGTCGACAGCATCGACGAGGGTCTGGAACGCACAGAAGTCGACCTGGACGAAGTGGTCGGTCGGAATCCCGAAGTTCTGGTAGATCGTGTCGATCAGCTTCTGCGGGTTGTCGCGTTCGTAGGCCTCGTTGATCCGGCCGGAGCGCGACGTGCCAGCGATGTCGACGAACAGGTCGCGGGGAAACGACAGCACCGCCACCTGCGACGTCGAGGGATTCACGCGCCACATCATGATCGTGTCGCTGCGTTCGCCGAACGTGCTCCGGTCACCGAAGGCCGGCGCGTACGGCGAGTCGGGGTCGACGCACGCGTTGTTGTCGGCGCCCGTCACGAGGAAGTTCTTGGCGTCGGGCTCGGCGTCGGGAAACGTCGCAGGGGGAGCGGTTTCGGGGACGGGCGCGACGGGATCGACCGTTCCGGTCGGCGGCAGCGCCGGGAGTGTGGTGGTGGCCGACGAGGACGGATCGACCAGCGTCGGCGCGAGGTTGCGGTTCTCGATGACGCGCTGGCCGGCATAGAGCGCCCCGGCCGCCCCGAACGATCCGATCGCGAGCAGGAAGACCGCGACGATCGTGAGGCGCTGGGGCCATGTGCGTCGCGCGTTGGCCGGTGCCGAGGACTCAGGGGTGGGGACGTCATCGGGCATGACGCGCCGACGATACCTGCGTCGGTCGGAGTGGAGCCGTCAGTCGTCGTGTGCGAGTGTCACAACCACGTCGAGTGCCTCGCCCTCGACCATGCTGAGCGACCGGATCGACCCGGCGTCGACGAGGTCCGCGCGACCGGCCTCGAGCGCGCCCAGCGCCGCTGCCGGCACCGTGACGAGCAGCGACTCGACGGCGGCGCGTTGGCTGCGCTTCGCTTCGGTCTTCGCTCGGCGCACCCGGGTCAGCACCTCGATCGGGACGTCGACGAGCGCGGCATCGCCGAACGGTTGCCCAGTGGCGATCGGTGTCGGCCACGGCGCCGTGTGGACGCTCGAGTCGTGCCACCAACTCCACGCCTCCTCGGTGGCGAACGGCAGGATCGGTGCGAGCAGCCGCTGGACGGTGCTGAGCGCGGTCCGCAGCGCCCGCTTCGCGGAGTCGGCGGCGTCGGGCTGCGCGTCGTCGTACGTGCGCCCCTTGACCAGCTCGACGTAGTTGTCGCAGAACCACCAGAAGAAGGCCTCGGTCCGCTCCAGTGCCCGGGCGTAGTCGAACGTCTCGAACGCCTCGGTCGCGTCGTCGATCACGGCATCGAGCTTCGCCAGCATCGATCGGTCGATCGGGTCGGTGACTCCCTCGTCGAGCGACCGATCGTCGGACGGCGCGCCGAACTGCAGTACGAACTTCGTGACGTTCAACAGCTTGTTGGCGAGCTTGCGACCGACCTTCATCTGGTCTTCGCTGAACGCGGTGTCGACACCCGGCCGGGCAGAGCCGGCCCAGTACCTGACGGCATCGGTGCCGTAGCTGTCGAACAGGTCCATCGGCGTGACGACGTTGCCCTTCGACTTCGACATCTTCTTGCGGTCGGGATCGAGGATCCATCCCGACAGTGCGGCGTGCCTCCACGGTGCGCAGTGGAACTCGTGGTGGCTGCGGGTCATCGTCGAGAACAGCCAGGTGCGGATGATGTCGTGGCCCTGCGGCCGCAGGTCCATCGGGAACACGTGGTCGAAGAGGTCGCCGCCCTCTTCCCAGCGGCCGGCGATCTGTGGCGTCAACGATGACGTCGCCCAGGTGTCGAACACGTCGGGGTCGCCCATGAAGCCGCCAGGTTGGTCGCGCTGATCCTCGCCGTACCCCTCGGGAACGTCGGTGGACGGGTCGATCGGAAGATCGGCCTCGTCGGGCAGCAACGGCTCGCCGTAGCGCGGCTCACCGTGCTCGTCGAGCGGGTACCACACGGGGATGGGGGGTCCGAAGAACCGTTGACGGCTGACGAGCCAGTCGCCGTTGAGACCTTCGACCCAGTTGTCGTAGCGATGCTGCATGTGTGGCGGATGCCAGGTGACTTGTGCGCCACGCTCGACGAGCGCGGCTCGTAGGTCGGCGTCGCGGCCGCCGTTGCGGATGTACCACTGGCGTGAGGTGACGATCTCGAGCGGCCGGTCGCCACGCTCGTAGAACTTCACCGGGTGCTGGATGGTGCGAGGCTCGCCGATCAGCAGACCGGCCTCGGCGAGCTGTTCGGCGACGGCCTTCTGGGCCTGCTTGGAGGTGAGCCCGGCGATCTTGGCGTAGGCGTCGGCGTCGACGTCGTGTGGGGCCTCGGCGTGAAGGCGACCGTCGCGGCCGATGATGGCACGCATCGGCAGGTTCAGCTCACGCCACCAGGTGACGTCGGTGGTGTCGCCGAACGTGCAGATCATCGCAATGCCGGTGCCCTTGTCGGGCTGGGCCAACTCGTGGGCACGCACCTCGACCTGTTGTCCGTACAGCGGCACGGTGACCGTGGTGCCGAACAGCGGCTGGTAGCGCTCGTCGTCGGGATGCGCGACGAGAGCCACGCACGCGGCGAGGAGCTCGGGCCGGGTGGTGTCGATCTCGATGGTGCCGTTCCCGTCGGTCCGAGCGAACGGGATCTTGTGGTAGGCGCCGGGGCGCTCGCGATCTTCCATCTCGGCTTGGGCGACCGCAGTGCGGAAGTCGATGTCCCACAGCGTCGGGGCCTCTTGGCTGTACGCCTCGCCTCGCGCGACGTTGCGCAGGAACGCTCGCTGGCAGGCGCGTCGTGATCGTTCGTCGATCGTCGCGTAGTGGTAGTCCCAGTCGACCGAGAGGCCGAGGCGCTGGAAGAGAGCTTCGAAGACCTTCTCGTCGATCTCGACCAGTTCGTCGCACAGTTCGAGGAAGTTGGGGCGCGAGATCGGGATGGCGTGGTGGTTCTTCGGCGGGTCGCCGCGGAACGGTGGCTCGAAGCCCTCGGTGTAGTGCTGGCTGGGGTCGCAGCGGACCCCGTAGTAGTTCTGGACGCGGCGTTCGGTCGGCAGGCCGTTGTCGTCCCACCCCATCGGATAGAACACCGCCTTGCCGCGCATGCGCTGGAAGCGGGCGATCGTGTCGGTGTGGGTGTAGCTGAACACGTGGCCCATGTGCAGCGAGCCACTCACGGTGGGCGGTGGGGTGTCGATGGAGAACACGCCCTCGCGAGGTACCGACGCGTCGAAGCGGTACGTGCCATCGGAGTCCCACTGGGTGATCCAGCGCGCCTCGATGCCGTCGAGCGTCGGCTTGTCGGGGATGTTCGCCATAGATCGCCGAGGCTACCGACTCGCCCCCACCGCCTCCCCAGGCGTTTGCGTGCGGATCGGGGTGGACTGGTCCGCCGCAAGTGTGGCGCGAACGGGGTGGAAACGGTGCCGGGGAGGGGCGAGTGGGCACTCGTAGACTCGACGACCGTGCTGCACCTCTACGACACCGCGACGCGATCCGTGCGCGAGCTGGCTCTGCGTGAGCCGGGCAAGGTCAGCATCTACCTCTGCGGGCCCACCGTGTACGGGCCCCCGCACCTCGGTCACGGCCGCGCCACGCTCGTGTACGACATCCTGCGGCGCTACCTCGAGTGGACCGGGCTCGACGTGCGGTTCGTGTCGAACATCACCGACATCGAGGACAAGATCATCGACCGGGCGCTCCGCGAGGACCGCCCGTGGCGCGACATCACCACCAAGTGTGAGGCGGTCTGGTGGCAGGCGATGGACGCGGTGAACTTCGAGCGCCCGACCGACACGCCCCATGCCACCGAGTACGTCGAGGAGATGGTCGACATGATCGGCCGGCTGATCGACTCCGACCACGCGTACGTGACCGACGACGGCGTCTACATGGCGGTGGAGTCGGTCGACGACTACGGCCTGCTCGCACACCAGTCGGTCGACGACATGCGTTCCGGCGGCGGCGATCGTGAGGTCGTCGGCGCGGCGGGCAAGCGACACCCGGCCGATTTCGTGCTGTGGAAGTTCGCCACCGGTCCGGCCACTGAATCCGACCCGTCGTGGCCGTCGCCGTGGGGCGACGGTCGCCCCGGCTGGCACTCCGAGTGCGTCGTGATGAGCCTCGACCTGCTCGGCGAGGGCTTCGACCTGCACTGCGGCGGGCAGGACCTGCGCTTCCCGCACCACGAGAACGAACGGGCCCAAGCGGTCGCGCTCGGCAAGAGGTTCGCCAACCATTGGATGCACAACGGATTCGTCGTGGACGCCGAGGGCGAGAAGATGTCGAAGAGCCTGGGCAACGTGTCGAACCTGCTCGACCTGATCGAGTTGTACGACCCCCGCGCTTACCGCATGGTGTTGCTGCAGTCGCACTACCGCAGCCCCGTGAAGATCACCCAGGACAACATCGACGGGGCGGTCAAGGCCCTGGCCGGCCTCGACGCGTTCGCCGCCCGCACCGCCGGCCTCGCCGACGAGTCCCCCGATCCTGAGGTGCTGGTGGAGTTCCGTACAGCCATGGACGACGACCTCGACACACCGCGCGCCACCGCCTTGCTGTTCGACACGGTTCGGCGCGCCAACGCGGCGCTCGACGCCGACGCGCCGGAAGCTGCCCCGCTCGCCGCTGCCGCCCACGTGATCGCGTCGACGTTCGGGCTGGAGCTCGCGGCGGCCGACGACGTCGACCCCGAGGCCCTGGCGATGGCGAATGCGCTCGACGCCGCCCGGGCGGCGAAGGACTTCGCAACCGCCGATTCGTTGCGCGCCCAACTGCAGGACGCCGGCTGGACCGTCGAGACGACCCGCGACGGCACGACCCTTCGACGGTGACACGGCGACGCGACGCAGCGACGATGACCTTGCGGCCGTGACGCTCCTCGACCACGCCCCCGAGCGGCAGGCTCCCGCCGCGGCGACTGTGTCACCCGTCGCTCGCGGGGACGACCCGGCCCCGCCGGCCGTGCCGACCATGGGCTACCAGCCGTCGCTCGACGGGCTCCGAGCGGTGTCGGTGGCGATCGTGCTGCTGTACCACGCCGGGTTCTCCTGGATGCTCGGAGGGTTCTTCGGCGTCGAGGTGTTCTTCGTGGTGTCGGGGTTCCTGATCACCTCGCTCCTGCTCGACGAACACGATCGCAGCGACCGGATCGCGTTCGGCCAGTTCTGGAAGCGGCGGGCCCGGCGCCTGTTCCCGGCGCTGTACGCGGTGCTGCTCGCCGTCGCTGTCTGGGCGGCGCTCGCCGGCTCGGCCGAGCAACAGTCGCAGTTCCGCCGCGACGCGGTCTGGTCGGTCTTCTACGTCAACAACTGGGGCCAGATCCTCGGTGACGTGCCGTACTTCGCCGGCGAGCCACCGCTGCTGCGTCACCTGTGGAGCCTCGCGGTCGAGGAACAGTGGTATCTGATCTGGCCACTGGCGTTCGTCGCCCTGATGCGGGTGCGGCTCCCGCGCCGCACCGTCGGGATCGCGGTGGTCGTCGCCGCGTTCGTGGTGTTCGTCTACATGTTCTGGATGCAATCGCGGGCTCCCACGCTGCTCGGCGGGCCGCCTGCCGCCTTCGAGGGTCTCGACCGCACCAACTACCTCTACCTGTCGACGATCACCCGCGCCGGCGGACTGCTGCTCGGTGCCGGCACCGCGTTCCTGTGGCGGCCGTGGCGATGGAAGCATGCCGCCGACGCTCCCGCGGGCCGCCTGCTCGACCCGATCGGCGCCGCCGCGATCGCGGCCATCGGGTGCGCCGCTGCTGCGACGTCGATCACGGAGGGCTACGTCTACCAGTGGCTGCTCCCGCTCGTGTCGATCCTGTCGCTGGTCGCCGTGATGGTCGCAGTGCATCCGGCAGCGGTCGGTTTCCGGAGGATGATGGGCTGGGCCCCGCTGGTCGAGGTCGGCAAGCGCAGCTACGGGCTGTACCTGTGGAGCTGGCCGATCTTCGTGATCGTCGGGGCCACCGAGGGGTCGGTCGGAGCCTTCGTGTGGGCGATGGTGCTCACCGTCGTGATTGCCGAGGCGTCGTATCGATTCCTCGAGACACCGGTGCGCACGGGCATCGTCGAGCGCTGGTGGAACGAGCGTGCGCCGGTCACGTACTGGCCCGTCGCGAGCGGCGCGCTCCTCATCGGGGTCGTCGTGCTGTTCTACGTGAACGTCGAGCAGTTCAACCGGTTCGAAGGCGGCGACGAGGCGGTGTTCGAACTCGACGCCGACGCACTGGGCGACTCGGCTGCGTCGGCTCCGACGGACGCCGGGGGATCGGCGGTGCCCGCCACGACGGCACCCGTCGAGGCGGTGACCTCCGCTCGGCTCGCGATCGTGGGTGACTCGCAGGCCAAGGCGTTGGCGATCAATCTTCCCGACGGCATCGACGACGTGTTCCCGTCGGTCGCCAACGGCAGCATCGAGGGCTGCAGCGTCTACGACTCCGGAACGGTGCGCAGTTCGGTCAGTTCCGCCAACGACTTCGCCGTCTGCGACGGCTGGCAGGACGAGTGGGCCGACGCCGCCGCGGGCACCGACGTGGCGTTGGTCGTCGTCGGCGCGTGGGACGTGTTCGACATCGTCGACGACGACATGACCTACGGCTTCGCAACGTCCGCAGGCGATGCGCTGTTCGTGGCAAACCTCGAGTCGGGCATCGACGCGATGCTGGCCCAGGGGACGAATGTCGGGCTCCTCGAGGTTGCGTGCATGCGCCCGCAGGACGTCGAGGGAGCCGGGGTGAGGGCGCTCCCGGAGCGTGGCGACGATGCGCGGGTCGCTCACGTCAACGATCTGCTGCGTGACGTCGCCGCGTCGTACGAGGCGGCCGGGTCCGACCGGGTCCGGTTCATCGCAGGACCAGACGAATGGTGCACCGACGAGTCGATCGCCTCCGATCTCGGCTACCGCTGGGACGGCGTCCACGTGTACCGGCCCGGTGCCAACCTCATCTACACCACCGTCGCCGCCGACCTGATCCGTCTCGCCGCCGTCTGACGGTGTCGGGCCGAATCGTCCGGAGCGCAGCGTCGGGTCAGCGTGGTTCGATCGTGCACGGACCGCCGTTGCAGACGTCGACGAGGTCACCGTCGAACAGGAACGCCGCCTTCTGACCGCGGACCTCGACGTCGTTGCGAGGGTCGGCGTGCGGGTCGCGGCTCGTGCGGGGTGGGACCGCCTCGACGGGGATCGGGTCCGAGCCCGAGTCCCAGATCACCAGCGCGGAGCGGTCGTCGTCGTCGAGCGACTCGATCGCCCATCCCGGATCGTTCTCGCGGCTGCGACCATCGGCCGTCACCGGGCGGTGGATCGGGATGTCCATCGTCCGGGCTGCGACCATCGCCGTCAGTTCGGAGACCTGCCAGTCGCCGAACGCGACATGCATCAGGACGTCCTTCGGGGGTGTGTTCGGCAGTGGGTCCGACACGAGGTGTCGGACATAGCCCGCCCCCTCGGTCGAGTCCCACAGCATCTGCGCAGCGGCGATGCCGATCGCTCGGTCGACCGGGTCGGGGTAGGCCGGCGTGAGGACGGTCTCGAAGCCGTCGAAGTCGACCGATCGGGTCAGCAGCGTCGAGTAGTTCATCCCGACCACGCCCAACACCGCCCGCTCGATGTCGGGTGAGAGCGCAGCGAGCGCCATGCCCATGATGGCGCCCTGCGAGTTGCCGTCGAAGAACAGACGGCCCGTGTCGAAGAGGGGCTCGCCGTCGGCGCGTTGGAATGGTGGCTCGGTGATCAGCCCGTTGTCGGCCAGCATCAGCCGGGAGAGCACGAGCTGGTTCAGGAGACCCTGGTGTTGGCGGTCGATGAAGGCGGGGAAGGTCGAGAAGTCCTGGAGGGCGGAAATCGCGGTCGGGACGTCGTCCTCGCTGAAACCGGCCCACTTGGTGGCGCAGTGGACGGCGTCGTGTTCGTTGCCCATGGCGACGACGTTCCCGGCGCCGACCTCGAGGTGGGATCCGAGCAGTCCGTGGCCGTACTGCACGGCGTGGGCCCTGCGTTCGCCATCGAGGACCGAGTCGGGAATCGTGCAGGCGAACGGTGACTGCACCACGCCGGTGATCTCCAGCGTGCCGTCGGCCAGGCGATTGAGGTTGGTGCCGGGCGTTCCCTCCTCGGTCATCCAGTTCGGGACGGAGTAGGTGCCCTCCACGAAGCGCCCGAGGCCGGGCTCGGGACGTTCGGTCACGTTCGTGATCTCGAATTCGGGCGTCAGACCGCCGAGACCGTCGAGGGTCACGTCACGCATCTGCACGATGGCGGCGGTCGTGTTCTCGACGCTGGCCGTGGTGAACGGCCAGGCGAGCACGAGCGTCGAGCGGTCGATACCGGCGTCGGCGAGTGCGGTGAGGGCGGTCTCGATGTCGTCGCGTCGTTCCTCGAGGGCCGGACGTTGCGAGTCGAGCCGATCGCGGTATGCGCGGAAGATCGCGGACGGCTCGAGCGGCATTCCCGCGTTGTCGACCAGCCCGTGCAGTCCCACCGCATAGGTCGTGGCGGCCTCGAGGCTGACCGCCGGACGGATGGCGAGCAGCGTGCCGTCGTCGACCTGGGGATCGATGTCGACCCACAGCGGGATCCGCTCACCGGTCGAGGTGTCGACGAGGGCGACCGTGGCCGACGGTGCGAGCGAGGCGCCGAGATCGGTCCACGAGGGGAGGTCGGAGGCCACCGGATCGAGATCGGCGAACCAGGCGAGGATCGGTGTGTTCGCGCTGAACCCGTCGTTGCGGTTCCAGGCGGTGGGGTCGATCGCCTTGCCCTGTGCGTTGGTGGGCAGCCCGGCGGCCGGGAAGGCAACGCGTCGACCGGTGGGTGTGTCGCCATCGGCGACGGTGGTCGCGTTGCTCGGGAAGGGCAGAACGCACTGGCGGGTGTCGAGAGGATCGCAGCCGGCCGGGCTGGCCGCGAGTGCGGCGTCGGCGGCGGCGATCGTCTCGGCGTCGGCCGCACCGAGCGGGATCGTGGTCGTCGTGGTGGTCCCCGCGGTGTCGATCGCCGTCGACACGTCGGAACTCGTTGTTGCTGTCGAGTCGGCGGTCCCGGTTGCCTGCTCGTTCGCGCTGCAGGCGGCGAGCGCCATCGCGGTGGCCACCAGCGCTCCGGCGAGATGGCGGGAACGGAGGAACATCGGCGACACCGTAGTTGGGCTCGACGCGACGTTTCGCCGATGTTACCGACGGGTAGACAACGCGATTACCCGTGGGTAACTTGTGTCCATGACCGACTTCTCGCTGAACCTCAACGAAGACCAGCTCCAGATCCAGAAGTGGGTCCACGACTTCGCCGAGGGGGTCATCCGCCCGGTCGCCGAGGAGTGGGACGAGCGCGAAGAGTTCCCGTGGCCCGTCGTCCAGGAGGCTGCACAGATCGGCCTGTACGGGGTGGACTTCCTCCTCAACGCGATGGGCGATCCCACCGGGCTCACGCTCCCCGTAGCGATCGAGGAGCTGTTCTGGGGCGACGCCGGCATCGGCATGGCGATCATGGGCTCGGCGCTCGCCGCCGCCGGCATCTCCGGCAACGGCACCCCTGAACAGGTCATCGAATGGGTGCCCCAGTGCTACGGCACCGCCGACAACGTGATGCTCGGAGCCTTCTGCGTCAGCGAGCCCGACGCGGGCTCCGACGTGTCGAGCCTGCGTACCCGCGCGGTGTACGACGAGGCCAAGGACGAATGGACGATCAACGGCACCAAGGCGTGGATCACCAACGGTGGCATCGCCGACGTCCACGTCGTGGTGGCAAGCGTCGACCCCGAACTGAAGTCGAAGGGTCAGGCCAGCTTCATCGTCCCGCCGAACACCAAGGGCCTGTCGATGGGCCAGAAGTACAAGAAGCACGGCATCCGCGCCAGCCACACGTCCGAGGTCGTCCTCGACGACGTCAAGGTGCCCGGCTCGTGCCTGCTCGGCGGCAAGGAGAAGCTCGACGCGAAGCTCGCCCGTGCCCGCGAGAAGGTGTCGACCGGCAAGCAGCCGGCGATGGCGACGTTCGAGGCGACTCGCCCGGCTGTCGGCGCC
>Ga0316197_10003595_pt1 | contig 11029 bp, 14 predicted proteins | sample OudBiesiAoxic_MG_FD_204939 | JGI IMG/M metagenome (GOLD analysis project Ga0316197, IMG submission 204939) | Coastal sediment microbial communities from Oude Bieten Haven, Netherlands - site A oxic | ecosystem: Environmental > Aquatic > Marine > Coastal > Sediment | place: Netherlands...
CGGTGGACGCGCCTTCTCGACGCGGGCGGGCGAATGATCGCCGTGGAGGGGCGCTGGGGCGCCGCCGGCATCGCATCACAAGACCTCATCGGTCTCCTCGCTCCGCTGTTCCGCACCGTTGAACACCACCCCCTGTCAGACGATGAACGGCTCTGGGGACGGGCGGTCACTGACGAGCGATACGCGGTCGTTGCGGCGGTGCCGACGGTGTCACCAATCGCTCCCCAGAATCCGTAGGCGCACGGAGCGAGGCAGGGGTAGCGTGTGATCAATGGTGCCGAATCCAACCACACGACCATGACCGAGGCAGTTGGCCGGATCGTGCGACTGCAGGTCCATGCTGAACCATTGAAGCAGGACGGGGCCTACGTCCCGGATCCAATCGTGTCGGTCGACCGGGCATCGATCAATGCCGATGGCATGCTCGGCTGGGACAACACCGGCTGGATCGTCGACACCCATCACCGGGCGCATCCGAGGGCCAAGGGTGGCGGCAACCGTGTCCTGTCGATCGGCTTCACCGGACACTACGCCGCCATGTCCGACCGGTTCGGTCCCGTACCGCTCGGCATCGCAGGCGAGAATATCATCGTCGATGGTCCGGCCCTCACCGCGGCCGACATCGTCGACGGCGTGCTGATCCGCCACACGGATGGCACCGAGACGCTCCTTCGCAGGCCGCAACCCGCGGTTGCCTGCGTCGGATTCACCTCATTCCTGCTCGGCTCCGACGAGGTGCTCGAGAGGCGAATGGTTGCAGATCATCTCTCGTTCCTGTCGACCGGTACCCGCGGATTCATCTTGGCCGTTGATCATCTCGATCGTCCGGTCGAGATCAACGTCGGCGACGAGGTCGTCAGAAGCTGAACGGGATGCCGTTGAGCAGGAGGACTTCGTCGATCGCCTTGTCTCGCGCCTCGTCGAATTCCAGCCCGGACTGTTCGCGCATGGGGATGCCGCGCTCTTGCAGATAGATCCGAAAGCCGTCTGCATCTTCCAGGATGTAGAGGCCGTCGCGGGGTCCGACGCGGCTGAGCCCGAGGGCCAGAAGAGCCTCACGGTCGGGGATCTCGGAGACGATGTCGACCCGTTCGAGGTTGAAGGCGTTGGCGAAGTCTGCAGCGGTCGTGGCACGACGGCCAAGGACCGCCGAGGCCATCGTCCTGGCTTTCCTCTGCAGGAGTGCCTGGGCCTGTTCCTGGCGGGTTGGTCTGCTCATCGGCGACGGCTCGTGTGTCGGCCCGAACATCCGGCACCGCATGCCTGATGCTCTCGTGGGATCACAGCTTCGGCTTCCACTCGGGACGGGTCTCCTCGAAGTGCTCGATCTCGTCGGCGTGTTCCATCGTCAGCGCGATGTGGTCGAGGCCGTTGAGGAGACGATGCTTGACGGACGGGTCGATGTCGAACGAAACCTGGAAGTCTCCACAGGTCACCGTCTGGGCCAGCAGATCGATCGTGACCTCGTTCGAAGGGTCGTCGGCGATGTCGGTGAGAGTCGCCACCTCTGCGTCGGTGAGGTCGATCGGCAGCAGTCCAACGTTGTAGGAGTTCCCGCGGAAGATGTCGGCGAATGACGGTGCGATGATCGCCTGGAATCCGCGATCCTCGAGCGCCCACGGTGCGTGCTCTCGCGACGACCCCGAGCCGAAGTTCGGTCCGGAGACGAGCACGACGGCATCGTCATATTCCGCACGATTGAGAATGAAGTCCGGGTCGAGTTCGCCTTCGGCGTCCTGGGCCCAATCCCAGAACAGGAACGGCCCGAAGCCGGAGCGTTCCACCCGCTTGAGGAACTGCTTGGGGATGATCTGGTCGGTGTCGACGTTGGCCCGGGGGAGCGGAGCCATCTGGCCGGCGATGACGGTGACAGGTTGCATCAGGACCACTCCCGGATGTCGACGAAATGGCCTTCAATTGCGGCTGCCGCGGCCATGGCGGGGCTGACCAGGTGGGTGCGGCCGTCCCGGCCCTGGCGGCCTTCGAAGTTGCGGTTCGAGGTCGAGGCGCACCGCTCACCCGGCTGAAGCACATCCGGGTTCATGGCGAGGCACATCGAGCATCCGGCATCACGCCATTCGAATCCCGCGTCGATGAAGATCCGATCGAGGCCTTCTTCCTCCGCTTGGAGCTTCACGAGTCCGGAGCCGGGTACCACCATCGCCCGAACACCGTCAGCCACCTGCTTCCCCGCCACCACGGTGGACGCAGCGCGGAGGTCTTCGATTCTGGCGTTGGTGCATGAGCCGAGGAACACGACATCGATATCGATATCCGTGACCGGCGTTCCGGCCTCGAGGTCCATGTAGACGAGCGCCCGCTCGGCAGCGTCCCGGTCGAGCGGATCGTCGAACGACTCCGGATCGGGGACGGCGGCTCCGACCGGGATGGTCTGCGAAGGGTTGGTGCCCCACGAGACATACGGCGTCAGGTCGGCGGCGTCGATGACGACCTCCGTGTCGAACGAGGCTCCCGGATCGGTCGACAGCGTCCTCCAGTAGGCGAGCGCCTCGTCCCACTCGGCGCCTGAGGGGGCGTATGGGCGGCCCTTGAGGTAGGCGAACGTGGTTTCGTCCGGCGCGATCAGGCCGGCGCGAGCACCTGCCTCGATCGACATGTTGCAGACGGTCATCCGCCCTTCCATCGACATGTCGTCGAACACCGACCCGCGGTACTCGACGACGTGTCCGCCACCGCCGTTGAAACCGATACGGGCGATGATTCCGAGGATGACGTCTTTCGGCGTGACCCCGGTCGGGAGGTCGCCATCAACGGTGATCGACATCGACTTCGGTCGCCGCTGCGGCATGGTCTGGGTCGCCAGCACATGCTCGACCTCGGACGTGCCGATCCCGAACGCCAGGGAGCCGAAGGCGCCGTGCGTGGCTGTATGGGAGTCGCCACAGACGATCGTTGCTCCGGGTTGGGTGAGTCCCTGTTCGGGGCCGATCACGTGGACGATGCCGGAGCGGGGGTCGTTGATGTCGAACAGCGTGACACCGGTGCGCTCGCAGTTCGCGATCAGCGTGTCGATCTGCTTCTTCGACAGTGGGTCGAGAATGCCGAGCGCACGGTCGGCGGTCGGCACACCGTGATCGATGGTGGCGAGCGTCAGGTCGGGTCGATGCACGGGGCGGCCGGACATCTCCAGAGCTTCGAAGGCTTGTGGGGATGTGACTTCGTGGACGAGGTGCAGATCGACGAAGAGGAGATCGATGCCGTCGTCCTCGGTCCGAACGACATGGTCGTCCCAGATCTTCTCGTAGAGGGTGCGCGGAGTGTTCATGATGCGGCGCAGGTTAGGGAGTCGAGCGCGGTTGACAGACACCTACTCCGAGAAGACGCGTTCGCTCGCGACATGGCCCAACCGGTGGAGAGACGCATCGCACGAGCGGTCGGCGGTACGCTCTCCCGGATGCCGGTCTTCCTCGCGCTCGTGTTCTCCGTTGTGCTCGGCGCCCCGTTCGGGGAGGCCGAGGCGCGTGCGCTCGAGGTCGACGCCGGTATGACGATCGAGGTATCGGTCGCGGTCGACAGTGGGCGGTCAGCGGTCCTGGCGAGGACGGTGGCGTTCGCCGGCGAACTTCCTCCGGTCGCTCTCGTCGACCAGGGGGACGGCCGATGGGCCGGCGTCCTTCGCTTCTCTGGGCGTGAAGATGTGCAGGTGGCGTTCGAGGCTATCAAGCCCGATGGTTCGAGCGACATCTCCGAACTCTCGACGCTCACCGACCTCGGTGTTGATCCTGCGGTGGTGTCGCCGACCCGACCAACCGTGCCGCCGGCACAGGAACCCGGCCCCAACCGGTGGCTGATCGGGGGGATCGCTGCGGGGGTTGCTGCGTTTGGGTTGCTGATCTGGTGGGTGATGTCCGGGTCGGTTGACAAACGGTCGGGTAACACCGACAATACGGCAGATGTCGACCAAACCGGAGGAGAGCCGGACACCGCGACCGGAAGCTGAGCCCGGCGGACTCGACTACGAGATTGCCGACGAGGTCCAGGCCGACACACCCGAGGCACTGAAGGCGCTCGCCAACGGGACCCGTCTCGCGATTCTCGATCTCCTCCTCGAACGGGCTGCGACGACGAGCCATGTGGCTGAAGCGCTCGGCAAGCCGAAGGGGACCGTCGGCTACCACCTGAAGGTGCTCGAGAGATGTGGTCTCATCCACATCGTACGCACCCGCCAGGTGCGAGCCCTGACTGAGAAGTACTACGGCCGCACAGGTCGCACGATCATCATGTCGAGTTCCGGGCCGATCCAGGATCCGCTCTTCATCGTGCGCGACGCGCTCAGCGACGTGCAGATCGTCGAAGGGGAACCCCTCCCGATGTTCACCGCTCGCCGGGCCCGCATCCCCGAATCGAGAGCCCTCGAATTCGCGTCGGCGCTGGCGGCGATGGCTGCCGAGTTCGTATCGGAACCACGAACCGGTGAACGGACCTACGGATTCGTTGCCGGCGTCTTCCCAACTGGCCTCCCGGCACTTGGACCGGAGGACGAGACGTGACCAAAGCCAAGCCCGAGAAGAAGCCGAGGATCCCGCTCGGCGCCAACTACTGGAAGCTCTGGTCGTCGTCGGTCATCTCGAACCTCGGTGACGGTGTTGCACAGATCGCCTATCCGTGGCTCGCGTCGGCCGTCACCCGCAACCCCGTCCTCATCGCGCTGATCGCGGTCGTACAGCGCCTGCCATGGTTGCTGTTCTCGCTGCCTGCGGGGGTCATCACCGACCGGGTCGATCGCCGCAAGCTGATGCTGTCAATGAACGTGTTCCGCACCGCCATCACCACGGTGGTCGCCGTGGTGGTCTTCGGACAGTCGTCGACGCTGCCGTCCCCAGACGAGATAGCGGGCGGCCTCGACCTCGAGACCAACTGGATCATTTATGTGACGCTGGTCATCGCGGCACTGCTGTTCGGCATGGCCGAGGTGCTCTACGACAACGCGGCGCAGACGATTCTGCCGGCAGTCGTCAAACCGGAGGCGCTCGAACGCGCGAACGGCAACCTCTGGGGTGCCGAGATGGTGATGAATAGCTTCATTGGGCCGCCCCTCGGCAGCGTGCTCATCGGCGTGGCGTTTGCGCTGCCGTTCTTCTTCGATGCGGGAACCTTCGCCGTCTCGGCGGCCCTGTTGCTCCTCGTCGCAGGGACGTTCACCGTCGACCGGTCGGAGGAGGAACTGGCGGCCAAGGTCGACTGGTGGGGTGAGATCAAGGAAGGTGTGAAGTGGCTGTGGCAGCACCCGCTGTTGCGCCCGATGGCCATCATCCTCGGATGCCTCAACGCGCTCGGCTCGCTGACGTTCGCCACCCTCGTGCTGTTCGCTCAGGAAGTGCTCGGCGTCACCGCTTTTGTGTTCGCGATCCTCGGAGCCGCCGGCGCCATCGGTGGCGTCCTCGGGAGCGTGCTCTCGCCGCGCATCTCGAAGGCGCTCGGCAGTGGCACGTCTCTCTACACCACCTTCATCGCCGCGATCGCCACCTCGGTCATCATCGGACTCTCGAGCAACTGGGTCGTAGTGTTCATCAACTTCGGGATCTTCTCCTTCACGGCCGTGCTCTGGAACGTCATCACGGTCTCGCTGCGCCAAACGATCATCCCCGACCATCTCCTCGGCCGCGTGAACTCGGTGTACCGGTTCTTCGCATGGGGGATGATGCCGATCGGACTCGCGGCCGGTGGCCTGATCGTTGCCTTCGTCGAAGGCGCCGGCGGGTCTCGCGATCTGGCCTTGCGGATGCCGTGGTTCGTGGCGGCGGCCGCCTTCGTGGCGCTGTTCATCTACGCGGCTCCGAAGCTCACCACTGCCAAGATCGAGGCTGCGAGAGAGGAAGGCATCGCAGCCAAGACGGTCGACGGTGAACTGCCGTCCGGTGATGCCGCAGAGATCGGGAGGGAAGCCATCGCCGAGACCGGTCTCCCTGGTGCAATTCCGCAGGAACCGGACGACGACGCCTAGGCGCGAGACCTCCGCTTGAGCAGAGCGACGGCTGCAGCGAGGGCAACAGCCGAGAGGGCGACGGCGGCTCCGGTGAGCGGGGACGGACGAGGAATCGTGGGGCCGACGGTCACTGGACGCTGGAATTCGAGGATCGGCCAGCCCCGTTCCTCGGCGATGGCACGCAGTTCCTTCTCAGGGTTCACGACGACGGGGTTGCCGACGGCCTCGAGCATCGGCAGGTCGGTGATCGAATCCGAGTAGGCGAACGAACCCTCGAGGTCGATATCTGCGGTACTGGCCAGCTTCTCCATGGCCTCGGCCTTGCCCGGACCCATGGCATACACGTCCACCTCAGGTAGATAGCGGCCCTGGGTATCGGTCTTCACCTTCGTTGCGATGACCTCGCTCACGCCGATGTACTCGGAGATCGGTCGCACGATCTCTTCAGGGCTTGCCGAGATGATGATCACCCGGCGCCCTCTGCGGGCGTGCTCGTCAATGAGGAAGAGCGCCTCGGCGTACACGAGGGGTTCGGCAACATCGGCGAGGGTCTCGCGCACGAGCTGTTCGATCTCGTCGCGCTGCCAGCCGGCGATCAGGTGGAGCAGTTCGTCGCGGGCCCGTTCGAGCTGGTCCGCGTCTGCGCCGAAGAGGAGGTAGAAGACCTGGGCGAGCCCCATTCGTGCGAGCGCTTTGCGGCCAAGGAAGCCCGCCTTGTAGAGGGGCTTGCCGAACGCGAGCGTCGACGACTTGGCAATGACCGTTTTGTCGAGATCGAAGAAGGCTGCCTGCTGCATCACGTTCGAGTGTATCGGCAGAATGTGATGCCAACGTGACCGTGAATCGAAGGTCTTGAAACGCCGGGCTCCGCGTCATACGGTGCCCGGAGTCGTCACATGGAGTTGGGAATGCCGGCGCTCGCTATCTGGTCGCCGGAGGACGAGGTTCTCGGCGCCGTCGCCCCGCTCGCTCTCGGTGCGGCCGCCGGTACCGCCTTGGTGGTCGATCTCGACCCCGAAGGGCCCCGCTATCCCAGAGGTGTCACCCTGGCGAGCCTCGTTGAAGACGGCCCGACACGGGCCGATCTCGCTCCGCAGCGGCGTGGCGTCGCAATCGTCAGCAACGGCGGAGTCGATCCACATGAAGCCGAAGAGGTTCTTCACGCGCTGATCGAGGGCTGGCCGGCCGTCGTGCTCCGACTGCCATCGGATCACGTGGGTGATGGCAGTGCGATCCCGGTTCTTCCTCTCGTCCCTGGCGCCTTGACGCGGAGACCCACCGGGGCAGCGGTGTACCAGCGATCCGCCTGGCGGGTTCAGATACCGGCCGGTGGGGTGGTACTCCCGCGACCGGCCGCGGGCACAATCGGAGGGCTCCTCTCGGGTCGAGCGCCGCACCCGGGTGACCGCTGGATCCGTGCATGGAGAAAGGTGTGGAGCCAGTCGTGGGTGTAACCGACCGGATCGTTCGGAGTCTCCTCGAGTCTGACGTGCCGCTCGAGCGTGGGGCGCTGACCGCGGCGGCGACCGCCATCGTTTCCGACGTCGCCCCGCTGGCTGGTTCCGACGATATTGCTGATGCCGTGGATGCCCTTGCGGGACTCGGTCCCGTCGAACGCATGCTCCGCGATCCGGAGGTGACCGACGTACTCGTGAATGGTCCGTCCGAGGTGTGGGTCGAACGACGTGGACGTCTCGAACGGAGCGACGTCGGCTTCGTTGACGAGCGGGCGATCGTTGCAGCGGTCGAGCGGGTGATTGCGCCCCTTGGCCTCAGAATCGACCGGGCGAGCCCTGCCGTTGATGCCCGCTTGCCGGACGGGTCGCGACTCCATGCCGTCATTCCGCCCGCTTCCGTCGACGGCCCAATCGTTGCCGTGCGCCGCTTCTCCGAGGCTGTGACCGACCTGGCTGCCCTGGTCGAAGCAGGTGGGATCACTGTGGATGGCGCCGAGGTTCTGCGAGGTTCGGTCGCGAACCGGATGAATCTGCTGGTCGCCGGAGGCACGGGTGCCGGCAAGACCACGCTTCTCAACGTTCTCTCAAAGGAGATCGACCCGTCCGAGCGAACCGTGACGGTCGAGGATGCGGCGGAACTCAAGCTCGAGGGGCATGTCGTGCGACTCGAGGCCCGCCCTCCGAATGCGGAGGGCGCCGGCGAGATCAGGCTTCGAGCGCTGCTGCGCCACGCGCTCCGCCTCCGACCCGACCGGATCGTGGTCGGCGAAGTGAGGGGACCGGAAGCGCTCGACATGATCCAGGCGATGAGCACCGGTCACGACGGATCCATGTCGACGATCCACGCCAATGGACCCGAGGAGGCGTTGTGGCGACTCGAGAGTCTGGCGGGAACGGCGGACACCGGGGCATCCCCCGACACGGTCCGCAGACAGATCCGCTCCGCCATTGACCGTGTGATCTTCGTCGCGCGTCGGCCCGAGGCCCGCGTCGTCGCGTCGATCAGCGATGTCAATCCGGAGGGAGTCGAGGAGATCTACGCATGCTGATCGCCATTCTCCTCGGAGGTGGGCTTGCACTGGGCGTCCATCCGGCGGTGCTTGCACTTGCAGCGCTCGCTGCGATCGAGCCGCGGCTGGTACTGGCCGGGGCCGTGGTCTGGGCGGTGATCCATGCGATGCGGCGCCGTCGGCATCGGGTCACCCCCGACGATGAGGCGACCTACTTCCGGGCCCTGTCGGCTGAGTTGAGGGCAGGTGCCTCCCTGCGTGGAGCGCTCGGCGAGGCGGTAGATCGTGTGCCAGCTCTGTCGCTGGACCGCGCGGTCCGGTACGCAGCGGCCGGCGTTCCGATGACCGAGATTGCGGATATCGTCGAGGTCCAGTTCCCGGAGAACGGACGGCTCGCCGGAGCAGCGTTTCGGCTCAGCGACTGGTCCGGTGCCCAGGTCGCGGACACGTTCGCTGGACTCGCCGATCGGGCTTCGGCATCGGCCGAACTGGCACGGGAACGCAGAGCAGCGACCGCCCAAGCCCGTATGTCTGCGATCGTGATCGGGATCGCACCCGTTGCCTTTGCTGCGCTCCTGCTCGCCACGGGGAGGGGAGCAGGGCTCGTCGATCACGGTTGGATCGGATTGCTGATTCTTGGTGCCGGCCTGACGCTTGAAGGGCTCGGTCTGCTCGTCGTCGCGCTGATCATCCGGCGGGCAGATCGATGATGATGCTGGCAGCGGCAGGTCTCTGCGGTGCGGTGGTGTTCGGAAGATGGAAGCTTGCGGCCGTTACCGGGGCCGTCCTGCTCGTGGTCGCTGCTCCGTTCGTCGCCGTCGTTGGAGCGCTCGTCGCGGGCATCGGAGCGGTGCTACGGGCAGCCCTTCGGCCCCGGGCGGATGACGACGATGATGCGCTCCTCGCGGAACTCGCAGCGCTTGGCCTCACCGCCGGCCTGACGTTTCCTGCGGCCGTCGAAGCGGCAACGACAGCCGTGCCCGGCGAAGCTTCGGACCGGCTGCGACGAGCCGGAAGGACCGCGGGAGGTCGCGGCGGCGACCCGGTTGGCGATCCGGGCCTCTTTGTCGTTGCCCGCCGAGCGCTCGCAACCGGAGCATCGATGCTGCCCGCCGTAGCCGCATACGCGACGGCGCTGCGTGACGAGGAGCGATCCCGCCGACTCGCCGCCGCACGTCGCCTCCCGGTGAAGCTCCTCTTCCCCCTCGCCCTCCTGATCCTCCCCGGGTTTCTGATTCTGACGATCGGTCCGGCTCTTCTCGGGAGTCTGGAACGCCTTGGCCTCTGACTTCCCACCGCTCCGGCCGGAAGCCGGCCACCGAAAGGAATAGGAATGCGCCACTTCATTCACGACGAACGGGGGCAGGCCACCGCGGAATACGCCTTGGTCATCGTTGCCGCTGCGGCGGTCGCCCTTGCCCTCATCATCTGGGCGACATCCACCGATCTGCTGCCGTCGTTCTTCAGCACCGTTCTCAAGAAGGTCACCTCGGTGGCGAACGGGGCGTCGCTCGGGTGAGCGGTCGCGGGAGTGCCGTCGTCGAGTTCGCCCTCGTGATCCCGCTCGTGTTGGCTCTCGTGCTGGGCCTCGTCGAGGTTGCCCTCGTTGCCCGGACCCAACTCGAGGTGGTCAACTCGGCCCGGGAGGGCGCGAGGGAAGCTGCGGCATCGCCGGATCCCGCAGACGCGGTCCGCGCAGCGCGAGCAGCGCTCGGCGGCAGTGGCGGTCCAGCGCGTATCTCGGTGCGTCGTCCCGACGTTGTTGGTGAGCGCGCCGAGGTCAAGGTGACGCTGCCCTACCGGGTCGCGGCACCGCTCTTCGGCGGGGTAGCCGTGGAAATCGTGGGGCGTGCCTCGATGAGGGTGGAGCGGTGAGCGAGGAGCAGGGCTCGGCAGCGGTCCTGCTCCTCGCGGTCGCTGCCCTCGTGATGATCCTGACGATTGGTATCGCCGACGTCGGTCTGGCCCTGGCGGGTCGTCTTCAGGCTGCAGCGGCGGCGGACGCAGCAGCGCTCGCCGCCGCTCCCGTCACGTTCCGACCGTTTGGCGCCTCTGGAAGCCCGACAGCGGAGGCACGCCGCTTCGCCGGGGCAAATGGAGCGGTCCTCGTTGTCTGCCGGTGTCCGGTCGACCGGAGTTGGAGATCTCGCGTGGCCGAGGTCGTGGTCGAACGACGGGTTGAGCTTCTCGGTATCGGTGCCGTCACCGTCCGAGCATCGAGCCGAGCCGAGTTCTCGCCTGCTCGACTTCTCGAGTAGAACGGACGGTGTTGAGGCTTGGATCACGGCTTGTCCGGTGGGAGCAGATCCTGGCCCTCGGTGTGGTGAAGTCCTCACCTGCGCCATCGCTCTGGGACTCCAACCGATGTCTTCGGGTTCCCCGAGTACGGGGCTCTGGTCATCGCGTCTGTGTCATGTGCGAACACCAAAGCGGCTCGACCCCATCTTGTGTGCAATACGCAAGCGGTTGTGGCAGTCCCCACAGAACCGTAGGTGCGCGGATCGAGCGAAGGAGTGATCGCTTCGGATTGCCATGTCGGCCTCGGAAGCCAGCTCCTTCCCGAGCGAACCACTGACCGGAAGTGCTGAAGGCGACCTGGATGGGTGCCGAAGGCT
>Ga0316197_10003596_pt1 | contig 11028 bp, 9 predicted proteins | sample OudBiesiAoxic_MG_FD_204939 | JGI IMG/M metagenome (GOLD analysis project Ga0316197, IMG submission 204939) | Coastal sediment microbial communities from Oude Bieten Haven, Netherlands - site A oxic | ecosystem: Environmental > Aquatic > Marine > Coastal > Sediment | place: Netherlands...
GTACCTATTTCTGGTGCTTTTAGTTATTTATTGGGTAATAAAGTTCGTCTCGTTCATTGTAAAGAGTTTTGCAAAGCGAAATGTCACTAATAAAAAGGTAGCCCTGTTCTTTGATAAATTATTAATACTCTATAAGCCGATTGCCTTTGTGATACTGCTTTTGGATTTTATTTCCATAAACTATATCACCCACGCCATCTTACTGCTAATCCTTGGGGTTTTCGGGTATAGTCATATAAGAAACTACATCAGCGGACTTTTTTTCAAGACCAACCCCTTAGTTGAAATAGGCGTTCAAATAACTACAAATAACATTGGCGGCGAGTTAAATAGATTGCTCCCTTTTGGATTGATTCTCAACACCGAAGGGGGAGAGCGGTTCTTGGGATATTATACTATTGAAGAACATGGTTTTTTGATCAATGCCGCAACGGATACCACTTTACGACAAACCGTTTATTTATATACCCCTTTTAATAAAAAGGACATATTGGACCTTCTATTTGACAATCCCATCCTCGATTTTGATCAGGTGCCAACTGTCAAATCCACCGAAAGTACCGGAATACTCAGATTGCAATACACGCTTGAAAAAGGAGCTACGACAGAGGATCTCGTTGCCTTTTTAACTGCGCATGACATTGAAACAAGTTTAACTTTTAGAACCGAATAACCATGGAAATCATTTCTTCGTACAATCTCATAATTGAAGTGTCGTTGATCATCATATTCTCTTTTTTCTTCAATGGTATTTCTAAACGCACCAACATTCCAGCCGTACTCATGCTTATTGTTCTTGGGGTGGTATTACAGTACGGCCTCAAATTTGCCAAAGTTGGGGAGATGAACTTTTTCCCTATCCTTGAACTTTTGGGTATAGTTGGGTTGATCATGATTGTGCTTGAAGCTGCACTGGAACTGGAACTAAAAAGGGAAAAATTGATGCCCATTCTAAAATCAATGGCCGTTGCTCTTATTGGCCTTGTAGCATCTGCATGGGTCGCAGCATTGATTCTGTATCAGTTTATCCCTACCATGACAATGCAATCGGCATGGCTGTATGCTACACCCTTGTCCATTTTATCAAGTGCCATCATAATTCCGAGTGTCACCGGTTTGAAGGAAAACAAAAAGGAATTCCACATTTATGAGAGTACCTTTTCAGATATTATAGGTATTATGATGTTCTATTTTCTGACTGGAAAATTGAACCCTGCCCAAGATTCAGGTGTTATTGGTTTCTCGGGAAACATAATCTTGACTATCGTCATTGCTTTAGTGGCCAGTTATGCGATCATAATGATCTTTCAACATATCAAGAGTAATGTAAAGTTGTTCTTGCTGATTGCCGTATTATTACTACTCTATGCCGTTGGCAAGAAGATGCACCTTTCCTCGTTGATCATCATCCTGATATTCGGTCTGGTGATCGCCAATATGAAAGTGTTTTTCAAGGGAAAGATGGCCAAATATCTGGATTTTAAAAAGGCGCACCATATTTATCATGAATTGCATACCATTACTGCAGAAACTGCCTTTGTGGTACGTACTTTTTTCTTCGTCATCTTCGGTTTGACCATAGCTATCACCTCATTGTTTAATTTAAACGTAGCCTTGATCAGTACCTTGATCATCTTATCCATCTATGCGATACGATACGTGCTATTGCTCATTTTTGTGGGCAAAGATGTAATTCCCCAGCTCTTCATAGCACCTAGGGGTTTGATTACTGTACTCTTGTTCTATGCCATTCCAGTAGAAGCGCAGATAGCCGAATTCAATCAAGGCATCCTGCTCTTTGTTATCATAGGCACCAGTCTTATCATGACATTCGCCATGATTTACGACAAGCGAAGAAGCACCAAGGCTATCGATTTGGCAAAGTCAAGAAAAGTAGGATCCGTCAGTTGGAAGGCACCGACCATAGACTAGCTGTAAAAGCTGAAACGGCTACCTTTTTTCATGAAAACATAAAACCATAGGAGCGAACGGCTGTATCTATGAGCTGGGTACCAAATCAGTACCCCAACAATATTTCAGCCCGCATTAATCTTAGACATTAAACTTTTATTAGCGATGGCACATTATTTAAACGACTACTTTAAACCCAAATATCTGCTTTATCCGGCAGTGCTTTTTATCCTTTTTACCATATTATCCTGCAAGGAACAACCTAAAAAAAGTGAAGCCGTTGAAGAGCTTACTGCCACCAATTATCTTGAAGAATCAGAACAATCCTTTGACCAACGGATGCAATGGTGGCGCGATGCTCGTTTTGGACTGTTCATCCATTGGGGCCCTTATTCCGTGCCCGCCGGAGTTCATAATGGTAAAGAAGTGGATAATATCGGAGAATGGATAATGAACAGTGCCCAAATTCCCATATCTGAGTATGAAGAGTATGCAAAGCAGTTCAATCCACAGAAATTCGATGCAAAAAAATGGGCTCGGACAATGAAAGAAGCAGGCATGAAATATGTGGTGATCACTTCCAAACACCATGATGGTTTTGGCCTATGGGATTCAAAAGTATCTGAATATGACATTGTAGATTTCTCTCCATATGGCCAGGATATTTTAAAGGCACTTTCTGACGCCTGCGAAGAGGAGGGCATCAGGTTTGGAGTTTACCATTCCATAATGGACTGGCACCACCCACAAGCTCAGGGGCTTAACTATCCGGAATACAACACACAGGATTCACTTAAGATGAATCCCCAATTTCCGGAGTATTACACTAACTATTTAAAGCCACAAGTAACAGAACTTATGGAAAACTACAACCCTGAAATTATATGGTTCGATGGGGAATGGATACCCGAATATACACATGAAATGGGGCAGGAAATGTACCAATATCTCAGAGCGTTGAAACCAAGTGTAATCATCAATAATCGGGTTGATAAAGGAAGACGGGGAATGCAGGGCATGAATAAGGAAGATGATGAGTATGCCGGTGATTTTGGCACTCCGGAGCAAGAGATTTTACAGGGGACTGCCAATGTTGATTGGGAGTCCTGTATGACTATGAACGATACATGGGGCTATAAAATGAACGACCATAACTGGAAATCTACAGAGGTATTGATACATAATTTGATAGATGTAGCATCAAAGGGGGGCAACTATCTTTTAAATGTGGGACCCACTTCCGAAGGTGAAATTCCTGAACCTAGTTTGGAAAGACTACAGGAGATAGGAAACTGGCTTCGTGCCAATGGTGAAGTGATATATGGAACAGAAAAACTAAAAGCACATTTTAAACAAGGCGATAGCATACGCTTTACAAAAAAAAGAGAAGAACAGATTATTTATGCCATTTCTTTAAAAGCGCCAAAAAAGGATCTTGTTCTAAAATACGTAAAACCTGAGGACGGCAGCAAAATATTACTAATAGGATATGATACCGCTCTTAATTACACGTATTCAGAAGAGAAAGGGCTTATAATAAATATCCCTGAAGATGCCCTCAGTGCAACTGGCAGCAAATATGCATGGGGCTTTAAAATAAATGGTGTTGAGAGAATTATAAAATAAACCCTCGTTTAATTGTACAAATAAAAGTCTAATAAGTGTTTAACTTACCAGACTTTCCCTGCTCCCCACTTCTATGATTGGCAAGGTACCAAATAACCTTTTACATAAATTTGTCAAACATATGGGATCTTTCGGTATCAGAATGCGCCGGATCATGATGCAACAACAATGGGTTTTTGGCTTCCAGCTGATTTATATTTAATTAAAACAGAGGGCAAATCCCTTTTTGATTTGTTTTCAACCTTTAAGCTTTATGATTTTTATCATAGAATAGCTTTTCAGTTAGTCCCAATTTTACTTCTTTATCAATAAACTCCTATAGAAAAATTCTACATGTCCTTAAAAATTATGCCTCCCAAAAGAAAAACTTATTCCCAAGAAGAAGCGTATCAAGCTAGTTTAACCTATTTTGAAGGAGACGATCTTGCCGCAAGAGTCTGGATAAGCAAGTATGCCCTCAAAGATTCGGAGGGAAATCTCTATGAGATTAATCCGAATGATATGCATAGAAGGATTGCAAAAGAAATAGTTCGTGTGGAGCAAAAATATCCCAATCCACTTACCGAAACAGAGATTTTTGATCTGATTAAAAACTTCAAATATATTGTTCCACAAGGAAGTCCTATGGCAGGTATCGGAAATCCATTTCAAATTGCATCATTATCCAACTGTTTTGTGATTGGTAATGAAGGTAATTCTGATTCCTATGGAGGCATTATGAAAATTGACCAGGAACAGGTACAATTAATGAAACGACGTGGCGGTGTTGGCCATGACCTATCCCACATCAGGCCAAAAGGAACAGCGGTTAAAAATTCCGCTTTAACCTCAACGGGCCTCGTGCCATTTATGGAGCGCTATTCTAATTCTACGCGCGAGGTAGCACAGGATGGCCGTCGGGGAGCTTTAATGTTATCGGTTTCAATTAACCATCCGGATGCTGAAGATTTTATCGACGCTAAAATGGAACAGGGAAAAGTCACCGCAGCCAATGTATCTGTTCGGATTGATGATAATTTTATGAAAGCTGTTGAAAGCAACAATCCATATATCCAAAAGTTTCCGGTTCACAGTGATACGCCAAAGGTTTCAAAAGCCATAGATGCCAATACCTTATGGAATAAAATTGTTCATAATGCTTGGCAATCTGCAGAACCTGGAATCTTATTCTGGGACACAATTATTAAAGAGTCGGTACCTGATTGTTATGCCGACCTTGGTTATAAAACAGTCTCTACCAACCCTTGCGGGGAAATCCCGTTATGCCCATATGACTCCTGTAGATTATTGGCCATCAACCTATTCTCTTACGTGGAAGACCCATTCAGGAGTACTGCGAACTTTAACTTCACTTTATTCAAAAAACATATCCCCGCCGCCCAACGCATCATGGACGATATCATTGACCTGGAACTTGAAAAAATAAATATCATTTTAGGAAAAATAAAATCGGATCCGGAATTAGAGCAAACTAAAGCTGCGGAGGTACAATTATGGGAAAAAATTAAAGAGAAAGCAATACAGGGCAGGCGAACAGGAATTGGTATCACCGCTGAAGGAGATATGCTAGCCGCATTGGGGTTGCGATATGGAAGTACCGAAGCGAATGAATTTTCAATTGAAGTACATAAAACACTTGCGTTGGAGGCCTATAGAGCATCCGTTCATACTGCTAAAGATCGTGGAGCCTTTGAAATTTACGACGCCAATAGAGAAAAAGAAAACCCCTTTATTCTTCGAATAAAAGAAGCTGATGAAAAATTATATTACGAAATGCTGGAATACGGACGAAGAAATATTGCCTTATTGACCATTGCCCCCACCGGCACAACAAGTTTAATGACCCAAACTACTTCTGGTATTGAACCCGTATTTCTCCCGGTATACAAACGCAGGAGAAAAGTTAATCCCAACGATAAGGATAGTAAGGTAGCTTTTATTGATGAAGTGGGTGATTCATGGGAAGAATACGTGGTGTTTCACCACAGGTTTAAACAATGGATGAATGTAAATGGATTGGATACTGAAAAAAAATACACTCAGGAAGAGCTCGATAAAATTGTGGCCATATCCCCTTATTATAAAGCTACTTCAAATGATATAGATTGGCTGAGTAAAGTTCGTTTACAAGGCGCCGTTCAGAAGTGGGTGGACCATTCTATAAGTGTCACCATAAATCTTCCCAATGAAGTCTCAGAAGAGATGGTAGGCAAGTTATATATGGAAGCATGGAAAGCCGGCTGTAAAGGAGTTACTGTGTATCGTGAAGGATCAAGATCAGGGGTACTGATATCTAATGAAAGTGAGACTGAAGAAACGCTTACTGTCTTTCCTATCAAACGCCCTCAGGTTCTGGAGGCAGATGTAGTACGTTTTCAAAACAACAAGGAAAAATGGATTGCTTTTATTGGTTTAATTGATGAGCAACCCTATGAAATTTTTACAGGACTGGCAGACGATGAAGACGGAATTTTAATCCCCCGCTGGGTAAATGATGGTTTGATTATTAAGAATAGGGATGAAGATGGTACCTCCCGTTATGATTTTCAATACAAAAACAAAAGGGGTTATAAAACAACTATTGAAGGCCTTTCACATAAGTTCAATCCGGAATATTGGAACTACGCTAAACTTATATCCAGCACATTACGACATGGTATGCCCATTGTAAAAGTTGTTGACCTCATCAACAGTCTTCACCTGGAAGGCGAATCACTAAATACCTGGAAAAATGGGGTCGCCCGTGCCTTAAAAGGATTTGTTACCGACGGTGCCGAGGCAAAGGGTCAAAAATGCGATAATTGCAAATCCGTTAATTTAATTTATCAGGAAGGATGTCTAACCTGTAAGGATTGCGGTTCATCCAAATGTGGCTAAATTATTGCCAAAAAGAAACTTTGTAAAACAAAAAGGTCCGGTAAAATACCAGACTTTTATTTCTGTTTCACTATAAAGCAGAACTTCAGCAAAGTAGAACTATCGTTCACTTTACTATCCTTTAAGCGTTCATTTTACTGTGATGAAGTGAGCTTGCACTACTTCATCGCGCTCTTTTTCATTAGTTACAACTAGCCCCCAATAATTCAAAGGCAGCTATAAATTGATCAAAAGTAGCATCCCCTAAGTCTTCTGTTTGCTCTACTCCGGCAGTTGTTATAGTAACAGTACCATCTCCGTTGTCACAATATTCACTTACAACTTCTTGATCCATAATCATAAGGGAACATGTTTCACAGCTATCAATTATCTCATCGTTATCATCATTCCCACAAGCAGTAAATCCAAGTACTCCTATGGCTAAAATTGCGATCTTAATTCTTTTCATAACATTATTTATTTTAAAATTTGGGGTAAATTGTGATATTTCCTCTTGTCATAACCATAAAATGGATGATATATTATATCTGGCAGTGGATATCACAAAAAAAATCCAACATTTCTTACAAACTTTTATCTCTATATCCAAGGTTTATAAAGCACGGATACATAAACTTTACGACATTCATTTTACGTCAAAAATAGAGATCGTTGTAAACGTGGTTGTAGATGTTAGAAACAAAAAAACGACCCAATTTTTTGGATGACTCAGGCTATCTTAGATAACTGACTTTTTGAAATGCTTAAAGTTATTCCTGCAATATGATTTCGTATTCTTTGTTCCAGATTGGTTGTAAGTCCACGATAAAGGAGAAGGTCCCTTTGGCTTTGAAGGACATATACATAGTAAGGAAGAATCATGCGTTTAAAATTGGTCGTACTTGCCATTTCTTGCCTACTTTTTTCCTAAATTGAAAAGGAAAATATTTTAGTATTAGGATTTCTTCCTGTCGTCAAAAGGTAAAAGTAATTCTTAATTGGATTTATTATTACAGTAGATTAATATTTCTGGCACAAGCACCCATCTGGAACATAAAAGAAAGCAATCAAGATCTATTTATTGTCAATACATTTAAAAAGACCGCTGAGATTATATAAACAAACTTAGTAGATCATCTTATCATTCCTGGTAAAAACTATTTTAATTTGCTGCTGCTTGGATTTACCAAAATCTTATCTACTCTAATAGGCTAGATTTCTAATAAAAATTATTATTTAAGGATATAACAAGTCTAGTATATTTCTACCTAAAGGTCAAGACTTGTTATATGTATTTCAGTAATGAACTGAAGAAAAGTCTTTAACTTAACACCTCTTATTGTTTAATTTATGTCATATTTTATTAAACTTAATTAAAGATTTTTTTGTAAGAGGTATTTTAACATCTAAAATCTTGATAATATCAATATAACAAAGCCATTAACACTATTGTCACAAGCATAAAAAAAATACTAATAAACTCCTTTTTTAACCAAGTAACAAAATATTTGAGCTTTTATAAATTTTATTTATAGCTAATAGATTTATATTATTCTTAATATATTATCATATATACTGACTTATTATCATTTAATTGACCCATTTAATAAATATAATATGTTAAAATAAATGTTAATCATAGATAAGTATATCACCTATATCAATTTTAATCATACTTTTGTTTAAGTTTTAAAAATATATATTAAACAATATAAAAATTAAAAATATGAAAAATTTAAAATTATTTGCAGTAGCCTTATTATTTGGAATGACAACTTTATTTGCTTCAGAGGGTATAGAAGACAGAAAAGAAATTAGAAATCAAGTGGTAGATTTATTTGATGGTGCAAAATTTGAAACAAAAAAAGATTTTAAAATTGACTTTACGTTTACTTTCAATCAAAAAGGAGAAATTGTAGTACTAAAGGTTGGTTCTAGTCGAAAAGATATTAAAGATTACATTAGAAAAAATGTAAACTATAAAAAAATTGAAAACCCAGGTGCTCAAAACCAAATTTACAATATGCCCATAAAAGTAAAAATGGATTCTTAAAAAACATCTATAAAAAATAAAAAAAACCCAGACTTTAAGTCTGGGTTTTTTTTTGTTAAAAAGGCAAATACATATCATAAAACCCTAGAAGAAGTTCTTTACGCTTTAGCCCCCTCCCTTGGGCTATTAATCAACCACTTCACTGTTAAGTCGGCGAGTAATTGTTTATATTTACCTCAATGATTGAATGCCAATAAATTATTAAATTCTTCCGCATGGGGACATCTTTTTTCAGATATCAAAAAGGCTCATTTACAATACCACAAGGGACTATAATTCTCAAAAAAATACTCTTCATTCCAATCACCGTATTATTCTTTTCTTGCGGTGAAGTAAAGACGCAAACCAACGCGTCCGGTTTAAGCATAGATTTGGAGGTTTTAGCCGATGGCTTTAAAATACCCTGGGCCATTGAGGTGATTAGTGAAGATGATTATCTTTTCACCGAAAGAATGGGTGCTCTTTACCGCTACAGGAATGGTGAGGTGAACAAAGTGGATGGTTTACCAGAATCCAAGACCTATACAACAGACAGGCCCTATGGGGGCATGATGGATATAAGTCTTCACCCGGAGTTTGAATCTAATCAAATGGCCTACCTCACTTAAGTGAACAAGGACTACCATCTTTCGGTAGTTCGGTTCAGACTGAAGGAAAATTCAGCACAGGATGTTGAGATAATTTTTAAGTCAGATCAGTTTGCAATTGGTTCCCGGATTGCATGGCAAGACAACGCACATTTCTTTTTTTCATTTGGAGCAAGCCGGGTCCGTGACATAACCCAATTGCCGAGTGGAAACCTCGTCATTTTAATCGATCAACAAAGCCCAAGCCTTTTTTCTAAAGGGCGGTTAGTGAAACTTACGTTAAAAACAAACTAGTTTAAATGTAAAAGCACTTAAAATCAATCGTTTAAGAGGATTATAATGTATTCGATGCGGTTCTTAATTCTAAGTGCACGAGAATCTGTATTATTTCTAGTCTCAAAGTGAAATACCCACCCTAAAATCAAGGAAGTTCGCCACATGTCCATGCGCCTTCAGACTAATTCCAGTGCTAAAGTTCTTGGTAATCCTGTATACTAGCCCGTATCTCTGATACACATCTGAGTGCATGGGATTAGGATTGCTGAAATATACCCCAAATTGCTGACTGAAAAGAAACTTCCCTAGTAAGAACTCATGACCAATAGCCATTCCAGCCTTCACCGGACTACTTTCATCACCGTTCTGATCAAGTACGAACCCGGTACCGTTATCATACATGACCTCCCCTCCGAGGGTATAAGCGTTTACCCTGGCAAATTGTCTGCTCCATTTGATTTCTAGTCCCGGGGAAAGCAGGAATAGATTATCTCTCGGTTCTTCATAGGCAATAAAAAATGTAAAATCCCACCTTTTTTGAGGCGGTCCAAGATCTCGCCAGTTTTTGACAGCTCTTTTCTTAAATTCAAATTCTTTTAGATAATAGGCCATACCAATACCAAGAGAGGGCCAGTTAATACCCTTATTGGGTTGGCGGACTCCCCCATTGGAAATGTGATTATATACCAGTGTCCCATTTAGTAACCAACGGGATTTTATTCTGAAGTGCACCGTTCCTCCCAGTTGCAGGGGAAAGCCTATATGGGTACTATAGCTCTGGTTATCCGGGTTTGAAACCGGATCATATGGGGAGTTCTGATATGATAAACCAAGACCTGCCCGCACAGAATAATTTACTCTTCCCTTGGTATTAAATACAGGTTCTATGTAAAAGAGTCCTGTTATACCCTGGCCAAGCACTTCCTTATTGTCAAAACCCCAGTAGGTGAGCGCAATGCCTAGTTTCGGATAACACATGCATGACTCCCAGGCTTTTTGTGATATTTTGTGCCAGGCCAAATCCAATTCAATTCCCGTAGGGTAGGAATCTTCAATAGGTCTGAGTTCCCTGCTGTGGATAAGTACCGAACCTAGATGAAATTTCAGTCCAACCAGCTTCACTGAATTAAGTGAGTCACTTGTATTCTGAGAGAAAGAATATTCTGTTGAGTAAAGGAAAACTCCAATAAATAAACAACAAATTCTCAAACCTGACCTCATTCTAAATCGATAATTGTCCCCTAAAAATATCTAACACTAATTTACGAAGCAAAACCTTCATTAGGATATATTTCTTTTGTTCTTTTTTGACGGATACTGCCGGAACAAATGATCATCCCAGCTCAAACATTTTGAATAGACAAAAGCACAAATTGCATACGGTTTTTACTTGCATCTGTACTCGAGGCAGGACTTGGACCTCTAATAAGGAGTCATTTATGACTAGAAGAATTCCTAATGTTCGAAATATGCGATAAAATGTGGGATAAAAACAAAAAAACCATGCATTATACATGGGTTTTGATATTAATGGCTTTGGTATTGCGATGAAGTGAGCTCCGCTCTACTTCGGTGCTCCTCCTCTTGGGCTTCCCGCCAATGGCGGGATAAACTTCTCGCCCAAGTTTTCCCACGAAAAAAGCCACGCACTTTCGTGAATGGCTTTGGTATTGCGATGAAGTGAGCTCCGCTCTACTTCGGTGCTCCTCCTCTTGGGCT
>Ga0316197_10003598_pt1 | contig 11026 bp, 9 predicted proteins | sample OudBiesiAoxic_MG_FD_204939 | JGI IMG/M metagenome (GOLD analysis project Ga0316197, IMG submission 204939) | Coastal sediment microbial communities from Oude Bieten Haven, Netherlands - site A oxic | ecosystem: Environmental > Aquatic > Marine > Coastal > Sediment | place: Netherlands...
CACTCACCGATCGCACCACCCGGGAGGAATCCGCTTGACGACACCCACCCACCGCCTCACCCCACCGACGACAGGTGATCGGATTCGCTGGACCTTCGAAGACTCGTGGTCGATCGCCCGGCGCGACCTGATCACCACCGCTCGCAAGCCCGAGATGCTCACCTTCGGCGTGATCATGGGTGTGTTCTTCCTGCTGCTGTTCTACTACGTGTTCGGTGGGGCGATCGGTGCCGGGACGGGTGTCGACTACATCCAGTACCTGGTGCCCGGGATCTTTGTCATCACAGTGCTCACCGGAGCCCAACAGACCGGCACCGGCGTCGCCCTCGACCTGGCCGAGGGCGTGACCAACCGATTCCGCTCGCTGCCCATGTCACAGGCGGCCGTGATTGCCGGCCGCACCGTCGCCGATTCCCTGCGCAACACGGTCGCCGTCATCCTGGTTGCGGTCGTCGGCTATCTGATGGGCTTTCGGTTCGCATCGTTCGGCGGCGCGATCGGCGCCATCGCCATCACAATCGGCATGGGGTTCGCCTTCTCGTGGCTCAACGGCGCCATCGCCGCCAAGGTGCGCAATGCCGAGATGGTTGGGATGCTGAGCATGTTCTGGCTATTCCCCTTGATGCTTGCGAGCACCGCGTTCGCCCCCGTCGAGTCCATGCCGGGATGGCTCCAGGGGTTCGCCAAGTATCAGCCAATCTCGACGGCATCCAACGCGGCACGAGCCCTCAGCAACGGGGTCCCCGCCGGCGAGTACGTGTGGCAGTCGCTGGCGTGGATCGTCGTGCTGCTCGCCATATTCGTGCCGGTCGCCGTCCGGATGTACCGCAAGCCATGACCGCCACTCCGCCCGCCGCGCAACGCATCATGGCCGCAGCGTTTGTACTCAGCGCAGAACGTGGCATCTCCGGGGTGACGATGTCGGCCGTCGCCCGCCAGGCCGGCGTCGCCCGCCAGACCCTCTACAACCACTTCCCCGATGTCGAGTCGATCGTGGTGGCGGCCTACGAACTCCACCACGAGGAGAACATCGTCGGCCTCAACCAGGTTCTGGCCGCAACAAACGGCGCAATCGCCAAGCTGGCCCAACTGATCCGGTATCAGGTCGCAGCCGTCGCCCACAGCCACGAGGGTGCCGTCCACGAGAGCAGTCTCTCGCCTGCGGGGCAACAACACATTCGGTCTCTCCACAGCCAGATCGACGACATGATCGAAAGCATCCTGGTCGACGGAGTCGAGAGCGGAGCCTTCCGCTCCGATCTCGATGTTGACGCCGCTGCCCGCCTGACACTGCATCTCTTTGGTGGGGCAGGCGACCTCATCGCAGAGGGCAGATCCGTCGCAGCAGTCGCCGACGCGGCGGAGGCCATGGTGCTGCGCGGAGTCCAGGGCTGAAGGGCTCATCCGTCGGATGACCCAACTGGGCCTATGAACCGGTCGGCAAGAATCTCAGAGGGCCGACCTACGCTACGCTCCCAGGCATGACTAGCCGACCAGCAATCGTCAATATCACTGAGACCGAAGAGGGCGACCAGATTCGCGTCGCCATCACCCTCGCCTGGAATGACGGGCAATTCACCGGAGAGGCGGCTGGCCCGGCCGAAGGGACGTACCATCCCCGCCTTGTCGGTGAAGCAACCCTGCGTGCCATCGAACAAGTCACCGATCACAACCTCAGGCTGAACCTCACTGCGATCGCCACCACGCCGCTGGGGGCAGCCCAGGTCGCCATGGCTCAGGTCAAGGTCAACGGCATCGACGAGCCCCTGGTGGGGAGTGCCCTGCTGGGCAGCAACGACGAGTCGGCCGCCACCGTCAAAGCAGTCCTCGACGCCATCAACCGCCGGATGTCCGCAGTCCTGGGGTAAGAGGGTTTTGGCGTACATATGCGCATCATGCTGCGCTGACATCCGCCAAAACGGGTAGGGGCCGGCCGGCTACTCCTTGGCAGCCTCGTCCGCGGGGAGCAGTGCAAACACCAGATCCCGGATGTCGACGATGCCGAGCAGTTCACCGTCGGCCATCACGGGGAGGTGGCGATAGCCGGTTTGGAGCAGCCAGGCAGAAGCTTCCTTGACCGAAACGTCGGGCGAAAAGGTATCGGGGCTTTCGCTCATCCAGTCATCGACGTGGGCTGCCTCGGCGTCGGCACCTTCGGCGACGCTGGCAACCAAGTCGCGCTCGGTGATGACACCTACAAGGTTGCGACCGTCGACAACGGCCAGACAGTCGACTTCGCGCTCGATCATGCGATCGGCAGCCTCGGCCAAAGTGGCCTCACGTCCGATTACCTCTGCCGCACCACCCACCAATGAGCTAAGCCGCATGGGCGCCTCCGTTCGTCCTTACGCCGCGACCCTAGCCGGGAAGAAGGGGTCCTCGGCCGGTGACCACCGACCGGCGCACCGCGCCGGATCGAACTTGCTTGTGGTCGCAGCTAGACCAGGTCTTGTTCGCGGATACCGAACGAAGGATGCCGCAGGCGGCACAACGCCAGCTTCTCCAACTGCCGGATCCGCTCCCGGGTGAGGTTGAACTCTTCGCCGATCTCCTCGAGGGTGCGGGGCACGCCGTCGTAGAAGCCGTAGCGCAGCGCCAAGATGCGGCCCTCCCTCACGGGGAGACGCTCGATCGACTTGCGCAGGCTGTTGGCGATGTCGAGCTCTTCGGTGACCCGCACTGGGTCGACCGCGTCCTCGTCTTCGATGAAGTCGCCCAACTGCGCACCATCTTCACCGACCGGCTGTTCGAGCGACACCGTGTCTGCGACGCCGAGTGCCAACTCGACCTTGTCGACGTTGACTCCGGCTTCTTCGGCAATTTCCTCGGGCTTGGGCTCGCGGCCCAGCTCGGCCTTCAGGCTGGCCTGGGCGGCACGAACCGCGGCAAGCGTGTCGTGAAGATGAACGGGGATGCGCACCGTCCGGGACTTGTCGGCGATGGCACGAGTGATCGCCTGCCGGATCCACCAGGTGGCATACGTCGAGAACTTGAAGCCTTTGCGCCAGTCGAACTTCTCGACGGCGCGGATCAGACCCAGGTTCCCTTCTTGAATCAGATCGAGAAAGTCGATGCCGGAGGTATTGGCATAACGGCGGGCGTTGGCGACAACGAGCCTCAGGTTGGCGGTGAGGAAGGCATCCTTGGCTTCGCGGCCGTGACGGATCTTGCGACGAAGCCCCATCTCTTCAGACTTGCCACTGAACTCGCCGGCTTCGAGCTTGGCAAAGGCGTCCTGGCCGCCTTCGATCTTCTGGGCATAGTCGACTTCCTTTTCGGCCGTCAACAACTCGTATTCGCCGATTGCCGTCAGGTACTGACTAACCAGGTCGGTGGTGAGACGTCCCCGCTCGTCGGTGAGCTTGTTGCGATCACGATCACGCCGATTGCGCGTCAAGGTGTCGCGCGCAATGCGCTCCTTTGCCTCTTCGCGCTCACGCACCGCTCGTGTGAGCGTCTTGTCTCGCGTCTTACCACCGGTTGTCATTGAGAATTCCTCCAACGAGGCTGCAAAGCCCTGCGTCCGCCTGATAGCCCGCTTGGGTAAGGGAAAAACCCATTGTGAATGCCGTCACTTTGGCGGGAGTCGGTCCACTATCACACATGGCCGCAGTTTTGTGAACCCCCAAATTCGGGGGGGAACAGTCTCCGCGAATGCCTATGCGTGAGTTGGAATACTCCCAGGGCACGTCCTTCGATTTCGAGACTTCCGACGCACCGGAGGGCTGCGGGGGTTCCCACTTCATCCGGAATTGTTTTGGCGGATCTGAGCGCAGCATATTGCGCTGGTGTCCGCCAAAACCCTCTCAACTCAATGGCGGGGGGCGGCCTACGCTCTTGGTATGCCAAATCGTCTTGCCGCCGCCAGTTCTCCGTATCTTCTCCAGCACCAGGACAACCCGGTGGACTGGTACGAATGGGGCGACGAGGCCTTCGCCGCAGCGCGGACCGGCGACAAACCCATCTTGCTCTCGATCGGCTATTCGGCATGCCACTGGTGCCATGTGATGGCGCATGAATCGTTTGAGGACCAGGCCACGGCGGCCTACATGAACGAGCACTTCATCAGCGTGAAAGTCGACCGCGAAGAGCGCCCCGACGTCGATCGCATCTACATGGACGCCGTCCAGGCGATGTCGGGACACGGCGGCTGGCCGATGACCGTGTTCCTCGATCCGCAGGGGAGGCCCTTCTTCGCCGGGACGTACTTCCCACCCAAGGACCGCGGTCACCACCCGTCATTCCGTCGCGTGATGGCATCGGTGCTCGAAGCGTGGACCACAAAACGCTCTGATCTCGAGGAACAGGCCGCTCAACTCACCCAGGCCATCCAGCGCCAGCTCCCGCCCGCGGCCGGCCTGCCCAACCCCAACGTCCTGGCTCAGGCGGTGGCAACCGTTCTCGGCTCCGTCGATCACGAGTTCGGCGGTTTCGGTGGAGCACCCAAGTTCCCGCAGCCGACCACGCTCGAACTGTTGCTGCGGACGTTCGTTCTCGGCAGAACCGGAGGTCGCGAGGCCGAAGTCACCTCCGCCATCGCCACAGCGCTCGACAAAATGAGCCGGGGCGGCATCTACGACCAGATCGGGGGCGGGTTCGCCCGCTACGCCGTCGATCGCATCTGGCTGGTCCCCCACTTCGAGAAGATGCTGTACGACAACGCCTTGCTGGCAAGGCTCTATCTCAGGGCCTGGCAGACCTTCGGCGACGCCGAGCAACTCCGCACCGCCACCGAGACCCTCGACTACCTCGCCCGCGACATGCGCCACCCCGCAGGCGGCTTCTACGCCGCCGAGGATGCCGACTCCGAGGGCGTCGAGGGCAAGTTCTACGTGTGGGAGTGGGATGACTTCGCCGCAACGCTCGGTGATGACACCTCCCTCGCCGCCGAGATCTACGGGGCCACACCCGAAGGCAACTTCGAGGGCAGCAACGTATTGCTCCTCCCCCAACGCCTCACCGCCACCGCCACAGCCCTCGACCTGACCGAAGAGCAGTTCGTCGATGCCAAGTTGCGGATCGACACCAAGCTGCTCCACGCCCGAAACCGGCGGATCCGTCCCGGTCTCGATGACAAAATCGTCACCGCCTGGAACGGGATGGCGCTGCGGGCCTTCGCCGAAGCGGGAGCCGTCCTCGACAACCCCACCTACCTGGACATCGCCGTCGGGATTGCGGAGTTCGCCGCCGCCCACCTCACTGACGAGCAAGGCCGACTCCTCCGTTCGTGGCGTGAGGGGAAGACGTCGGTCGCCGGATTCTGCGATGACTACGCGGCCATGAGCGTCGGCCTCTTTACCCTGTATCAAGCCACCGGCGACGAACGATGGTACCAAGAGGCAGCCCGCCTCACCCAAGAGATGATCCGACTGTTCGCCGATCCCGATGGCGACGGGTTCTTTGCGACGGGGCAAGACGCGGCTCCTCTAATTGCTCGTCCCAAGAACTACATGGACAACCCAACGCCGGCGGACAACTCACTGGCCGCCGAAGCACTCATGATGCTCTCCGCGCTGAGTGGCGACTCGAGCCTGCAGGTCCACATCGACGGAATCCTGCGTGGAGCCGGCCAACTACTCGAGCAGTACCCCAACGCGGCTGGTCATCTGCTGAGCGTCTACGCCGCCATGCTCGACGGACCAAAGGAGGTCGCCGTCGTGGGCTCGACCGACCTCAGGGAAGAATTGGTGTCGGTGCTCTGGGAGAGGTTCCGGCCGGATTGTGTTCTTGCCATCGGAGACGGCAGCCCCACCGACGTGCCGCTCCTGGCCAACCGCACCGCAGGCAACGGCGTCCAAGCCTATGTGTGCCGAGACTTCGAGTGCCTCACCCCCGTCGACGACGGCCCGGCGCTACGCACCCAACTCGATGGGCGCGAAGCGGAAAAGCCAGCGTGACCGCAGGAAATTCGTAAGCTAGTCCGCACATGACTGACTCTCTCTGCGTTTTCTGCGGAACGCCGCGGCGCGACAGCGTCGCGCTCTGCCCGACCTGTGGCCGGCCCTGGATCGACCAGGTTCCTGCCGAGGCCGCCGTTTCCGCGCCGCTGGTACGTCGCGGCGATGCTGGCATCGCGACCATCTCCAAGGATGGAACGGCGACCGAGGTGCCGCCACTGCCGGCACCAAGTCCGCCCCCAAACCGCACCCCATGGTTCATCGCCGCAGCCGTCGTCATCGGCGCCATCGCCCTCTACGTGTTGTTCTTCGGCGTGTGGATCTCCGGCGACGGCGAGGAGGACCCGACCGCCACAGTCTCGGTGCCGCCGACAACGGTTACCCCAACGACCGTCCCGCCAACCACGGCCACCACCGCGGCACCGACGACAACCACCAGCACGACGACGACCAGCACCACCACGACGACGTTGCCGCTGATCCCCGCTGCCGGCGCAGCGGTCCCTCTCGAAGAACTCACCCTGGGCGCATTTGCCCTCGGCCCCTTTGATTTCGGCGACTCCGGCAGCCGGGCGTTGGGGCGCCTGGTGCAGACCTTCGGTCAGCCAGACGCCATCTTCGAACCGGATGACAACTGGGGCGTGTGCTCCAACGACGAAGGCCGAGTCGTCCGGTTCGGCTGGCTGAATGCGATATTCGCCGACGACGTTCTGGTCGGCTATCGGCTCGCGGAACCCGAAGATGGAAGTCTGCATCCAACCGCCCGCTTGACGACGGTCTCGGGAGCTCGCATCGGCGACTCACTCGACAGGCTGCGTGACATCTACATCGACGCCAACATCAACACGACCGCATTCGAAGACGGCGACGGCTTCATCCTCGTCCGCTCAGGCGATGCCCGCACCCTATTGTGGGGACCGCTGACGAGCACCGCCGACTCTGGCAGGGTTCTGGGCATCTACAGTCCCATGCCGTGCGGCGGCGGTCCGTTCCTTCCTTGAGATCGCCCGCCGAACTTGCGCTCCGCCGCGATTGCGCCGGGAGCGCATATCATGCGTTCGTCCGAAACCGCGCCCGTCGCCCAACAGCCTGAGAGAAACACAATGTCCACGTCCGGTTCGATCGTTGCCCCGCGGCCCAGTCGCTGGCGCCGGATCTTCAGCCCGGCCAACGTCGGTTCTGTCGCGGTTGGCGTGATCGTGTTCATCCTCGCCGTCGGGTGGTGGAACACCCACCTCGGCGCCGTTGCGGCAGCTGCGTTATCGGCTCTCGTCACCGGAGTCACCTGGTTGATCTGGTGGAGCCTCACCAAACCGACAGATCTCAGCGGAATCATCCCATCGCCGCTTCTGGGCACGGTCCCCATCGCCGCAACCCCCAGCCCGGCCCTGGCAAACCCCAATTCGGCTCCGGCCCGTGCCTATCTGGCGGCGGCCAATCATCTCGATGAAGACACCACCGGCCACATCCTGCTCGTTTCGAGCCCGGTCCCCGGTCAGGGCGCCAGCACCGTTGCCCTGAATCTCGCCATCTCCGCCACCCGCTCGGGCCGCAAGGTCGTGCTGATCGATGGCGACGTCGCCTCCGGAGGGCTCAGCCGCTTCGGCCACACTGATCCGATACCCGGCCTCATCGAACTCGCCTCAGGCGAAGCCACCCTCGCCGAGGCGTCTCGGCTCTGGACACTTGACCCCGACAACCGCCTCCCGTTCATCCCGAGCGGGGCGACGGATCGCACCGACAAGGCGGCACTGCTGCGCAGCGCACAACTCGCCCGCGCCATCGACGAACTGAGCGAGCGGGCCGACCTGCTCCTCATCGACACCGCGCCGGTCAACTGGAACGGCGCGGCAGCCCCGCTGGCCGCTCACGCCGATGGCAGCGTGCTCGTCGTCTCCGACGGCGCAGAAGCCGCGTCGATTGCTTCCACGCAGGAACGACTCGAAGAGGTCGGCGCTCCCGTGGTCGGCTACGTCGTCAATCGCACCGGCGACGCAACGGACCGCCCAGTTGGATCGCCCCTCCTTCGCATGCTGAAGCGGTCAATGGCCACGTTCCTCATCACGATGGCGGTGTTCGCGTCGTGGAATGCGTTCCAGATCTGGAATTCGTGGCGCACCGTCGAACGGGACGAGTTGAACGTCGCAGTCGCTGACGACCTCCTGCCGTTGCCGGCGGGCGGCATCGTCAGCGAGGACATCGACGAGGAATCGGCCAGTGTCGTCACTGCGCCGCCAACTCCGGAAGGCGATTTCACGTCGTTCTTGATCGTGGGCAGCGACAAGGGCGGTTCGCGTGCCGACGTGATCATCCTGACCATGATCCCCACCGGCAACGAACCCCCATTGATGGTCTCGCTGCCACGTGACCTCTACCTGCCGAATCGCTGTTTCCAGAACTACTCCCGGATCAACGCCAACCTCGCCGGCTGCGGAGAAGACGTCAACGGACCGACGCTGCTGGCGCTCGCCGTCGAGGACTTCACCGGCGTGCACGTCGATCACTTCGCTCTGTTCGATTTTGAGGGCTTCGAGAGCATCATCGATGAGGTTGGCGGGGTCGAGATCTGCCACACGTACGCGGTACGCGACTCACGATCCGATCTGGATCTGCCGGCTGGATGCACGCTTGCCACCGGAGAGCAAGCGCTGGCATGGGTCCGATCCCGCCACACCCAGGAATACGTCCAGGGCAGTTGGCGCACGATGCCAGGGGTGAGCGACCTCACCCGCAACCAGCGCCAGCAGGAGGTCATCTTGGCGATGGTCGAAAAGGCCCGCAGCTTCGCCTCACCGAGTGACCTGACGACCAAGGTGGCCAGCCTCACCGACTTCTTCACATTCGACGATCAGTTGGGACTCCCCGAAGCGATCTCCATCGCCTGGGGCCTGCGGGAAGTCAGCCTCGACCGTGTGCATCGAATCGAGATCCCAGTCAAGAACCATCGGACCAAGGAGGGGGCAGCCGTGCTGATTCCAACCGAATCATTTGATGTGCTGCTCGAAGCCATCTATCCGAAGCAGCGCCCGACGTGATCCGGCCGGACCACGATGGCGCCATAACTCAGAATCCACATAAGATGTGGTCGGCCACTGTCCGACCATGCGCGAAAGGTGCAGAGTGACCGACCAGCACGATCCCAACGACCCGGCCGGTTTTGATCCGTACGGTGACCTTTCCGACCTCACCGCAGACGACTCCCTGCCGCCGATGGAGGACCCGACGCTTCCGCCGGCGACGCCGCCGCGCTCACCGCTACTGACCGGTCTGATCGTCGCTCTGCTGCTCGCCGTCATTTCGATTGCCTTCTTCCAATTGCTCGGCAACGACGACGACACCACCGCCGCGGCCACCAGCACCACCTCAGCAACAACGACTGCGGCACCAGGCGGTACCACGACCACCACTAGCCCCGAAGGCGCGACCTCGACGACCGGAGTCACAGCGCCACCGGCATCGTTCGAGCCGTACGTGGCATCGGGAGAAGCGGTGCCGCCCGAGCAATTGACCCTCGCCGTCGACGGTATCGGGCCAATCGAGTTCGGCTCAGCGGCGGATGAGGCAATCGGCCGACTCATCACCAGTCTCGGGGAACCGATCACCGACTCAGGGCCCGTCACCTCGAACGGCGCCTTCGGCGCGTGCGAAGGCGAGATGGAGCGGATCGTGCGCTGGGGTCCCCTCGTTGCCGTCGTGGTCATCGACCCCGACGGAACTGAGATCTTCGGCGGCTATCGGCTCGACCTCCAGTACGGCGACATCCTGTCGTCCACGGCGACCGACCTCGCCACGGTGAGCGGCCTGAAAGCCGGGGACTCAGTCCTGACTCTCGAGGACATCTACTCGAACTTCCGGATCGACTACGTCGTCGTGCCCGGTCTCGACACCACGTTCCAGCTGTTCGGCTCTTCCGGCGCCAACCTTCTCTGGGGTCCAGTCACCAGTGAAGCCGATGACGGAACCGTGCTTGGCATCTACGCTCCCGACGCCTGCGGCCGGTTCCAATAGCGGCAATCGGCGCAGCTCGATTGCTCGAGTCACAGCGCCTGCTGAGCCGCGACGCCGAATGCGGGCGGTCGGGCTGTCCAAGCTAAGATCCTGGCGACGCCGAACACGGAGTGCAGGTTGATCGTCACGCGAGCTAGAGCTGTCTTCTATGGGTCGCTCGCCGGCGCCTTGATGGCGCTTGCGTTGGTGGCCATCCTCGGTGCCCGTGCAGCGTTTGATGGGGCGATGATCACCGATGGACGGGCCGAGTTCATCGTCTCCGCCGGTTCGCTGTTCCTTGCCGTCGCCGTCTTCGGGGCCATCGGCGGCATGTTGATCGCCGGCACCGACTACCTCTTCTCCCACGAAGCCGAGCCCGATAGCCCGCGGTTCCCGCTCGGCTACCTGCTCCCGGTGGCGGCCATCACAGGCGCACTCTTCAGCTACATCCCGATGCGGTTCGGCCTGGGAATCACGGGGGATCTCGCCGAGGGAACGATCACCGTTTCGGTCTACGCCATGGTCGTCATCGGCCTGATCGCCGGGATCGTGGCAGGGGCAATCACCACGGCCGTCGTTGACGCCCTGGCCCGTCCGGCATTCCTCCGCCTCGAAGGCGAGGCCTGGCCGACCAGCGGAAGCGAGGTGGCGGTCCACATGCTGCGAGCCGTCGGCACTCCTCTGGTGGCTCTCGTTGTTGGCGCCTTGTTTGCCGTCGGTCTCTCCTGGATCCTGCTCGAGGTCGAAGGCACCGGCGCCGTCGTGGTCTTTTCCGTAGTAGCAGCCCTCATCCTGGGCGGCGCCGCCCTGTTGGCCGCCGAACCCTGGAAGCGCAACGGCACCTCAGCGTAAGGGCTTCGCTTCATAGGGTCTGCTGGACACTTGCCCAAAGCGGGAAGCGCCCCCCACCCTGCGGGTGGTGGAGGGCAATATGGAAGGCGAGCCGCAGTCCGCTCTGTGCCCTCTCCCGCGAAGTGGGGGAGGTGGCTCCAGCGGAGCCGGAGACGGAGGGGGCAGCTCTCGCGAGACGCGTGACTCAACGAACCCCAACAGAACCAAAAGCGCAAAAGAAGACGCACCGTTCTCCCCACACGCCCTCCCTCACACGAAGTGTGGGGGAGGTGGGCCGGCGCCGCTTTGGG
>Ga0316197_10003599_pt1 | contig 11022 bp, 13 predicted proteins | sample OudBiesiAoxic_MG_FD_204939 | JGI IMG/M metagenome (GOLD analysis project Ga0316197, IMG submission 204939) | Coastal sediment microbial communities from Oude Bieten Haven, Netherlands - site A oxic | ecosystem: Environmental > Aquatic > Marine > Coastal > Sediment | place: Netherlands...
TGGCCATAATGAATGAAGGTAAAATTTTACAGTCAGGTGCAGTTAATGAGATATTTCAATATCCAAAGTCTGAATTTGTTGCTAATTTCGTGGGAATGAAAACGTTGATTGAGTTGAATAAAGAGGAGGCACTTTTATTTGGAGCGAATCAACCAATTCGGATGGGTATAAGACCTGAAAACATCTTATTATCCAACAATTCATTAGATATGGACTATGAATTTAAGGGAGAAATTTTAGAGATTATAGATTTTGGTATGCATAAGGATATCAAAATTTTAAGTAAAGGAAAGGTATACACTGCATTTTTAACAATTAACAGGCTATTGGAGATGAAGATTACTTTAGGTGATACAGTCACATTTGGTTTTAATCGTGAACATGTGAATCTAATAAATTACTAAGTTTAAAAATAAAATAAAGTTATGTAATTTTGATTTTTAAATTTGTATAAAAGAGATATTAAAAACAAAGGAAAAAAAAGATCTCTAAAAAGATCTCTATATTTTTAGAGATCTTTTTTTTTGAGTTCTCTTTCTAAAAAAAATAAAATAATTTGCAAAAATAAATCAAATGGTATATAACTATATTAGTAATTGCTTATAAACTTATATAACGAGGAGGAGTTAGTTTGCTAAAATATATATTTTCTTTTGCCTGGCTTGATCAGGGAACAACATGGATTCTTAACAGAATAGGAGTAGATACAGGGGAAAGGTTCGGCGGCTCCATTCACTTTTTTATCTATGACACTATAAAAATTTTGATACTTCTTTCAATGATGGTATTTATAATCTCATATATGAGAAGTTATTTTTCTGTAGAAAGAACAAAAAAAATACTAGAAAAACTAGGTGGATTCAAGGCTCATGTGGCTGCTAGCCTCTTAGGGATAGTAACACCTTTTTGTTCATGTTCTAGTGTTCCGCTTTTCATAGGATTTATAGAGGGGGGGATACCCCTTGGTGTAACCTTTTCTTTCTTGATAACTTCTCCCATAGTAAATGAAGCTGCTTTTGTAATTCTTTTGGGGACATTCGGTCTAAAAATAGCCGGATACTATGTAGTTTCAGGGGTCGTGCTTGGAGTAATCGGGGGATATATAATTCATATTCTAAAATTGGAGAGGTATGTAGAGGAATATGTATATCAAATAAAGATGGGTGATAGTGTTATAAAATCTCTTTCTAGGAGGGAGAGGATAGAATTTGCAAAATCTAATGTAAAAGATATAGTTGGAAGGATATGGAAATATCTTCTTGTAGGAATAGGAATTGGTGCTCTCATTCATGGGTGGGCTCCTGAAGAGGTTCTTTCAAAATATGCAGGGCCTGAAAATCCATTTGCAGTTTTATTTGCAACAATTATAGCCATACCTCTTTATTCAAATGCAATGGGAACTATTCCAATTGCTGAAGCTCTTATAAATAAAGGAGTAGGGATGGGAACTGCAATGGCATTTATGATGGCAACCACAGCATTGTCACTTCCTGAGATGATCCTTTTGAGAAAGGTTATAAAACCTAAATTAATAACTATGTTTACAGGAATAACAGGAGTGGGAATAATAATAGTTGGATATCTATTTAATATGATTATATAGGAGGAATTAAAAATGGAAATAAAGGTATTGGGAACAGGATGTAAAAAATGTGACGACTTATATAACAATGTAATAAAAGCCCTTTCACAGGCTGACAAGGATGCAGAGGTGGAAAAGGTAGAGGATATTGTATCAATAATGTCCTTTGGGGTCATGAGTAGTCCGGCTCTTGTTATCGATGGAGAGGTATTAATAGTAGGAAGAGTTGCTCAAGTAGAAGAAATAGTAAATCTTCTCAAGTAATAAAAAATTATTGATTGTATAAAAAGGGGGAAACAATAGTGAAAAAGAAAAAACTTTATCTGCTTACAGGGTTTTTAGGAGCAGGGAAAACTACCACATTAAAAGGAATTTTAAAAGACTTATCTCAAAGTAAAAATGCCGTTATCATGAATGAATTTGGAAAAACTGGTATAGATGGAAGTTTATTAAAAGAATTTGATATAGAGCTTTCAGAGATCAATAGAGGGTCTATCTTCTGTAGCTGCCTTCAAATTAATTTTGTTACTGAGCTGGCAAGAATAGCCGAAACAGATGTAGAACGGGTATTTGTAGAGGGGTCGGGACTAGCAGATCCATCTAATATAGGAGAAATTTTATCGGCTTTAAAGGCTTATATGAAGGTAGAAGATACTCCATATATTTATTCAGGAGCAATATGCATCGTAGATGCAAGGACATTTTTAGCTGAGGTAGACGGAATAGACGCTATATCTAATCAGATACAACAAGCTCATATGGTAGTAATAAATAAATCTGATCTTGTAGAGGATACCTCTGCCATAAGGGATAAAATAGTACTTATAAATTCTGACGCAGAGATTCATAAAACAACTTTTGGAAAGATTGGAGTAGAATTTTTTAAGAGAGAAGAAGACTATTTGAAAAAAACTATAAAGAAAGAAACTACAAATACTGTGGATACAAAACCAAAAACATTTACCATGAATATTAAATCTGAAGTATCTCATTCTGAGCTAAATAATTTTTTAGAAGAGATAGGACCTATGGTTTATAGGGTAAAGGGGTTTACCCAGGTAGAGGGAGATATGATGAAGGTTGATATGGTAGGAAGCATGATAGACATGGAAAAAGATACCCAAGGATGGGAAGATTCTACCCTTGTTTTTCTAACTAAAAAAATGGAAGGTATGAGTGTACCACAGATCCTAAAGGGGATAGTTGAGTCTTGGAAGAAAAATACCACAGCAGAAATGAAGATGATGAATGGATAGGAATCAATAAAATTTATTCAAAATATGAAAAAGCCGAGATATTAAATCTTGGCTTTTTTGAATTTTTTATTCTGACTAGTTGGATCTAAATTTACATTATTTTTTTATTGAACTTTAGTTATATTTCTTCCAGATTCTTTAGCCAAATAGAGAAGTTTATCTGCAATTTTGATAACTTCATCTATATCTTGCCTTTTTTGGTACTCTACTACTCCTAAACTAATTGTAGTTCCCGATGGGCAGCAGTCTATTTTGAGGGCCTCTATTGCTATTCTCAATTGTTCAGCATAGAAATAAGCATCTTTGGATATTGTACTAGGCAGGACTATAAGAAATTCTTCTCCTCCAAATCGAGCGGCTACTCCTTTTTTCCCAATAACATCTTTTATAATGTCAGCCACCTTTTTTAATACAATATCTCCAAAAGGGTGACCGTAAGTATCATTTATTGTTTTAAAATGATCGATATCCCCCATGATGATGGAAAATCCTTTATCCTGGGTATCTTTGTTAGCCAAAAAATCAAAGATATATCTTCTGTTGAAAAGACCAGTGAGATCATCGGTCAAAGCCATTTTTTCCATCTTTCTCCTACTCTCTTCTAATTCAGTTACATCATTCATGATGAGGAGAGCCATATCAGCACTATTAAATTTAACATGTTTACATGAATAGAGAAAATATTTTTTTATCTTTTCGCCGTTCATGTAAAAATCTCTAGAGAGAACATTTCCTGAGTGATTGGATTTGTCAGCAAGGGTAGAGATGATAGTCTTTCTGAGATTACAGCTGCTACAGAAGGTAGTTTCACCACATTTTTTACCCTCTTCGACAGCATGGTGACATCCAAGGGCATTTCCACATTTATTCCCCTCTATCTCCTTTAAGTCCTTATGGAGCATGTTTTGAAGGAAAGGATTTACAGACTCTACCTTTATATCTTGATTTACTACCATTATATTGCTCTCTAGATTATTCATGAGAACTTCAATAAAATTTTCAGATTTTTTTAATTCTTTGATATTCAAGTTACTTCCTCCCTAGGTAAGTATTAAAATGCTAATGACTTATATATTATAATAGTGTATTATATTTTACTATATAATTCAAATTAGAATAGTTAAATAATTTCCACACCATTTTCCTTTAATTTCTCCTCAAATTGTTTTTCAGGTTTTTCATCGACCACTATAACATCCAAATCATCTATAGTCCCAAAGTTATATATTCCGTAGGAATAAAATTTATCTTTTTCACAGATAAAATAGACCTTAGAGGCCATTTGAATCATGGCTTTTTTTAAAGTTACTTCATTTGAGTCAAAAATACTAATATTACCCTTTTGAAGATCTATCCCTGCTCCTCCTAAAAAAAGTTTCTGTGTATTTATTTTACGGACAGAGTCGAGAGCTAGTCCTCCTAAAAAAGTTCCTAAAAGACTATGATAGGTACCTCCAATACCGATAAGCTCAATCTTATTTACTCCATCCAGACATTTCATGATACCCAACATATTAGTTACTACTGTAATTTTTTTAGGTGATTCTGCCAATTTTTCAGCGAGCATAAGATTTGTGCTAGAAGAATCTAAAAATATTATCTCGCCTTCCTCTATAATTTTGTAGAGTTTGTTGATTATCTTTTTTTTCCCTCCTAAATTAATGATTTTTCTATGATTAAGGGAGATATCTGTGGGGATCTCTTTTTTTAATATGGCTCCTCCATGAGTTCTTTCTAACTTTCCCTCTTCTTCTAAAAGTTTCAAATCCTTTCGTATTATTACTTCACTGACATCAAAGGTAAGACTTAACTCTTTTACTCTTAATTTTGTTTTATCCATAAGGATCTTTAAGATTTCTAGTCTTCTTTCTTGAGCAAACATCTAAATTCCTCCTATTTTTTGATTTAATTATATCATAAAGTTTTATAAAAAAAAATTTTTCTTGACTTTTGAAACCAAATGAAATAAAATACAATCAAAGGAAATATAATGAAACAAAGTGAAACGTTTTGAAAAGGAGGATCCAATGAAAATTAATTTAATGTCTAGCAATGGTAAAGTAACAACTCTTAATCTATCGTTCCCGTATATTTATAACAGATATAGGGTGAAAAAACTTATAAAAGAAGGATATAGTCTTGTGGGAGAAGAAGATGTAACTATCGCTCTAAAACTAAAACTTTATTAAAAAAATTAGTCTAAAAGCTTAAATAATAACCTGTAGGATAGAAATTGCTTCTTAGTTTCTATTCTACAGGTTATTTATATACTAATATTATAATTGAAATAAAAAATGGTAGGAAAATAGAATATATCTAGTAAAACATCCTTATAAATGCTAGGATAAAGAGAACATTATTTTACATTAAATATTAGTTTTCAGGAGGAATTATGACTAAAAAACAACTATTTGCCATCCTCGATCCAAAAACTTGGCCGGCATCTATTATTCCAGTACTTGTAGGAACTCTTTATTCAACATATAGAGTCGGTAATTTTAGATTAGATTTATTTATAGCTATGCTCCTTTCGGCAGTAGGAACACAATGTTTTGCCAATGTACTCAATGATTATTCCGATTACAAAAGTGGTTTAGACACCATAGAAAATGTATATGATAGAGAGGGAAGTGTTCTAGTTTTTGATAGTATTCCCCTTATTAAAGTAAAAAAATTGATGATTTATCTAGTGATATGTACATTGATTCCAGGAATATATCTTCTCCTTCATGGAGGTATTCTAGTTGCTATTATTGCTATCATAGGGTTTATGGTAGCTTATTTTTACTCTGCAGGTCCAATGCCAATATCAGAAACATTTTTAGGAGAATTATTTTCAGGATTAACCATGGGAGGACTTATAACATGGTTAGCGTATTATGTTCAGACTGGCTATATAGATAAAAATATCATATTGATTTCAATACCATTGATAATCTATATAGGATCTATTCTTCTCACGAATGGTCTTTGCGATATAGAGAAAGATCGACTAACTAGAGTAACAATACCAATTCTTATGGGAAGAGAGAGATCTATAGATATTTTGAGATTTGCTTACATAATGATGTATGTTTTTGTATTTTTAGGGATTGTTCTAAAAATTTTGCCTCTTTCAATGTTTTTAATTTTTTTATCGGTTCCATTAATTATAAAAAAACTTAAGTTTATTACAGTTGAAAATATATCTTTAAAAAATAGATCTAATATTATGGGGAATTCAGTTTTATCTGGAATTATTTTTTTCCTATTTTATATAATAATTATTTTAGGAGAAATTTTAAGGAGTGAGTTTTTATAATGTCAATTGAAAGGGATAAGGAGAAGAGAGCACATAATGTATTTCAAAAAATTTCATTTTGCTATGACTTTATGAATGATATTATCACTCTTGGAGTACACAGACTATGGAAAAAAGATCTTATTAAAAATATCCCAGTGGAAAGTGAGAGGGTACTGGATGTATGTTGTGGGACTGGAGATATTGCCATTGGAATTGGAAAAAAATTGAAGAATTCCCAGATAAAAGCCCTTGATTTCAGTGATGGAATGCTTCAGGTCGCCAGAAAAAGAACACAGGGAAAATGTCTTGAAAATATAGAATTTATAAAAGGTAGTGCACTTTCTCTTCCTTTTAAAGATAGTAGTTTTGACACTGTTACTATTTCCTTTGGAATTAGAAATACATCTGATTATAGAAAGGTTCTTAGAGAGATAAACCGTGTTTTGACCCCTGGAGGAATATTTTTCTGTATGGAGGCTTCATACCCTGACCCGTTTTTGCTTAGGAAGATTCTGAAAGCTTACTGTAAGTTTTTAGTTCCCATTATGGGGAAGCTTTTAGCAAGGTCTTATGGAGAATATCGATGGTTGGATGAATCTGTAGAAGCTTTTATTCCGAAGGAAGAATTAACAGCGCTTATAGATGAAGCAGGATTTGTCGATATAAATCTTAAAACTTACCTTTTTGGAAGTTGTACCCTACACTTTGGAATTAAAGGAGGAGAAGATGGACACTAAAAAATATTTTGAACTCATAGAGAAAGAATATTTGAGGGAGATTTCTCGTATATCGAAAAAAGATTATATAGAGGAGGCTTTTAAGATGGCTTATCTTGTCCTTTTTTTTCATAACTCCAAAAGTGATACAGATGGTAGAGATCTTCTTTTGGGAGACCTATTCATTTCAGTTTTAAATAGGCATCTTTTACTTATAGACAGAGAGCTTTTAAGAAAAATAACAGATAGGATTATCCTTTGCTATTCTAAAGGAATTACCAGTGGGAAGTGTGATTACAAAGAAGGTCTCTTAAAACTCCTAAGGGAGGTAAGTTGAGATGATGTATATAGAAGAATTGAAAAAAATAGAGAAAAATATCGGATTTCTCATACAATCTATAAGAGATGAGTTTACCAAAATAGAAACTAAGAGACTTATAAGCTCAGGTGGTAAAAGATTGAGGCCTCTTTTTCTTATCTTAGCTGCCAAGGCTGGGACAATCAATAAAAAGTGTTATGAAGCAGCGGCGTCTTTGGAACTTCTTCATACTTCATCTCTAATTCATGATGATATAATTGATCACGGAGAAATGAGAAGGGGATGTGAAACTACCGTAAGCGTTTACGGGAGAGAAAAGGCTGTTTCTGTCGGGGGTATCCTTTCTTTATTTGCCATGGATAATATTATATCCTTAGGAAGTAAAAAAGCTTCAAGTGCCATGATAGAGACTTTAGAAACTCTTTGTTTAGGAGAGTTAAAGCAATTAGATGAACGATATAATTTTGAAATAAATTATTATGATTATATAGCTAGAATCTCTAGAAAAACAGCCTCTCTTTTTGCTCTTTCATGCACTATGGGAGGTATTTTATCAGGAGTATCTGAAGAGATCATAGAGAAACTCCACAATGTTGGTTTTAATATAGGGTGCAGTTTCCAAATTTTAGATGATATTTTGGATATAACTAGTTCAGAAAAAGAAACAGGAAAGATTTGTGGTCAGGATATCCGTGGAGGAATAATCACTCTGCCTTACCTACTTTTAATAGAGAAAGATCCTTGTTTTAAAGATAGAATTCTCTCAATAACCCATAAATCCCAAAGTTTTGAGTTTGATGAATTGACAGATGAAGTTAGAAAAAATTCTACTCTAGAGGAGGCATATGGTGTGAGTAATTTATTTTTAGACAAGGCTTTAAAAGTTCTTTCTACTTTGGACTGTCCTGAGGTGGAAGAAGGTTTTTCATCTATCATAAACAAATTATATAGAAAAATATAGATATATAACAAAAGGAGAAGCCTAGACTTCTCCTTTTGTTATATATCTTTACACGTCGTATCTTTTGAGTATTTCCTCCGAAAGATTTTTTATATCATCTTTAGATGAGACACCTTTCTCTATTTTTCTTTTATTGAGAGGGATTTCTCCTAAGATAATACTTGGACTTATTCCATCCTTGGTAAGGATGATTTTAGAATTATCTTTTAAAGATTCTTCAACTACCTCCAATCTTTTTAGATCCTTGGCATTTCCTACGAAATACTGCCGGGCTGCTTCATTGACAAGTTTTATAGCTTGAGCCTGTCCTTCAGCAACTTTAATTTTAGCTTCCCTTCTACCTTCAGCAATTTGTATAAGAGCAAGTTTATCTTGTTCAGCAGCTTCAAATCTACCAGTAGCCAAAAGACGCATAGAACGTCTTTCTTGTTCAGCAGTTTTTTGTTTATGCATGGCTATTTTTATATCTGATGGAGGATCAATTACTTTTATTTCTACCTTGGTTATGGTTATTCCCCATTCTTCTGCTAATTTATCTAAAGATACTTGCATATCCATGGCGATCTTTCCTCTGGCTGTTAAACTTTCATCTAAAGTCAGTTTACCAAATTCCTGCCTGAGGTTTGTTTGGGCTAATTTCATCACTGCATTCTTCCAATTATCAATATTATAAAAAGTTTTTTTTATCTCTATTTCAGGATAGAGAGGTCTTGCCCAAACTATACCATCTACATTTATCTCTACATTATCCTTGGTTATGACATTTTGAGGAGCAATATCCATGGTGTGTTCCCTGACATCTCTAATTCTTGTTATTTCAAAAACAGGAATTTGAATGTGGAATCCGGGCTCTGCAAACCGTCGATATTTTCCAAAAAGTTCCACGATTCCCCTTTGATATTGCCTGACCCAGTATATTGGCAAATATTTCATTTTCATAACAGCCTCCTTTATATCATAAAATATAGTGATTTTCTTATAATATATATGTTATTCTTTTATTTTGTTTTCCTTTATTTCTTATAAATTCTTATTTTAAGTAGTCAAAATTTAGTTCTTTTACTTTATCATCTGAGGAAAGAATAAAAATTAAATTGCATTTAAAGATAATTTTTTTCACTTCTTATCTCTTACTCTCTACTATGTCCTATCTTATCGGATATTTTGTTCGATTTTTAGGTATAAAATATTCTTAATTACATAAAAAATGTCTTATAAAAATCTAAAACTTTACTTTTTATGACGTTTGTGGTATTATATCTATAGTAACAGAGAGTCAGACATGAGCTTCATTGGTTAAAAAATCCTTAAATTGGGTTTAAAATGGATTTTAAAAAAAACTTATCTGTATTAAATTTTACGGAGGTAACACATGTTAAAAGGAACAGTTAAATGGTTTAACGACGATAAAGGATTTGGATTTATTTCAGCAGAAGATGGGAACGATTATTTCGCACATTTCTCTCAAATCAAAAAAGAAGGATTTAAAACTTTACAAGAGGGAGCAGAAGTAACTTTCGAAATTATTCAAGGTGATAAAGGTCCTCAAGCAGGAAACATCGAAACTTTATAATTTATATATTTGAAATGTTTAAAAGCAGTAGATTTATCTACTGCTTTTTTTATGCCTTTTAAAGACTGATTCTATTAATTACGATAGTTCCTAAAGTAATTGCTACATTTGCCAAAAATAGCATATTAAAGTCATTTTTCATACGGTTAAAGCGGTACAAGCTGATAAATATCAGTTTAATATATACAAACAATTCAATTTATATTGACTTTAAGCTCATATAGATACTATAATTTGATGAATAATATGTTATAGGAGGGGTTGGAATTAAATATTTAGGAGAAACAATGGCATTAGTCGCAGCGTTTGGAATGGCAGGAGGATCTATTGCCTTTGAAATAGCAGGAAAAAAGATAGGTTCTCTTACGGTAAATATTTTAAGACTAGTACAGGGTATGATTTTTTTGAGTATTACATCTTTGTATATGAGGGGAATGCCGCTACCTACAGATGCTAGTTTAAAAGAATATACATTTTTAGGGATATCTGGTTTTATAGGAATGTTTTTAGGGGATTTATTTATGTTTGAATCTTTTGTACTGTTGGGAGCTCGTATAACTACTTTGATAATGACTACGGTACCTGTGGTGACTGCACTGGCAGCATGGATTCTATTAGGAGAAACTTTGAGTTTTAAAGAAGGAATGGCTGTTTTTCTTACTATAGGTGGGATATTTTTGGTGATGTTTTATGGAAATAAAAAAGGAGAGAAAAAAGAAAAATTTCCAATAAAGGGGATCTTTTGTGCTATAGGAGGAGTTTTAGGACAATCTTTAGGGATGGTTTTTAGTAAAATAGGTCTAGAATCCTATGATCCCATCGCTGCTACCCAGATTAGAGTAATTGTGGCGACAATAGCCTTTATAATCCTAATCTCTATAAGGCGGAAATGGGGAGAAGTAAAAAAAGGAATGAAAAATAAAAGAGCTATTAAATGGCTAGTTGTAGGATCATTCTTAGGTCCATTTATAGGAGTTACTGCTATGCTTATAGCACTAAAAAATACAAGTACAGGGATAGTTTCTACCCTTTCATCGACAAGTCCAATATTGATAATACCATTTTGTATATTGATATTTAAGGAGAGGATAAAACCCATAGAAATTTTAGGCGCTATTATATCTGTAGGAGGAGCCTCACTTTTCTTTATTTAATTAACTTAAAAGGAACCTTAGGTTCTTTTTTTTTTAGTCTAAATGCAACTTCACATTGCTTTTTTTATTTAGTTATACATGATATAATTAGTGGAATAAAATTAAATTAAATGGAGGTAAGCAAATTGGAAAATATTTGGTTCCCATATACACAGATGAAGACTATGAGTACACCTAT
>Ga0316197_10003602_pt1 | contig 11017 bp, 9 predicted proteins | sample OudBiesiAoxic_MG_FD_204939 | JGI IMG/M metagenome (GOLD analysis project Ga0316197, IMG submission 204939) | Coastal sediment microbial communities from Oude Bieten Haven, Netherlands - site A oxic | ecosystem: Environmental > Aquatic > Marine > Coastal > Sediment | place: Netherlands...
CTGACGCGGGACTACGGCGATCGCGGCCGCGAAGCCATCCGTCGATTCCTCGCCGAGGGTCGTCAGATCGGCCTGGTGCCCGACTTCGGCGAAGTCGAGTTCGTCGGAGCCTGAAGATGGACCATTCATTGCGCGAAACCCTGCTCCGGAGCGGCGCCAACCTCGAAGGGTCGAGCCACATGGCCCTGCACTTCGGCGACGCCGAGGCGGAACTGCGTGCGGCGCTCGACTGCTGTGCGATCGTGGACCGCTCGGACCTGGGGCTGGTTCTTTCCTCCGGTCCCGACCTGCTCGACCTGTTGAACCGGCTGAGCACGGGCGCAGTCAAGGACCTCGAGCCGGGACAGGGCCGGCCGACCGTGGTCACCACGCCGAAGGGCCGCATCGTGGAGCGGCTGTTCGTGCACCACCTGGGCCGCCGCGGCGTGCTGCTGGTCGGTGGCCCCGCATCGGCCGGACGCGTCATCGAATACCTTGACCGCTACACCTTTGCCGAGCAGACCGGCATGACCGACGCCACCGAGGAGATCTGCCAACTGACGGTGGTGGGGCCGCAGGCAGTGCAGGTGCTGGAGGCCGCCGGGTTCGATCGGCCGGAGCCGTTCTGCAGTGTCGAGATCGAATTCGAGGGCCTCTCTGCGCACGTGCTGGGCGAGGACGGGCTGTCCGGCGAGGGCTTCTCGGTCCTGGCAACGAAGGAGATGGCCGGTTCGATGTGGCAGGCGCTGAACCTGGCCTGCAGCAAATGCGGCGGTCGCCCGGCGGGATCGATCGCGGCCGAGGGCTGGCGCATCCTTCGAGGACTGCCGATGTCGGGCCACGAGTTGACCGAAGATTACAACCCACTCGAGGCCGGTCAGCGCGATGCCGTTTCGTTCGAAAAGGGGTGCTACGTCGGCCAAGAGGTCGTCGCGAGGCTGAACAGCTACCACAAGGTGTCTCGTACGTTGGTGGGGCTCGTCCTGCCTCCGCAGGCGGAGCTTCCACAGGTGGGAGATCCGCTGTTCTTCGAGGACCAGGAGGTGGGACGCGTGACCAGCGCCGTCGCTCCGCCCGGTTGGCCTCACCCCGTCGCGCTGGCTTACGTCAAGCGCCGCCTGGTCGAGAAGGGTATCGAGTTCTCGATCGGGGCGCCCGGAGCGAGCCTCGCGGCTCGTCTGGTCGACCTCCCCTTCCCGCCCTGACATCGGCAGATCGGGCAAGATTCAGTCGAGGCCCTGCGCGTTCGGCATGCCGATCGAGGCGCGACCTATCCAGCAGAATGCAGTTTTTGCAGTGATTCGACGACTGGTGCGTCGAAGTGGACGTCGACCTGTGGGAACGCGATCGTCACGTCGGCCTCTTTCAACGCCCACCAGATCGCCTCGTTGAGTGCCGAGCGCCGACGATTCGTGCGCCAAGGATCGTCGATCCAGACCGAGACGTCGAAGTTCACGGAGGAACTGCCGAACTCGATCAGCAGGACCACGGGTTCCTTCTCAGCCGACCTCCACGGCAAATCGAGGGCCACTCGCTCCAGCGTCTCGCGTACCCTGCGCATGTCCGATGAGTAGGTCACGCCGACGACGGTCCGCAGACGATAGAACGAGTCTCGCAACGTGTAGTTCTTGACCGTGCCCTGCACGATGTTCGAATTCGGAATGATGATTTCTTCGTCATCGAGCGTCTTGGCGATCGTGGCGCGGATGCCCATCTGGCTGACCCGGACGAACTGGTTCTCGATCTGCAGGACGTCACCCGGCTTGATCGTCCGTTCGGCGAGGAGAATCACACCGGAGACGAAATTCTGCGCGATGTTTTGCATCGCGAAGCCGATACCGATGGCCAGCACTGCGCCGGCGGCGAACAGTGCTCCGAGATTGATCCCGACCGTCTGCAATGCGACGCCCAGGCCAGCGGCAATGATGACGTAGTGCATCAGCCGGGTGGCCGCGTGAACCGCCCCTGCGTCGGTGATCCCCCGCATTTTTAGCGCCCTGGCGAGGCCCTTCTGGGCGCCTTTCGAAAACCAGAACGTCGCGACGACGATGAGCAGAAAGGTCAGGAGTGTCGCAAGCGTGATCGGTGTGCCCGCGATCTCGAAGAGTTTTATCTCGAGAGATCGATAAACGCCCTGCAGTTGCTCGACTACTCTATCCAGTTCCATGAGGAGCTCCCGTGATCGTTCGAGGCCAGGTTCGCTCGCAGTGTCATCCGGCGGTCAGCCACGGTAGGGCTGCGCTGGCGAGACTGAGCAACAAGAAAAAGCCGCACATGTCGGTGACGGTCGTGAGGATCGGACCGGAAGCGACGGCCGGATCGACACCCAGCCTGCGCAGAAGCAACGGCACCGTGCCACCGATTGACACGGCGACGACGGTGTTGAGCATCAACGCCCCGCCAACGACGAGGCCCAGAATGGGGTTGCCCTGCCACGCCCACGCCAGCGCGGCGATCAAGGCCCCGAGGGCCAACCCGTTGATGCAGCCCACGGAGACTTCTTTCAACCACACCCGTCGCGTTTCCGAGGGACGTACCAACCCCAGCGACAGTTCGCGCATGCTGACGGCAACGGCCTGGTTCCCGGAGCACCCGCTCATGTCCGAGATGATCGGAAGAAACACCGCGAGAGCGATCACCGCTGTCAGCGTGTCCTGATAGAACGCGATGACGCTGGCCGCGATGACATTCAGCAGCACGTTCACGCTCAGCCAGGCCAGTCGGCGCCCGGACCTTCGCAGCACGGGCATCGTGCGCAGTTCCTCTCCCCCGATGATGCCTTGGGTCTTGAGATAGTCAGCTTCGCTCCTCTCGGCCAGAGCGTCGCTAACCGCAGCCCGCCGCACCATCCCCACGAGACGCCCCGTGCGGTCCACGACCGGAACTCCGTACAGGTTGTTGCCGTCAAAGAACGACCGCACTTCATCAAGAGCGGCGAAATCCGAGAGCTGCAAGGTTTCTGCGGTCATGATCTCGTGAAGTCGACTGTCCCTTGGGGCAAACAGCAGATCACGAAGGCGAAGGACCCCTACCAGACGATCCTCGTCCGTGGTCACGAAGGCATACTGAACGACGAAGTCGCGATACGTGTCCGCGTGTGCCCTCAGATCCCGTAGCACATCCTCGACGGTGCAGTCCTCGGGATAGGCCAGGAACTCCAGAGTCATCAGGCCGCCCGCGACGTCATCCGGGTACTGGCGGAGCGCGCGGATCGCCGTGGCCTCGGCCCCCCCCATCTCGCGCAGGATCGCCTCCGCGGCAGGCTCGTGCATATCGCCGAGGAGGTCCGCTCGATCATCGCCGGGAAGTTCGTGAAGGATCGCCGCCGCGACGTGCGGATCGAGGTGCTCGATCGATTCGGCAGCCTGAGTCTCGGGAATCAGCTCGACGACCAATGCCGCCTGATTCGGCTCCAGGGTCAGCAGGAGCAGACTTCGATGCTCCTCCTGGAGTCTGGACACACTCCTGGCGACCTCGGTGGGAGACAGCTCACCCAGGAACTCCACGAGTCGACGTGGCTCTCCCTCTTCGATCAACCGCTCGAGGTCGATCCAGGGGGTCACATCCGGTGATTCCGAACTCACGCTGGACTCCTTTTCCTGCCTGAAACAACGTTCACGAATTGCTGGCTTCGTCGTGACCGGGTTCTCCGCCTGGCTCCACCGCCTCCTCGATCTCGAACGAATCGACAGAGATCAGCCCCGTTCCCCACTCGGAGTCTAGTTGGCGACCGCAGCGATTTCACCGGCTTCATTGTACTCCGCGACCTCGATAGTCCCCTCCTGCGTGACGTTCTCCGTCATCGCGTTCACCGACCGGGGGGAGGCCATGACCAGCAACACACATTCGGCGACTGCGAACGCGATTCCAGTCGCGCGGAAACACGCGACCCTTGAAATTTTCTCCTTCCGTGTTTTCGGGCCATGAGGCCCGATCTCGGTCGCGACCCGATCCCCACAGCCGAATCTCGGTATAGTCGCCCCAGTGTTTCGGGCAAGATCGCCGCAATCTGTCACTCTGCTGCGTTGGCACTGGAGTTGCTGTTGTTGACACGGACCGCGTGAGGTGCGTCCGACGCTCGGACCACCAACCAGGAGAATCTCATGCTCTGGCAAATTCTTCTCGTACTTGCGCTCGTCGGAGCCAACGGCTTTTTTGTCGCGGCGGAGTTCGGGCTGGTCAAGGTTCGCATGACGGAGATCGAGGCCCTGGCATCCGCCGAGAGCAAGTCAACCGTTCGGGCACGTCACATCCTGGAGCACCTGGACTCCTACCTGTCGGCCTGCCAGCTCGGCATCACGCTGGCCAGCCTGGGGTTGGGGTGGGCCGGAGAACCCGTGGTAGCGCGGTTGCTCGAGCCGGTGTTCAAAGGACTGGGCCTTCCGGCAGACATGGTGCATTATTTCGCGTTCCCGCTCGCCTTCATGACGATCACGTTCCTGCACCTGACGGTGGGCGAACAGGCCCCAAAGATCGGGGCAATCCAGAAGGCACGAGCGACCACCCTGCTCGTCGCATACCCGCTGACGGTGTTCTACACGGTTTTCAAGCCGTTCATCTGGTTGATCAATGTATCCTCCAACGGCATGCTCAGGATCGTGGGCCTGAAACAGGTCTCCGACCACGATCAGGAGATCACCGAGGACGAGGTGCGGACGATCCTGACCCAGTCCGCGGCCATGGGTCACCTTCAAGCGCGCGAGATGCAGATCATGGAGAGCGTCCTGGACCTGGAGGACAAGATCGCCCGACGCCACATGGTTCCGCGCCACCAGATCGTCTACCTGGACACGCGGGACTCGATGCGCGAGAAGCTCGGGATAGCGTCCAGATCCGGCCACTCCCGGATTCCGCTGTGCGAAGGAGGCCTGGAAGAGATCATCGGCATCGTCCACGTCAAGGATGTGTTCAACGCGATGACGCTCGGTGGCGAACTGGAGAGCCTGCGCCAGGTTGCGCGTGAACCGCTGTTCTTGCCGGAGACGATTCGACTTGACAGCCTGCTGAAGAAGTTTCAGAAGTCGCAGACCCATCTGGCTATTCTCGTCGACGAATACGGCGCCGTGTCGGGAATGATCACGCTGGAGAACGTCATCGAGGAGATGGTCGGCCCGATCGAGGACGAGTTCGACGCGGAAACGCCGCTGGTTCTGAAGAAGGGCGAGGGCCGGTTCGAGGTCGATGCCTTGTGCCCGCTCGACGAATTCAGGGACAAGTGTGGCGTGGACGTACAGGAGAAGACGCGTGTCGACACCGTGGGCGGCATGCTGGGCGAGGCTTTGCGTCATATTCCTCGCGTCGGCGAAGAACTGGTCGTGGGGCAGTACAGGATCACGGTGATCGATTCGGAACCAAGGCGCGTGAAACGGGTGCTCGTCGAACAGATCGCGCCGACCGAAGTGGCCTGACCCGTCGCACGACCGTCGGCTTCACCACCGCGTCAGAGCAGGCCCGCCAACAGAGTCGCGATCCCCAGAAAACTGAAAAAACCGACCACGTCGGTGACCGTGGTCAGGATGATCGAGGAGGACTGCGCCGGGTCCTGTTTCGCCGCGGTCAGCAGCATCGGTATCCCGGCTCCGGACAGCCCGGCGGCGACCATGGATATGATCATCGAAACCAGGATCACCACGGTCAACCCGACCGAGCGGCTCCACAGAAAGACAGCGGCAGCCGTCGTCACCGCCACGGCAATGCCGTTGATCAGGGCGACGCGCACTTCCTTTCCGGCGACACGAAGCCACTGATTCACGCGTACCTCACGCAATGCCAGCCCTCTCATCGTCACCGCGAGCGCCTGCGCACCGGTGTTGCCGGACTGGCCCGCGACGACCGGCAGCAGGACCGCGAGCGCCGTGTACCGCGCGATCGTGTCCTCGAACAGTCCGACGACCGAGGCGGCAAGAAAGGCCGTCGCAAGATTGACCTCGAGCCACGGCAGTCGCTTTCGTACGGCAAAGCTGACGGGCGAAAGGGCGCGCTCGTCACGGCTGGCCCCGACCATGGTCTGCACGTCGGCGCTGGCTTCCACCTTGGCCGTGTCGAGCAACACGTCGTCACGGATCACGCCGACGATCCGCCCGTCGAAATCGACCACGGGAAGGCTGGAGAGCCGGCTGCGAGTAAGGACCTCGAAGACTTCCTCTCGACTCGCCGTATCGGCGACGGCGATCACTCGTGGGTCCAGCAACTCATCCAGGCGTTGAGACGGTCGGGCCATGGCCAGATCCTGGAGTCGCACCGATCCCGACAGGCGCCTCGACGGGTCGATGACGTACACCCTGCGCACGCGCCGGTCGCGAAAGGCACGTAACTGTCTCAGCGTTTGCCCGACGGTCATCTCCGGGCTCAACGCGAGAACACGAGAATCCATGAGCGCGCCCGCGCTGTTCGGCGGGTAGCTCGACAACTCGCGCAGTTCGGCCGCGGTGCGTGAATCGAGGCTAGCGAGCAGCCTTTCGCGCGGCTCCGGATCCAGTCGATTCAAAAGTGACACGGCGATCGACGGATCGAGAGCGCCAAGAACCGCCGGCACCGATTCCGCGGACAGCGTAACAATCAAACGGGAGGCGGTCTCGGAGGACAGGCGCCTCAGCACCTCGACAGCGGCCGCCGCTGGAAGCGACTCGAGCAGCGCTGCGCCATCTTCGGGTGAGGCGCTCTCCAGGAACCGTCCAGCCTCGTCGGGGTATCGTCGCAGAGCCTCGCGGGCCAGGCGACGTTCGGCCGTCGCTGCTCGCTCAACCATGGGTCGCCTCCTCCTTGGCTTTGCTCTCTCGAGTCGCTTTTAGCGATCCGGCAAGACCGTCGATCATGACGGTCGCGATCGACATCCAGGCCTGTCCGAATGTCGCGCTCGCCGCCAGCAAGCTCGGCGCGCGCTCGTGGGTCGTAGTCGCTTCGAGACGACGCAGCGTCTCGTAGCGCACCACCCCGACGAGCGAGCCGGACCCGTCGACGACGGGAAGTGCGTGAAACGACTGCCAAGCCATGTGCCGCAGAACAACGGCACTACTGTCGGTCACGCGAAGGCGAACGACAGGCTTGCCGGTCCAGGCGGTCATGTGCTGACTAGCCGGTGCTTGCAGTAGCTCTCGCAGGGTCAACACCCCGATCAACCGGTGGCGTCGATCGGTGACGTAGACGTAGTAGCGCACGGGTTGACGGAATCGACGCAAAGCGCGTAGGGCCTCGCCGCAATCCGTGTCCTCGGGGAAGGTGACGACCACGGGTTCCATCAGCGCCCCCGCGGTGCCTTCCTGGTAGTCAAGTGTTCTGCACAGTGAGGCTGCCACGTTCGGAGCCATGCGGTCGAGCCACTGCTGGCGCCTCGACGGATCGCAACGGCGCAATACACGCGCCGCGGTGTTGACGGGCATCGCGGTCAACAGATCGACCGCGCCAGGGTCGGAACAGCCCACCAGGCAATCCGTGGCCCGCCCGACCTCCATGGCGGCCAGTACCGCCGCTCCCGGACCGGTCGGGATCGTCTGGAGAAGCTGCGCGCCGGCATCGACCGACAAGCTCTCCAACGCCCTGGCCGCGTCATCCGGGTGGACCTCGCAGAGAAACCGGGTCAGATTGGCGGCGAGTTTCACCTAGGCCTCCTCGGCGACGAGACAAGACACCTGCTGGCTAAATTCCCTGGCGGGAACGTGCAACCGCCCCCGGGACGTCTCGAGGGCCACGCCGGTCAATCCGATCTCGACGATGCGCCCGTCGGCCTCTCCGATTCGGACGCGCTGGCCCACCGAGTAGGCACGAGACAGGTAGTGCACGGCGATGATGTTGCTGACTTCGACCCGTGCCCCCATCCCTACAGCCAGCGCCACACTCCCGAGGATGGCCGCAAGGACGATTCCGATGGCGAGGATCAGCAGCGTACTGTCGATCCCCAGTTGATCCAGCGCTACCACGGTCATCAGCAAGATCACCGCGAAGCGCGCGAAACGCCCCGGCACCTCTCCGGCGATGCCCGCGGACTCGAGGACCGTCGTCACCGTGTCCCGTGCGAGGTTGCCCAGTACCAGACCGGCGAGCAGGATAAGCCCGGCGGCGAGGACGCTCGGCAAGTAGCGCAGGAGCAGACTCAGGCCATCCGAGGCCACGACGAGTCCGAGAACTTCCCCTGCCAGGGCGGCGAAGAAGACGAACACCGTCCAGAAGACGATTCGGCTGACGATCTCCGACGCGACGCGGTCGACACTGGATTCTCGCACCGCTTGCTCGACCGCCGTCCCACTGCGGATGCGGGTCAGGCGGGCCAGCAGTCGCGTGATCAACCACCGGGCGAGCCGACCGACGGCCCACCCGGCGAGTAGCAATCCGATCGCGATCGCCACGCGCGGCAGGTAGGCGAGCAGATCTCCTGAGAAATCCACGGCCAGTTGTTCAAGACGCACGAATCCGCTCTCCGTGTCCATCGCACACCTCCCTCGTCAAGTATCTCTGGGCCAATCGGCGCGCACCCGACCTTGGCGCACCTCCCTACGTTTCGACACGACATTCCAGTCCCGAGCGGCACCGACTGCCAGTCGAGTCGACGTATCGAGGACCGGCCGACCTACTCACGCTCGCGCGTGAATACGGACCGTACCCGATCAATGAAAGTCTGCTCTTTGAGGTCGCTGAACTCGCCGGCGTCGAAAAAGACCCCGTAGCACACCTTACAGCTCTCGTACCAGATGTGCGTTTGCCGGGGATCGACCATCCGGATCATCTCTGTTTGACACATCGGACAGTCGATATGATCGACACGGTCGAGTTTGTCTCCAACTTCAGGGTCGCCGTCGTCGATCAGTTCCGACCCGGCCATCGCGGCCAGCATCTTCTCCTCCAGCGCGTCGAACCAGATGCCCTTGCAGTCCTTGCAGCGATCGATCTCGATCCCCCGGAACACGACCCGTTCCATCTCGGCCTTGCATTTCGGACAATTCACGGCGACCTCCTTGTGAACATGCTCATCATAGCCTGGGTCCCACCCGGAGCTGGATTCGAACCGTTGCGACGTCGATCGACAGCCGTGTCTGTACGTGAAGAGGGAATCCATTCCATGCTAGGCTCCCGCCCATAGGAGATGTCGTCATGATTCGAACCCTTCATCCGAGTTGCTGGTGTCTCGCGATCCTCGCCCTGGTCGTCTCTTGCGGTGCTCCTTCTGAGCACGACGGGACGTACCCACGCACGACGGAAGGGGCCACCGCCTTCATGCAAGAGGCCGAAGGACAGTTGCTCCAGTCCTGGATCAACGCCGAGCGAGCGGCCTGGGTCCAGGAGAACTTCATCACCGACGACACCGAACTGATCGCTGCGGACCTGCAGCGACAGAAGATCGCCACGACCGTCGATCTGTCGAGAGCGTCGACCCGATTCGACGGCGTCGACATGCCGGAAGAGTTGGCCCGGAAGTTCCGCATGCTGAAGACGTCGTTGCCGCTCGTTGCGCCCGCGGACGCCGATCTTCAGGCCGAGCTGGCGCAGATCGCGGCGTCGATGTCCAGCATGTACGGTCGTGGCAGCTACTGCCCCGAGGGCGAGTCAGGAGAGTGCTTCGACCTGGGTCAACTCAGCCGAATCATGGCCGAGAGCCGCGACCCGAACGAACTGCTGACGGCCTGGCAAGGCTGGCGCACGATCTCGCCCCCGATGCGTCCCAAGTACGAGCGTTTCGTGGAGCTGGCCAACGCGGGGGCGCAGGGGCTTGGCTTCGACGACCTGGGAGCCCTGTGGCGCTCGGGCTATGACATGCCGCCCGACGACTTCTCCGCCGAGGTGGACCGGCTGTGGGAGCAGGTGCGCCCGCTCTACGACGCGCTGCACTGCCACGTGCGCGCCAAGCTGGGCGAGACCTACGGCACCGATCTGGTCCCGCAGGACGCCCCGGTGCCCGCGCACCTGTTCGGCAACATGTGGGCCCAGGACTGGACCCACATCTACGACCTCGTCGGTCCGGGAGAGAGCGACCCGGGGTTCGACATGACCGCCCTGCTCCAGGCTAACGACGTGGATGCGCGGGGAATGGTTCGCTACGGCGAGGGCTTCTTCACGTCGCTCGGATTCGATCCCCTGCCGGAGAGCTTCTGGGAACGCTCGCTGTTCACGCAGCCCGAGGATCACGACGTGGTCTGCCACGCCAGCGCATGGGACATCGACTGGGTCGACGACCTGCGCATCAAGATGTGCATCAACATCAACGCCGAGGACTTCGTCACCGTGCACCACGAACTGGGGCACAACTTCTACCAGCGTGCTTACGGGCACCTCGATCCGCTCTACCGCAACAGTGCCAACGACGGCTTTCACGAGGCGGTCGGGGACGTCATCGCGCTGTCGATCACGCCCGACTACCTGATGCGCGTCGGACTGCTCGATCGCGACCCGGGCCCGGCGGGCGATCTGGGCATGCTGATGCGCACGGCGCTGGACAAGATCGCCTTCCTGCCCTTCGGTCCGCTGATTGACCAGTGGCGCTGGAAGGTCTTCTCCGGAGAGATCACACCGGAGCAGTACAACGCCGGCTGGTGGGAGCTTCGCCAGCGCTACCAGGGCATCCGCCCCCCGGTGGAGCGCACCGAGCAAGACTTCGATCCGGGGGCCAAGTACCACATCCCGGCCAACACGCCCTACACGCGGTACTTCATGGCCTACATCCTCGAGTTCCAGATGCACCGCGCGCTGTGCGAGATCGCCGGCTACGAGGGACCGCTGCACCGCTGCTCGATCTACCAGAACGAGCCGGCCGGACAAAGGCTGATCGAGATGCTGGAAATGGGTGCGAGCCGGCCCTGGCCCGATGCGCTGGAGGCCTTGACGGGCGAGAGAGAGATGGACGCGACGGCGATCCTGGACTATTTCGCACCGTTGATGGCGTGGCTCGAGGAGCAGAATCAGGGCCGGACCTGCGGCTGGTAAAGCCGGCTCAGTCCGGGTCGAGCAGCACTCGCAGGTGAGCGACGACCGATTCGGCGAGCGCGTCGAGGTCGTAGCCGCCTTCGAGCGTGGAGACGACCCGTCCCCCGGCCCAGCGATCTGCGACGTC
>Ga0316197_10003603_pt1 | contig 11016 bp, 4 predicted proteins | sample OudBiesiAoxic_MG_FD_204939 | JGI IMG/M metagenome (GOLD analysis project Ga0316197, IMG submission 204939) | Coastal sediment microbial communities from Oude Bieten Haven, Netherlands - site A oxic | ecosystem: Environmental > Aquatic > Marine > Coastal > Sediment | place: Netherlands...
AAGCGGATGGCTCGGCCAAGAAGGCCGCGACTGGCTTTGCAAAAAAGCACCGTGTCGACGTCGAAGACCTGCGCAAACAGACCACCGACAAGGGCGACTACGTCAGCGTACGGGTACACGAAACCGGGCAGGCGACCCGCGAGGTGCTCGGCGAGATGCTGCCGCGCCTCTGTCAGCGGATCAGCTTCCCCAAGTCCATGCGCTGGGGTCCTGGCGAAATTGCATTCGGCAGGCCGATTCACTGGATCGTCTCCTTGCTCGGAAGCGAGGTCGTCGACTTCGAGTTCGCGGGCATAAGAGCTGGGCGCAAGACACGCGGACATCGCTTCCTCGCGCCCGATAGCTTCGACCTCGACCAGGCCAGCAGCTACGAATCCGCGCTTGAACGCGCTCATGTGATCGTGGACATACAAGTGCGCAAGGATCGCATGGTCGAAGGACTGCTTGCTTCGGCGAAGTCCCTCGGCGGTGTCCTCGAACCCGACGCTTTTCTCGCGGACGAATGCGTCTCGCTGGTCGAAGAGCCATTCACGGTGCCGGGCCAGTTCGACGAATCGTTTCTCGAGCTCCCTGATGCCGTCGTCATCTCGGTGATGCGAGATCATCAGCGGTACTTCGCCGTTCGAGCGTCCGAAGGTGGCGCGCTCCTTCCCTCCTATCTGAACGTGGTCAACACCGCCGAGGATCCCGAGACGATTGCCAAGGGCAACGACCGCGTCCTTCGCGCGCGTCTGGCCGACGGGCGCTTCTTCGTCGAAGAAGACCGCAAGGCCCCGCTCGCCGACCGGCTCACCAAGCTCGAATCGGTGGTCTTTCAGTCCAAGCTCGGCACGATGGGGGCCAAGGTTCGTCGCCTGCAGGCCAATGCCCGCGCGCTCGCAATGCGCTCGGGTGCGAACGCCGATGCCTGCGACGAGGCCGCACGCCTCTGCAAGGCGGACCTCGAAACGCTCATCGTGTACGAATTCCCCGAGCTCCAAGGCGAGATGGGCCGCTGGTACGCCTTGCGCGAAGGCATCGACCCAGCCGTCGCAGACGCGATTCGCGATCACTACCGGCCCCAGGGCGCAGACGACCAGGTTCCGGACCAAGTCATCGGCGCCATCGTCGCGGTCGCCGATCGCATCGACACCCTAGTCGGTTGTTTCGGCATCGGTCTGGTTCCGAGCGGCTCGGCCGATCCCTTCGCGCTTCGCCGCGCCGCGCTCGGCATCATTCGCATCGCGCTCGAAGGACCAATCGACGTCGACCTCCAGGCGCTCATCGCGCAGGCCTACCAGGCATATCGTGGCGATGCCAAGCTCGGAGCCGCAGAAGAAGTTCGCGCGTCGCTCGACGACTTCTTCCGCGGACGCATCCGAGCGATGCTCAAGGACTCCGCTGGTGGCGATGTCGTCGACGCGTGCCTCGGCGCCTGGGACGGCACCTCGTTGCGCGATCTGCGGAGCCGAATCGAAGCGGTGGCCGAGCTCGGTGCTGCGCCAGAGTTCGAATCCCTCGCGGTCGCGTTCAAGCGCGCGTTCAACATCACCAAGGAAAGCGCGCGAGGACCCATCGACTCCACGCTTCTCGAAGCCGGCGCGGAGACCACACTGGCCGAGCGCTTCGACACCGTGCGAGACCAAATCCGCGAGGCCACGGACGAGCGCCGCTATACAGACGCCATGAAGCTAGTCGCTACGGAGCTCGGCGCGCCCATCGATCGCTTCTTCGAGGAGGTGTTCGTGATGGTCGACGATGCCCGCGTTCGAGACAATCGCCTGCGATTGCTTGGAGAAATCGCAGACACCGTCAACGGTATTGCGCACTTCCACCAGCTTGGGACAAAGTTGCAGCGCCGTGACCCTTCTGTATCCGCTTGACGCAGAGCTCGGCTCGCGCGTCCGCCTGAGTCTTCTCGGAAAGAAGGCGGCCGGCCTCAACGAGATGACCGCGCTCGGGATCCCGGTGCCCCCAGGTTTCACGATCACGACCGAAGTGGGCCGGCACTACCGGGCGACTCGCACAGTTCCCGGCGGCCTCGAGACTGACGTCGAACAGGCCATTCGAGAGATCGAGACACGCCTTGGCAAGGGTTTTGGAGACCCGGACAACCCGCTGCTGCTTTCGATTCGCTCGGGCGCGGAGGTCTCCATGCCCGGCATGATGGACAGCGTTTTGAACGTCGGGCTGAGTGAACACACGCTCGGGGGGCTCGCGGCGCAGCGCGGGGACGAACGCTTCGCCCTCGATGCCTACCGGCGTGTGCTTCAGATGTACGGTTCGGTCGTCCGGGGCATCAGGGCGGACCGCTTCCAGTACTTGCTGAGCGATCTCAAGACCGAGCTCGGACAGCCTCGCATGCTGGACTCCGAGCTGTCGGCCTCTGAGCTGGAACGGCTGGTCGCATCGTACCTCTCGCTCATCGAGGAAGCATCCGGCTCGCCCTTTCCGCAAGGGGTGCAGACCCAGCTCTGGGACACGATCGGCGCCGTCTTCGCCTCCTGGGAGAACCCGCGCGCGGTTCGATACCGGCGCATGCAAGGGATCGACGACGTCATGGGCACCGCATGCACCGTGCAAGCGATGGTCTTCGGCAACACCGGCCCACGAAGCGGTTCGGGCGTAGCCTTCACCCGCAACCCGTCGAATGGAGAGCGCAAGCTCTATGGCGAGTTCCTGCCGAACGCCCAAGGCGAAGACGTGGTGGCTGGCCTTCGAACCCCTGTTGCGCTCACCGCGAGCGCAGCGGCGCCCGGCAAGGAGGCGTCTAGCCTCGAGCTCTCGCTGCCCGAGGCATTCGAGGCGATCTCCGCATATTGCGCGTCTCTCGAAAGCCACTTCGGCGACATGCAGGACATCGAGTTCACCATCGAAGACGGACAGCCGTACTTGCTGCAAACACGCAGCGCGAAGCGGACCGCGCATGCGGCGGTCCGCGTGGCGGTCGACATGGTGAGCGAAGGAGTGCTCAGCAAGAAGGAGGCCTTGCTCCGGGTGGACGCACGATCGCTCGAGCAGCTGCTCCGGGCGCGGCTTCCTTCCGAAACCGACTTGGCCCTCAAGGGGATCGAACCCTTCACTGTGGGCCTGCCCGCAAGCCCCGGCGCCGCGTCCGGCCGGATCGTCTTCGATGCCGACGAGGCGGTCCGTTGGGCCTTGGAGGGACAGGAGGTCATCTTGATTCGGCAGGAAACGAGCGCCGACGATATCCACGGCATGAAGGCCGCCAAGGGCGTCGTGACCGCTGCAGGCGGAATGACCTCGCATGCCGCAGTCGTTGCCCGTGGGCTCGGAAAGTGCTGCGTGGTGGGCTGCGGAGGACTTCAAATCGACTTCCGAGAGCGCACCGTGCGCCTCGATGGCTTCGAGTCGTCGGACGCGCTGCGTGAAGGCGACCTAGTCACCCTCGACGGCACGAGCGGCAAGGTTTTCGTCGGTGCGCTCGACTTGCTGGCCTCGACGACCGTCGAGGAGCTTGGGGAGCTGATGGCCTGGGCCGACGACGTTCGCCGCATGCGTGTGTACGCGGAAGCCGACACGCCGCAGGCTGCGCGTGCAGCGCTCAGCTACGGCGCGGAGGGCGTCGGGCTTTGCCGAACCGAGCGGATGTTCTTCTCGAAGGATCGCCTGTTCGCGATGCGATGCGCGCTGCTCGCAGTCGAAGACGAGCAACGCAGTGCGTGGCTCTCCGAGCTGGAGCGCGCACAACGCGACGACTTCGTCGAGATCTTCGAAGCGATGCAAGGTCGACCGGTGACGATTCGCCTGCTCGACAGAGCGCTCCAGGAGTTCCTTCCACAAGACGAGGAATCGCTGCTAGCAGTGGCCGACGCGCTCGACCTGGAGCTCCAAGAGGCGAGCCAGGCGGCCGCACGCCATCGAGAATCCAACCCGGCATTCGGACACCGCGGTGTCCGCGCAGGTCTGACCGTTCCGGGTCTCTACGATATGCAGCTCCGCGCCATGCTCTTCGCCGCGCTCGACTGTGTAGAACGGGGCTTGGGGGTCGAGCTCGAAGTTCTGATCCCCATGGTCGCCTTCGAGTCCGAGGTCGAAGCTCTGTGCGCGGCATTCGACCGCGCGCAGCAGCACATCTTCACCGCGCCGACGGACGCGTTCAAATGTCGGATCGGAGCGATGATCGAGTTGCCACGCGCGTGCCTGATCGCCGGAGAGCTAGCGCGGCACGTGGAGCTCTTCTCCTTCGGAGGGAACGACCTGACGCAAACCGCACTCGGGGTCAGCCGGGACGACGCCAGCCGATTCCTGCCCGCATACCGAAACGAGCTTGGACTGCTCGCCGGGGACCCGTTTACCCACCTGGACGAGAAGGTGGCCGAGCTCATCGGGATTGCGCTTCAACGCGGCAAGGCCGTCCGCCCGGACCTGCACGCTGGCCTCTGCGGGGACCAGGGGGGAAGCCCGGCATCCATCGAGATTTGCGAAAAGCTCGGGCTCGATTTCATCTCCGCGCCGCTCTCACAGCTCCCCGGGGCCCGTTTGGCGGCCGCCCAGGCCCGTCTTCGCTAGGAATTCAGGCCAAACGGCGATTTTCCGGCCCTCCGGGCCTTGATGCGAGGCCCCAGCCGTGTTGGAATGAACACGACTGGAATATTGCGACGTAGCTGTATGGGCGATACTACGAGAACCATAGCTGGCTCGGTCGGGGGCGTGAGCGCTTCGGGACCGGCGCGAGTGGTCGAAGGCCTGCTCGGTCAGACGATCGATCAGCGCTACCGCGTCGAATCTCTGCTCGGCGAAGGGGGCATGGGCCTCGTGTACAGGGTCACCCATACGCGACTCAACAAGCCGCTCGCGATGAAGGTCCTTCGACGCGAGAACACGGGCGACCCGGAAGTCTTGGCGAGGTTCCGGCGCGAGGCCGAGAGCGCCTCCAACATCGGTAACCAGCACATCATCGACATCAGCGATTTCGGCGAGCTGACGGACGGTTCGACGTACTTCATCATGGAGTGCCTCGACGGGTCCGACCTCATCGACGCCATCGACAGCGTCGACCGTATGCCCGAGGAACGCGCTATCAACATCGCCATCCAAGTCTGCCGCGCGCTCGGCGCCGCACATGACGCGGGGATCACGCATCGCGATCTCAAACCGGAGAACGTCTTTCTCATAAAGCGCGACGAAGTCGAGGATTTCGTAAAGGTCCTCGATTTCGGAATTGCAAAAGTCGCGCACGGCCCCAGTCGACTCACGCGCGCCGGTGAGGTGCTCGGTACGCCTCACTACATGTCACCTGAACAGTGCGAAGGCGCGGGCGTCGACCATAGAACCGACATCTACGCGCTCGGCGTCTTGCTCTACGAAATGGTAACGGGGCACGTTCCACACGACGCTGACACCATGATGGGCATCCTCACCAAGCACATGTACGAGGAACCGATCCCGCCCAGGGTGCGCGTGCCGCATGTCTCCGACGAGTTGGAGATGCTGATCATGCGCTGCCTCGAAAAGACGCCGGAGCGACGCTACCAGACGATGCAGGAGGTCTTGGACGATCTCGAGCTCGTGAAGGCCGGGCTCCAACCGGTCGGCCCGGACACCTGGACGCTACCACCGACCAGGCCGCCTCGGCCCTGGCGCCGAGGGGCTACGCCGATCTACCTCGGAGGGCTGGCGCTCGCGCTCCTGGTGCTCGTCGGGACGATCGCCATCGGCACCTTCAGGTCCCCGGAGCCAGAGACCGCAGGCAGCCCGATTGTCGAAGCGCCAGCCGCGCCAAAGGCGCCTTCCCCAGTCTTGACCGGGACACGCCCAGCGCCGCTCCTCCCGCCTCCCTTGCCCTCTCCCTTGATCGGGGAGGGTGCGCGCCCCGAATCGAACGAAGCGAAGGCACTCGCATCGGCGTCGGATGCGCCCCAGCGCAAAGCCAAGCAGGCCGGGACCAAGCCGGTCAATCGCAAACCGCGACGTCGACAAAAAGCCGCGCCCGAGCGCGATCGGTCCATCCTCGATCCTTGGAACTGAGGCGCTCCACTGCCAGTTGCCCCGGCTAGGGCGAACGGCTAGGGTGCCGCCCCATGCGGTCGCGATTCGGCCCACAAAGCGCAGTCGTCGGTTTCGCTTTGGGGTTCTTGCTTATTTCCGGAACGGTCTCGACCGGCTGTGCCAGAACACCTGGCGAGTCGCTGCCCCCCGGGCTGATGTCCTTTCCCATCGCGATCGAGCTCTCGGTCGACCAGGATGCGGAGGGCAAGCCCAAATACGTGTACGTCACGAGCTCGAATTTCGGGCTCCAGTACAACTCGGGCAACGTCCAGTCCTACGATCTCGACAAAGCGATAGAGGCCATCGCGAGCGACTGTGTCGGTCCGGGCGTGCTCCAGAGCTGCCTTGAACCGGATTTCACCGGCGAGATCACGGACGAAAGTTGCGCCTGCGCTCCACGGGAGGACGACGAATGCGTCGCCACCGGCACCGGCGTGACCCCCGAGTGTCTCGCGCCCGACTTCCGCGGCGACATCAATGAAGTGCAGTGCCTTTGCAACCCGGTCTTCGACGAGGACGAGGGCTGCGTCGCCATCCCTGCTGACCGCTGCTCGGTCGTTCCTGCGGGCCTCCGATTTCGCGACCCGGGGGAGGCGGCACTTCGACTCATCCCGGTCGAAGGACTGATTCGCGGCGAAGTGGGGATCGGGTCCTTCTCCGATGGAATGGGCGTCTCGACCGACGGCCGGCGCATCTACGTGCCTGTCCGAAGCGACGCGAATCTGACCTTCATCGACGTCGATGAGGACGGGCGACTCCGCTGCGGCGGCGAATTCGGCGAGACGCATACCTGCACCACCCCCTACCGCTCGGGTAGCGCCGAGCTGGTGAACCCGACCGTCAACATCAGCCTGCCGCCCGATCCGGTCGATGTCTACGTCGGTGACCTGGCCGCGGACTTCGCCGACGACCCGAGCGATCCGGCCTTTGCTGGCGACTACATCTTGATGGCGCACCGCGAGGGCATGGCGAGCATGTTCTTCGACCAGCTCCGCCCTGGCGGCCCCGAGCCGCAGAAGCGCCCGCGCCTGGCAGCCACCATTGACGAGCTGGCACCCGAACAGGTGACCATCGCCTATGAGCCTGGCGCCAAGCGCGCCTGGATTCCGAGCGCTGAGTTCCCCGTGATCATCCGCCTGGGCATCGGCATCGATGGGGACCCGACACAAAGCTATCTGTTCGACGCCGGAGAGCTGGTGGTGTCGGGACTCGACACCGGGAGGAGCAATCGGGACATCCGCTTCGATCCGCGCCCGGGGCGAAATCTAGCCTACATCGTTTCGCGCTCGCCCGAGGCCTTGCTGGTCGCCCGGAGCGATGTCGCGGGCGGAAACCTAAACATGATCGGGCAGATTCCAACCTGCCGAGATCCTTCGCGCGTGCAAATCGCCGAGGTCCGGGCGCGGGGAGACTCGGTGGTCCTCGCGTTCGTGAGCTGTTTCCTCGCGCGTAACGTGCAGGTCATCGACACCGACAAGTTCCAGGGGATCACGCTCTTGACCAACATCAGCGGCGCCTTCGAGTTCGTCATCGATGCGCCACGGCGCCTCATGTACGTCGCCGACTTCAGCACTTCGGTGCTCCGGGTCGCCGACCTGCAACCGATCATCGACTGCCTCGAATCGACGAGCGGGGAGACCGCCGAGGAGTGCGCACCGACGCTCCTTGGTCTCATCGGCCTTCCGCAGCCCGTATCGGAGCTGCCTCGATGACGCGCTTCATCGTCATTGCCTTTGCCTGCTGCGCGCTCGCCCTCGCGTCGTGCAGCAACAACGCGAACAACGTCGTCCTCTCGTCCTTGAATCGTTCGGCGAAGATGCAGTTTCTATGCGCAGACCTCGATTACACCAGCGGCAACGCGTTCGACCCCAAGGGCTTCCTGCCAGCCTCGATCTGCACGAGCGATGCCGAGTTTGCCACCGACGTGAACGCCCAGTTGCTTGGAGCGGTGACCCAGATCCAGACCGGCGAAGTCGCAGTCATCAACTTCACCCGCTCTGCCATCATCAACACCAACCCGACGATCCCCGGCGTCACCTCGTTGACCGTCGGCGAGCAGCCTACAGGCATTCAAATCTCGCCCTTTGATTCGGACTACACCTACGTCACCAGCTTCAGCCCGAAGACCCTGACGGCGATCGAATCACTCCGGCTCATCAGCCGCCAGGAGGATTCAGAAGACGCCGACGGGTCGGAGCGCGATCCGCGGCAGGTTCGCTTCGACGCTGGGCCGACGGACCTGGCCCTGCACGAAGTAGCGACCGTCACCACGACGACCGTGAGCGAAGACGACGACCGGATCACCGGGGCCACCTCGGACGTCTCCTATCGCTACCTCTACGCGGCGATCCCAGAGCTCGAACAGATCGCTCAGGTCCAAGTCATGATCGATTCGAACGGTGTGCAGACCCTGGGCGACCCCGTCATGCTGCGACTCGACACCTACGGCTGCCCGATCGAGCAAGTCACGCCTCCGGACTCCGACAAGACGGACTACAACCGCATTTGCCCGGAAGGCTTCCAGGACCGCGAGGACCCCGATGCTCGAGTCGTCAAGACCGTCAAGACGACCCAACCTTGCTTCGAGGGTGCAACGCCGGGGCCGAGCCCGGTCTCCCTGACCGTCGACTACGGAAGCGATCACGGCAGCCGGTCCAGCACGGGGACGGGCCCTGCCTCGGACGACGTCTTGCTCGTGGCAGATGCCAATCAGCCGGTGATTCATCGCTTCGCGCTGGGCCGTGACGGTGCCACGCCCTTGGACCCCATCGTCACCGGGACACCGACCTCGGAAATCGATGTGACTCCCCTGGTCCCGGCCAGCTCTGATCCCAACGACACGGCCGCGACCCAACGTTACCTGTACGCGGTGAGCGCCGCCGACAGCAGCATCCTCGTCGTCGACTACACCGAGGACCCAGAAGGCACAGCGGACGAAGACAAGAGATTTGGCGCGGTGCTTCCCGTTCTCGCGGGCGTCTCGGCACGAGCCAACGAAGAGAACGTCGAATCGCGCCATCGAGTTCGCTTCGGGTTCTCCAATGTGCGCGCGATCGAAGTCGTGACGCCGTTCTACGAGCTCGAGGCCGATGGAAGCGACGGCAAGCGGGTGCCCGCAGACGATCTGTGCAGCTCGAGCTCGAGCGACACCAACGCCTTTGCTCTGGCGCAAGACGAAGCCAACATGCGCGGCGTCTTCCTGGCCGCGAGCCTTTCAGACGGCAGGATGGTCTTCCTAGACATCTACGACCTGAACGCGCCCTGCCGTGGCGGATCGGGCAACATCGCTTGCACTCTCGCGGAGACCGGACCGGACCGTTTCGCAAGCATCCGGCGGCACCGGCTTCGGTTCGGCCAAACGCCCTCCACGTTCATTTCGATCGACGGCAGCCCATCGTTTCAGTTCAATAGCGCGCCGGGTAGGCTAGACGAAACCAACGGCGAGGCGTCCAACTCCGACGGCCCGGGGCTGAAGTTCATCAACTGCCCCCCCTCGATGTTTGACCAGGAAGCGATGGGGAACGTGTCCTCGATGTTCGGCGTGTTCGGCGTGCCTTCATCGGGCTCGGACGCTGATACGCTGATTTGCGCTTCGTCGCAGGTCTGGAGCAGCTTCTCGGAGCAATGGAATGCAAGATGGGAAGGCTTGATTCCACAATCGGAGGGCGGACTCGGGCTCTTTGCAGACGAAAATTTCGATGGCGACCAACTGGGCAACTGGTTCCAAGCAGGCGACGTGCCCTTCTGCCGGGTCGGGGTCCTCGGCCCGCAAGACGCAGACGCAGACCTGGTGGAATCGTACCCGGGAGACCGCCTCCTCATCACGGGCGACTTGCCTCCGAGCACCCGCGATGAGCCTGACTGCCAGGACTTCGTGGACCTGAAGGAGGACATCGACGACCGTCCGGTCTGGTTCCCCATCCTCAGGGCGTTCAACAACGAGCTCGAGATCGGGCCAGCGTCAGGGGGCGCGGACTACACGCTCGAGCAGGTCCGAAACTGCTTCCCTCAGTTCACCGAGTATCAGATCCACACGCAGAGTGCCTACACGGTGACGGGCACCGCCTCCGGCTTCATCAACAGGGTCATTCCCGACGAGAACGGCGAGTGCATCCTCGATCCAAGCCGGCCGGTCGACCTCCCCGACGACCCCGGTGATCCCAACGAACTGGTGGATGTGGATACCTACCTCGCGGGCCGCGCGTTCGAGGACAGGCAGTTCATCAATCCCCTCGTGAGCTTTCGCATCGGCCCGTTCCCGGCCGAAACCAACGTCACGGACACCACCATAGCCCTGCTGAACTTCAACATCCTCAATCAATTCACGCCACTGATTCTGCTCAACAACACGTCGCTGCGTTCGCTGCCCTCGTCTTTGCTCTTCTCCCCGTACCAAGACCAGCTCTACCTCGTGGACTTCGAAGCCGGTGTCCGGCGGATCCAGTTTTCTCCGCTTTTCATCGCGGACGGTTTTGAGTAGACCCGAACCATGGCTGTACGGGGGACGGCGCGAAAGAAGGACCATAGCCCGGTCATGCGCCAGTTCCTGCGCGCCAAGGGGCAGCATCCCGATGCGATCATCTTCTTTCGCCTCGGGGACTTCTACGAGATGTTCTACGAGGACGCGGTCCGAGCGGCAGCCATCCTCGACATCGCGCTGACGTCCCGAGGCACCGACCCGGACGGCAGCAAGATCCCCATGGCCGGCGTGCCGCACCACGCGGCCGCCGGGTACCTGGCCGGCTTGCTTCGCCACGGCGAGAAGGTCGCGATTTGTGAACAGATGGCCGAGTCATCGGCTGCGCGCGGCGTCGTTCCGCGCGAGGTGGTGCGGGTCGTCACGCCGGGGCTTTGCCTCGAGCCCGACGCCCTCGACGCGCGCTCCGAGAACTTCCTGGTCGCCGCCACACGCGATGGGGGCGTGGCCGCGCTAGAGCTGTCGACGGGCACGCTCCGCGCCTGCGTCGTCGAGCTCGGTCCGCAGTGGGTCGGCGAGCTCGTGCGCCTCGACCCGGCCGAGGTGCT
>Ga0316197_10003604_pt1 | contig 11016 bp, 12 predicted proteins | sample OudBiesiAoxic_MG_FD_204939 | JGI IMG/M metagenome (GOLD analysis project Ga0316197, IMG submission 204939) | Coastal sediment microbial communities from Oude Bieten Haven, Netherlands - site A oxic | ecosystem: Environmental > Aquatic > Marine > Coastal > Sediment | place: Netherlands...
GGATGACGGCTGGCGATATCATCGCCGAGCCGCTCTGGACTTTCTACCCGAATATGGAACGGATGCAGGTCGCGGAGCGAACACGCGGCATGATGAAAGTGGTTGGATTGCTACCAAACCAGATTAATCGCTATCCCCATGAATTTTCCGGCGGGCAGTGCCAGCGTATCGGCATCGCGCGCTCGCTGGTGCTCAACCCGCGCTTACTTATCTGTGATGAGCCGGTCAGCGCGCTGGATGTTTCCATCCAGGCACAGATCATCAATCTGCTAAAAGACCTGCAGAAGAAGCTGGGCCTCGCTTTGATTTTCATTGCACACGATTTATCCGTCGTCAGGCACATCAGTGACCGGGTAATGGTGATGTACATGGGGCAGGCGATGGAGGTTTCGGGCAAGGCGCATCTGTACCGTCGTCCCTGGCACCCTTACACCAACGCATTGATGAAGTCTGTGCCAATCCCGGACCCGAAAGTCGCTGCAGCGGCAAGGCAGGACAGTTGGCTCACCGGGGATATGCCGTCACCCTACCAACGGCCTAAAGGCTGTGTTTTTCACAATCGCTGCCCCTTCAAGGTAAAACGCTGCGAGGCGGACGTTCCGGCGTTGCGGTTGATGGAAAATGGCGACTGGGTTGCCTGCCATCGTGCAGAGGAACTGGATCTTTCAATAGAAGTTCCCGCTTCCGGCTAAACCGGCCATGGGTTAGTATGCTCGTTTTAGTCCAGCGGATTACCACCTCATGAACCATCAAGAACTTTACCGGACCGGCCGGATCATTCTTCTTACCCTGGCAGCATCTGTTTTATTCACGGGGTGCGCCCAGACAAAAGTTGTCGACAACTGGCAAACGGACAAGCCCGTTACTCACAAGCCGGACAAGGTGGCCGTGATCGCTGTTTTGCCTGATGCCCTGACGCGCAAGGCGGTTGAGATCGACGCTGCGAAGATCCTGGTAAAAAAAGGCACAAACGCTGTTCCTGCCAGCAATCTCAAGGGTATGAGCGGTGGCATTCGGGGTGAGATTGATCCTGAGGTCGCTACCGGATTGTTGCGCAAGGCCGATGTTGACGGCGTTATCGTGATGTTTTATTCGGGTGGTGGTGAGTCTGAGGGCTACGTGCGTTCGGACTACTGGGCAGAATACCTGGGTACCGGTATGGGTTATAGCTGGGGGCGTCCCTACTTCACCGGCATGACCAGCGTGTATGCCATTCGCCAGGGGCCGGGTTACGCCGATTTTAAAACCACGGCCTATGTTGAATCCAGTTACTACGATCTTGAAACGGAACAGCCTGTATGGCGTTTCGTTACGTTCACCAAGGATGTAGAGCACACGGATGCGGTGCGTGATATCGCAGAGAAGATTGCTTCGGAGATGCGTTCTTCGGGCCTGAAATAATTAGGCAGTCAACGAAATAATGCTTACTGACCCGCTGGCGGAAGCGCTGCAAGCCGGTCTGTCGGAGCTGACCGGACCTGCCCTGGAGCCTGAACAGTGCGACGCACTGCTTTCCTACATTGCGCAGCTGGAGCGCTGGAACAAGGCTTACAATCTGACCGCGGTCAAAGCGCCGGGAGAAATGGTCACCCGGCACCTGCTGGATTCATTGTCCATCGCTCCTTTCATCGAGGGTGGCCGGTTGCTGGATGCGGGCACCGGCGCGGGGCTTCCCGGCATACCATTGGCTATTGCATGTCCGGAGCTTGATGTGACACTGCTGGATAGCTCCGGCAAGAAAATCCGTTTCATCAATCACGTACGCCGGCATCTGAAACTGGAAAACATCCGCCCGGTTCAACAGCGCCTTGAGGCGTATGAACCCGGGTTTCAGTTCGACGCCGTTATCAGCCGTGCCTTCACGGACCTGCTTTCATTTGCCGGGGCGGCGCGTCACCTGGCGGCCGGACCGCTTCGACTGCTGGCAATGAAAGGCAGATTTCCGGCCGACGAACTCAGGGCGCTTCCGGAATGGGTTCAAACTGATTCAATTGAAAAACTTCACGTGCCGGGATTGCAAGAGGAACGGCACCTCGTCATCATGTCCGTCATCTTATGAAATCCCGGCCTGAAACCAGAATAGAAGTAAACGAATGACCGCCCGAATAATCGCAGTCGCAAATCAAAAAGGTGGTGTTGGCAAAACCACCACATCGGTCAACCTGGCGGCAGCGTTCGCCCGGATGAAATATTCCGTGTTGTTGGTTGATCTGGATCCGCAAGGTAATGCATCAACCGGTTGTGGGATTGATCCGCATGACCTGGAAGTGACCGCCTGTGAGGTTCTGCTCGACGAACGTACGGTCGATGAGACCATTCTGAGTCCGGAAGATCTGGGGTTTGACCTGCTCCCCTCCAATGGGGATCTGACGGCGGCCGAAGTTGCGTTATTGCAACGCGACGGTCGGGAGTTTGCACTGAAAAGGGCGCTAAAACCCCTGTTATCGAAGTATGACTGGATTTTCATAGATTGCCCTCCTTCCCTGAACATGCTGACATTGAATGCCTTGGCTACGGCGAACAGTGTGTTGATTCCAATGCAGTGTGAATACTATGCGCTCGAAGGCCTGACCGGATTGTTAACCACGATTGACCAGGTTCGCAGTAGCGTCAACTCCAGCCTCCAGATAGAAGGCTTGCTGCGCACGATGTACGATGGGCGTAATAATCTGGCCACTGCCGTTTCAGATCAGTTGGTGGAAAACTTTGGTGAGAAGGTTTACCGGACATTGATTCCAAGAAATATTCGCGTGGCTGAGGCGCCCAGTTATGGCTTGCCTGTACTGGTCTACGATCCACGTTCCAAGGGTGCCATAGCCCATATTGCACTGGCTGGTGAGATGCTTCGTCGTTACGAAAAAAGCAATACCGCCCGGACCATGGTTTAAGCGATGACAAACAGAAAAAAGCCCGTACTTGGCCGCAACCTGAGCTCAATGCTCAGTCAGAAAACGCTGAACCAGGTGCAAGACGATACTTCGGACACCCTTCGCAACCTTCCGTTGGATGTGATTCGTCCGGGGCGTTATCAGCCTCGTTCGGTGTTTGACGAAGAAAAGCTGACCGAGCTGTCGGATTCAATCCGGTCTCAGGGCGTTGTTCAGCCGGTAGTGGTCCGCCCGGTCGGGGACAACCAATATGAACTGATTGCGGGTGAGCGTCGCTGGCGGGCCGCACAACTCGCTGAGATCGATGAAATTCCGGCTGTGATCCGGGATGTCTCTGACGAGGCCTCGGTTGCGATGGCCTTGATCGAGAATATTCAGCGTGAAGATCTCAATCCACTCGAAGAAGCCACTGCTCTGCGTCGCCTGATCGATGATTTCGAGATGACTCACCAGGCTGCTGCCGATGCGGTCGGGCGGTCCCGGGCGGCCGTATCCAACCTGCTGCGCCTGTTGGAGCTGATGCAGGAGGTCAAGGACATGATCGACATGCGCCTGATCGAAATGGGTCACGCCAGGGCTTTACTTTCGCTGGATGACGACCTGCAGGTACAGGCTGCGCGTGAGGTTGTTCGAAAACGGCTGTCTGTTCGTGACACGGAAAACCTGGTGCGCCGGCTGCAGCAATCGAAAAAGAAAAAGGGTAGCCGTCGCGTAGACCCGGATATCCTGAGCCTGCAGAACCGTCTTGGAGAGACACTGGGTGCCCGCGTCAGGATTCAGCACCTCGCTTCAGGCAAAGGAAAATTGATCATTGCGTACAACAATTCAGAAGAATTCGAAGGTATCCTCGATCGACTCGACCTTTCTGAGTAAAGACTCGTTGCCTAGACATATTCACGAATGCTAAAATAGTCGGTCTTTGGCCGGTCCCCGCTGCTTGTTGTGTTTCGGGCTGATCGAAGTCAAAGAAACACGGAGCACTGGAAGGTAAATTGAAAAGCCTGAGAATCCAGTCCCTCACCGCCATGGTGTTGGCTTCATTGTCATATCTGGCTGGTCCGGTGGCGGCATATTCGTCGCTGTTCGGTAGCCTGGCGGTATTTATTCCAGGGCTGGTTTTTACCGTGCTGGTCGTGCGAAAAATTGGGTCAGATAGCGCGAGCTTTCTGACCACTGCAGCACTGGCTGAGTTTGGTAAATTGGCTCTTACCGGCGTGTTATGCGCAGTGGTTTTCATCTGGGTGAAGCCACTTGCGGCAGGATTTTTTTTCCTTGGCATGATCGGCGTGCTGGTGGCGAACTGGGTAGGTCTGGCTATCAGTTTTCGCGAATAGAATGAATTGTGCCCGGTGGGCACTTGAATTTTTGCAGTTGGAACGCATTAAAAGCGTTGAAACAGACAGGATTTGGAATGGCAGGCGGCAGCGAAAAAATTACAACCGGCGAGTATATCGGACACCATCTGCAGAATCTGACGTTTGGACAACATGCTGACGGCTCCTGGGGTCTGGCCCACTCAGCCGAAGAAGCAACGGCGATGGGGTTCTGGGCGTTTAACGTAGACACGATCGGCTGGGCAGTGTTCCTGGGCCTCGCGTTTTACCTTTTATTCAGAAATGTGGCAAAAAAGGCCAATTCCGGTGTACCCACCCGGTTTCAGTCAGCAATAGAAATGATCGTCGAATTTGTCGACACAAGTGTCCGGGAGTCTTTTCACGGCACCAGTAAGTTTATTGCGCCATTGGCATTGACACTTTTCGTCTGGGTGCTGTTCATGAATTTCATGGATCTGATCCCGGTTGACTGGTTACCGTGGGTTGCCACGCAAGCGGGCGTCCATTACCAGAAGGTTGTTCCAACCACAGATGTCAATGCCACGATGGGTATGGCACTTACGGTTTTCGTATTGATCCTGTTCTTTAGTATCAAGATCAAGGGTGTCGGCGGATTCATCAAAGAGCTGACCGGCTTGCCCTTCGCCTCCAACACCGTATTTGGCAAGATCGTATTTTTCCTCCCGAATCTGCTGCTGGAAACGGTAGCCTTGTTAGCTAAACCAGTCTCACTGGGTTTGCGACTGTTTGGCAACATGTATGCGGGCGAGTTGATATTTATTCTGATCGCGGTGGTATTCACGGCAGGGTCCGGATTGGTCGCTTCAGGTCTCAGCTCCGTATTTGGCGAGCACATCCCGGCCTGGTTCTGGGTAGTCGCCACAGCAAGTGTATTCGCTACTTTGTGGCTCAACATGAAAGGCACACTAGATAACAAGAAAACACTTTGGCTGTTGCTGGCAGAGATGTTGCTGATCGGCGGCCTGGCATTCGTGGGCGGACAGATCATGCACTTCATCTGGGCTGCATTCCACTTGATTATTGTTACGTTGCAGGCCTTTATTTTCATGATGCTCACCATCGTGTATCTGAGCATGGCGCACGAACATCACTGAGTTTTAGAAGTTTTGTTTTTTGAAGTTTGGTTTTTTAATTTTAATTGTTTTTTTACTAGCTATATCTGAGAACGGGAGTTTTAGATGGAAACTGTAATTGGTATGACCGCAATCGCTGTAGCCCTGCTGATTGGTCTGGGTGCACTTGGCGTTGGTATTGGTGTGGGTATTCTGGGCGGTCGTCTGTTGGAAGGTTCTGCACGTCAGCCTGAATTGGCTCCGATGCTGCAGGGTAAGTTCTTCCTGGCAATCGGCCTGCTTGACGCCGTCGCGATGATCGGTGTGGGTATTGCGTTGTTTTTCACGTTCGCAAATCCGTTTGTTGGCCAGCTGCAGGCTGCCCTGGGCGGTTAATTAACACAGCTGAATAGAGCCCGTCCGGCAAGCCGGACAGGTAAACCGAACCATCTGAATGAGGTAAGGCATGAATATCAATGCCACTTTAATATTGCAGTCAATCGCGATGATGATCTTCGTGTGGTTCTGCATGAAGTTCCTCTGGCCGCCGTTGCTCAAGGCAATGGACGAGCGTCGCGAACGTATTGCTGAGGGCCTTGCGGCCTCGGATCGCGCCGACAAAGAGCTGGAAGCAGCCAAGGTCGAAGCGGGCAAGCAAATCGGTGAAGCACGCGACAAGGCAGGCGAGATCGTGGATCAGGCAAGTCAGCGTCATACGCAGATTCTGGACCAGGCGAAAGACGATGCTTCAGCGGAGCGTGCACGCCAGGTTAGTGCGGCCGAAGCGGATATTGTGCAGGCAACAAACCAGGCGCGCGAACAGCTTCGCGCATCCGTTGCCAGCCTTGCGGTATTGGGCGCATCTCAGATTCTCGATAAGGAAGTAGACGCGGATACACACCGCGAGCTGCTCGATAAATTGATTGCCGAGATCTGAGCATGAGCAACCTGACCACACTGGCCCGTCCCTACGCAAAAGCAGCCTTCGAGCTGGCGCAGGCCGAACAGGACCTGGCCGGCTGGGATAACATGCTGAGCCTGGCAAGCAATATTGTCAGTGACGAAGAAATGGCGTATTTGCTGGACAGCCCGGAAGTAAGTGACGCGCAGGCCACGTTGATTATTGTGGAAACAGCGGGTGATGCCTTCAGTGGCAAATTCCGGGACTTCCTCTCCGTTGTATCAGTCAATGCACGATTGCCTTTGCTGCCGGAAATCACGGAGCTTTACCGCCATCTGCGCGATGAAGCCGAGAAACGACTCAGTGTAAGGGTAGTATCCGCGATTCCGTTGGATGATGACCAGTCAGCCCGGTTACGGGATGCCCTGGCGCGTCGTTTCGATCGTGAGATTGAACTGGAAAATGAAATCGACACGAAAGTCATTGGTGGTGCGGTGGTTTATGCCGGCGACCAGGTAATCGACGGCTCATTGCTCGGAAGGCTCCAGAAACTATCCAATAGCTTGACCAACTGAATAATTTGAATAGACCGCCGCGATTTAGGCGATCACACGGGAAAAAAGAAGATGCAGACGACATTGAATCCATCTGAAATCAGCGACCTGATTAAAAAGCGCGTTGAAGAGCTGAACATATCGGCAGAAACACGCAATGAGGGCACCGTAGTTAGTGTCTCCGACGGTATCGCTCGCCTACACGGTCTCGAAGACGCGATGCAGGGCGAAATGATCGAATTCCCCGGAAACACCTTCGGCCTGGCGCTCAACCTGGAGCGGGATTCAGTCGGTACGGTGATCCTGGGTGAATACGCTCACATCACCGAAGGCGATAAGGTCAAGTGCACCGGGCGCATTCTTGAAGTGCCTCACGGCCCCGGCCTTTTGGGTCGCGTGGTTGACGCACTGGGTAACCCGATCGACGGTCAGGGTCCGATTGACAACGACGGATTCGCACCGATTGAAAAAGTAGCACCGGGCGTTATCTGGCGTAAATCAGTCGACCAGCCGGTACAGACCGGTCTGAAGTCCATTGACTCCATGGTTCCTATCGGCCGTGGCCAGCGTGAATTGATTATTGGTGACAGGCAGATTGGTAAAACGGCCATCGCCATTGATACGATCATCAACCAGGTCGCTTCGGGTATTAAATGTGTTTACGTGGCCATTGGTCAGAAGCAGTCTACCGTTGCCAACGTGGTTGCCAAACTGGAAGAGCATGGCGCGATGGAACACACCATCGTGGTCAACGCCTCGGCTTCAGAATCGGCTGCCATGCAGTACATTGCACCTTATTCCGGCTGCACGATGGGTGAGTACTTCCGCGACCGCGGTGAAGATGCCCTGATTATTTATGATGATCTGACCAAGCAGGCCTGGGCCTATCGGCAGGTTTCCCTGCTGCTTCGTCGTCCGCCGGGTCGTGAAGCCTATCCGGGTGACGTGTTCTATTTGCATTCCCGTTTGCTCGAACGTGCGGCCCGTGTGAACGAAGATTATGTTGAGAAGTTCACAGAAGGAAAAGTAACCGGAAAAACCGGTTCACTGACGGCACTGCCGATCATTGAAACCCAGGCTGGTGACGTGTCGGCTTTCGTACCTACCAACGTCATTTCCATCACAGATGGCCAGATCTTCCTGGAATCCGACATGTTCAACGCCGGCATCCGCCCGGCTGTCCATGCGGGTTTGTCGGTCTCCCGTGTGGGTGGGTCGGCGCAGACCAAGGTGATCAAGAAGCTGGGTGGTGGTATCCGACTGGCGCTTTCCCAGTACCGTGAGCTTGCTGCTTTCGCACAGTTTGCCTCCGACCTTGATGACTCTACGCGTCAGCAGCTCGACCGTGGTCAGCGCGTCACTGAATTGATGAAGCAGAAGCAGTACAGTCCGTTGTCGGTTGGTGAAATGGCGGTTTCCCTGTTCGCGGCCGATCGCGGCTACCTCGATGATGTGGATATGCTCAAGATTGGCGCGTTTGAAACGGCTGTGATTGCTTACATGACGTCATCCAAGGCAGAACTGCTGGCTACCCTGAACGAAGGTAGCTGGAATGATGATGTAGAGGCACAACTCGTAACAGCCCTGGATGACTTCAAGGCAACCGGTTCCTGGTAAGCAAAGCGATAAATAAGTAGGAGCAAGCCGAATATGGCAGGCGGAAAGGAAATTACAGGCAAGATCCAGAGCGTTGGAAACACCATGAAGGTGACCGCGGCGCTGGAAACAGTATCTGCCAGTAAGATACGCAAAGCCCAGGTACTGATGGAGGCAACTCGCCCCTATGTGCGGATGATGCGTCGTATCAGTGGGCATCTCAGCAAAGCCAATCCGGAAATTCGTCACCCATTCACCGTAGAATATGAGACGGTGGAAAAGGTGGGATACATCATTGTTTCCACCGACCGCGGTCTTTGCGGTGGTCTCAACAACAACCTGTTCAGAATGGCCATGACGGACATGATGAAGTGGCAGGAGAAAGGCGTTGACGTCAATATGGTCACGTTTGGAAAGAAGGCGTCAGCGTTCTTCAAAAACGTCAACGTTGAAATTATGGGTCACGTCAGTGGCCTGGGTGAAAAACCCCAGATAGAAGACCTTATCGGCGCTATCCGGATCATGTTGGAAGCCTTCAAGAACAACGAAGTGCAACGTCTGTTCATCGTCACGAATACATTCGTTAACACGATGACGCAGGATCCTACTATTGTACAAATGCTGCCTTTGCCACCGACCGATGATGAAGAAATCCGGGAAATCTGGGACTACATCTACGAGCCGGATGCACAGGCATTACTGGATGCAGTATCCGTGCGCTATATCGAAGCCACGATTTACCAGGCTGTCCTGGAAAACCTCGCCTCGGAACACGCCGCACGCATGTTGGCAATGAAGAATGCCACTGACAACGCAAGTGACTTGATCGACGAGCTTAAGCTGGCCTATAACAAGGCCCGCCAGGCCGCAATCACGCAGGAAATCTCCGAGATTGTGGGCGGCGCAGCAGCGGTTTAAACAAAAATTTTTATTTGGAGCTAGTTTTATGAGTGCTGGATTAATTGTTCAGGTAATCGGGGCCGTAGTTGACGTTGAGTACACCATTGACGCGATGCCCAGGCTGTTCGACGCACTGACCGTCGATGGCACGGAAATCACGCTGGAAGTGCAGCAGCAATTGGGTGACGGTGTAGTCCGTACCATCGCATTGGGCTCGACGGATGGCTTGAGACGTGGCCTTTCCGTGACCAATACGGGCGCTTATATTTCTGTTCCCGTTGGTGAGAAAACGCTGGGTCGCGTGATGGATGTTCTCGGAAGGCCGATTGATGAAGCCGGTCCGATCGGAGCAGAGAAAGTCATGCCGATTCACCGCAAAGCGCCTTCTTATGAAGAGCAGGCCGGTGGAAACGATGCGCTGGAAACCGGCATTAAAGTAATCGACCTGATCATGCCGATCGCCAAGGGCGGTAAAGTCGGCCTGTTCGGCGGCGCTGGCGTTGGCAAGACTGTGACCCTGATGGAATTGATTCGTAACATCGCCATTGAGCACAGTGGCTTCTCTGTATTTGCCGGTGTGGGTGAGCGTACGCGAGAAGGTAATGACTTCTATCACGAAATGAAAGATGCCGATGTACTGGGTAAGGTGGCGCTGGTTTATGGCCAGATGAACGAGCCGCCGGGTAACCGTCTTCGTGTCGCACTGACCGGCCTGACAATGGCGGAAGAATTCCGTGATCAGGGCAAAGACGTACTGATGTTCATCGACAATATTTACCGCTATACGCTTGCGGGCACAGAGGTATCTGCACTGCTGGGTCGTATGCCTTCCGCGGTGGGCTACCAGCCCACGCTGGCACTGGAAATGGGCCTGTTGCAGGAACGCATCACCACCACCAAGACCGGTTCAATTACTTCTTTCCAGGCGGTGTACGTACCGGCCGATGACTTGACCGATCCGTCTCCGGCAACCACGTTTGCTCACCTTGATGCGACACTTGTACTGAGTCGAAACATTGCAGAGCAGGGTATTTACCCGGCGGTTGATCCCCTGGATTCAACCTCAAGACTGCTGGATCCCAACCTGATTGGGCAGGAGCACTACGATGTAGCCCGCGGTGTTCAGGGTGTGTTGCAGCGTTATAAAGAATTGAAAGACATCATCGCCATTCTGGGTATGGATGAGCTTTCGGAAGAAGACAAGGCGGTCGTTGCACGCGCTCGCAAAGTCCAACGCTTCCTCTCCCAGCCTTTCTTCGTAGCTGAAACCTTTACCGGTTCTGCTGGTAAATATGTAGGCCTTAAGGACACGATCCGGGCATTCAAGGGTATTGTAGAAGGCGAGTACGACCACTTGCCGGAACAAGCCTTCTACATGGTTGGTGGCATCGAAGAGGCGGTTGAAAAGGGCGCGGAGATGGCTAAGAAAGAGGCCGCCTGACATGACCAAGACCGTACGTTGCGACATCGTTAGCGCCCAGGAGGAAGTTTTCTCTGGCGAGGTCAAGATGGTATTTGCATCCGGCGTCGCCGGTGACCTGGGAATCAGTCCACGCCATGCGCCGCTGATCACCCAGCTCAAACCCGGCCCCGTACGTGTTTTGCAAGCCAATGGCGAGGAAGAATTTTTCTTTGTCAGTGGCGGCATCCTGGAAGTTCAACCTCATGAAATAACGGTGTTAACCGATACGGCAATGCGTGGTGAAGATCTTGATGAGGCTGCAGCCAGCGCTGCCAAAGAGGAAGCCGAGCGCGAACTCGCCGACCGCA
>Ga0316197_10003605_pt1 | contig 11014 bp, 12 predicted proteins | sample OudBiesiAoxic_MG_FD_204939 | JGI IMG/M metagenome (GOLD analysis project Ga0316197, IMG submission 204939) | Coastal sediment microbial communities from Oude Bieten Haven, Netherlands - site A oxic | ecosystem: Environmental > Aquatic > Marine > Coastal > Sediment | place: Netherlands...
TTTGGGGCTCGGACGACGACAGGATTCGAGACCGCATGAACGCAAGCCCGCAGAGTGTCGGCGGCGCGATCACCACCCGGCCGGCCTCGTTGGTCGGTCCCGTGCGGCGATCCGCCGATCATGAGGCGAATGACCGCTCCGAACCCAATTCGACGGATCGCCAAGCGGCCGACGAACTGAGGCTTTGGAAGACACAAGAAGCGCGATGGACCGAGTGGCGCCACTGTTGTCCAGGATGTGGTTCTGAGCCAATGTGTCATGCATCGAGTTTCGATCTGGAGACCAAAATGACTTTCCTTTGGATCATGTTGGCGGCCATCGTGATGTACTTCGCCTACGGTTTGCTCGCCCCGCATCCAAACAGACGCGTTTTTGCTGGCGAATTGCCGGAAGATCGCGTTGAGAACGGATATCTCATACCTCATGAAGTATTCGATCCCGATGAGCAGAGCCTTTTTCAAAGGGCATCGGCCTCTGTTGAGGCACACACGAGAGCGCTGAAAAAACATGCCTCGCGCGATGACGAGACCTATCACGAACCCCATTGGGGACATACCAGCGCAATGCTGCGCGGCACGCTCAGAATCGACAAGATAAAGAACCTGCCCGAGCCGTTCCGCGTCGGCCTTTTCGAACGGGAACGGGCCTATGCTGTCGTCGCGCGCGCCGGAACCCAGAAAGACCCTGACCTCGGGTTCATAGCTTCCCGGTTGGCCATCAAACTGGATTTTCCCACACCGCTGCCCAACGTCTACGCGCCTGCCGGCGAAGCGAACGAATTGGACCTGCTCTTCGCCGCGGGCAATCCCGGCAATGACGGGACGGATCACGCTTTCTTTGCGCGTGACGGGCATCAAGTCGCGATGGCCTTCGGGCTCAAGCCACCGTCGCTGTCGACCCTCAAGACACTGGCAAATTGGCGCAACATCGCGACTTTGCTCAATGCCAGGAGGCGGGCCACGGAATTGACGGCGCCCTTGCGCAAGGCCCCGGCGAACCAGGACGGCTGGGCGGGCATGCCCTATTACTCATTCGGCCCATACGCTCTTGGGGAAGGTGCGATGAGGTTCGCCCTGTTGCCCGTCAAACCGCACAAGGTGGCCGAACATGACCGGGCCAAGATGGACTTCGCCGCCTTCAGCAAGAAGAACATGGACGACTGGCTCGCCTCCGGCGAAGACGCGGAATTCATACTGGCCGTCCAACTCGCCACTCCGGATTGCATCCCTGAGCCTGGTCCGCAGGATCCTCCCAAGGCGGTGATGGCCGCCGAGTATTGTGACCTGGCCTGGGACGAGACCGCGTCGCCTTACGTCGAAGTCGGCGCGCTGACCCTGTCGACCGACACCGCGATCAACACGGCCGAGATCTGGGGGAACATCCAGTACAACGCCTGGAACACTTTCCCGTCGATGCGGCCGTTGGGCCAATTGTTCCGGATGCGCAAACACGTCCATTCCGCTCACAGCAACGCCCGCATTTCGCATCTCTATGGAGGCAATCCGGGGGAGTTGGTGGGGAAGTGTCCGTTTTCGGGCTGACCGCACATGCTCGGACACTTGGAAATGCCGGCCGGCCAAAGCGGCCGCTTGGTGAGCGGCACTCCAAATGGCAGCTTCTTCAGCAAGACGAATTCTGGCGCAATTCCCAGTGAATGACCACGTCCCGCGCCAGTGTCGCGAACACAGAAATCCCGATCGCGACGCGGAGCGATCCGTCTTGGGGTCATTCTCACACGCTGGACAGTCTCAATCCCTCAATCCCGACAAGAATAGCGGCAAGCCGTTTTCCAGCCAATTCCCAGCCGGTTTCCAGCATGAGCGAATCCCCGTCGGCCCTTGATCCGGCGGCACAATCAGTCGAGTCGCCGCAGCACCTCGCCCAGCTTGCCCACCAGCTCGTCGATCTGCCCCTCCGAGATGATCAGCGGCGGCGACATGGCGATGATGTCCCCCGTGGTGCGGATCAGGATCCCCGCGTCATAGGCGTCCAGGAACGCCTGGAACGCGCGGGCCGTCGGCCGTCCCGGGATCGGCTCCAGCTCCACCGCGCCGATCAGCCCTTCATTCCTTATATCAATGACATGCGGCAAACCCTTCAACGAGTGCAACGCCGCCTCCCAGTACGGCGCCAGCGCCGCCGCCCGCTCGAACAGCCCGTCCTCGCGGTACGTCTCCAGCGTCGCCAGACCCGCGGCGGAGGCGATCGGATTGCCCGAATAGGTGTAGCCGTGGAACAGCTCGATCAGGTTCTCCGGCCCCGTCATGAACGCGTCGTGGATCGCCCCCGTCGCCAGAACCGCCCCCATCGGGATCACCCCGTTCGTCAACCCCTTCGCGCAGGTGATCATGTCCGGCACCACCCCGTAGGTGTCCGCCCCCCAGGCCGCGCCCGTGCGTCCAAACCCGGTGATAACCTCATCGAAAATCAACAAGATGCCATGCTTCGTGCAGATTTCGCGAAGCCGCTCCAGATACCCTTTCGGCGGGATCAGCACGCCCGTCGACCCCGCCACCGGCTCGACGATCACGGCGGCGATGGTCGACGCGTCATGCAGCGACACGATCCGCTCCAGCTCGTCCGCCAGCTCCGCCCCGTGCTCCGGCTGACCCTTCGAATAGGCGTTGCGCGCGATGTCATGGGTGTGGGGCATATGGTCGACGCCGGTCAGAAGCGTCCCGAAGTACTTGCGGTTGTTGACGATTCCGCCGACGGAGATTCCGCCGAAATTCACCCCGTGATAGCCCCGCTCGCGCCCGATCAGCCGCGTACGCCCGCCCTGCCCGATGGCGCGCTGGTACGCGATGGCGATCTTGAGCGCGGTCTCGACCGATTCCGAGCCCGAATTGGTGAAAAACGCGTGGTCCATCCCCTCCGGCGCCATGTCGACCAGCCGATTGGCCAACTCGAACGCGCCCGGATGCCCCATCTGGAACGCCGGCGCGTAATCCATCTCGGCCGCCTGCCGCTGGATCGCCTCGGTGATCCGCGCCCGTCCGTGCCCCGCGTTGCAGCACCATAGCCCCGCCGTGCCGTCGAGCACCCGCCGCCCGTCGCTCGTGGTGTAATGCATGTCCTTGGCCGCCACGAACATCCGCGGGGCCGCCTTGAACTGCCGGTTCGCGGTAAAGGGCATCCAGAACGCCCTGAGATCGTTCGGCGCCGTGCTGGCTCGGTTCGACATGGGAGACCTCCGGCTGGACCGGGGCCTGCGCGGCCGCCCGGAAACGCGCCGCTTCCTGTCACAGCGGCCAATCCGAAGACGCTACCAGCCCGCCGCACGGGGTCAAGCCGAATCCAGGCCCTCGCCCCGTCCGGTAACCACGGGCTAACCTGAACGCGTGTTAAGCGTTTTTTCGGCGCGCGAAGGGGCGTATCCTGGCCAGCGAAGTGAGGAAAGAGACGGCCATGTCCATGCAGTCCATAGAAGCGATCACGCCCGCCTACGACTTCAGCCCGATGTCGCCTCAACTCAAGCGGCTCGTCGAGCTTGCCGTCCAGGCCCGTCGCGACGCGGCGTTCCTCGGACTCGAACCCGCGCGTGTCCGGTCCGCGGAGGCGACGCCGTCGGATGGCACGCCCGCGCCGGAGGCACGGATCGAGCCGCAAGCGGCGGCCACTCCTCGCGAGACCGGACGCCTCGACCTGCGCGCCTGATCCGGCCGCGCCAAACCCCCAAGACCCGCCGCGCCTGAAGCGCCAGGCCCACCTCCGCGCCTGATGCGCCTGACGAGCCGTCGCGACTGACGCGCCACCGCATCGAATACGTCCGCATGCCGGCCGGTCCCTTCCGTTCGCCCCATCTCCACCCGTCACATCGCGAGACGCGGCCGCTGCGGGGCGGTCGCGTTAACCGCGCGTCAACGAAACCCGTGCGCGATCTGTTTTTCGACGTATGCTCGTAAAAGTTTCAACGCTTTTGAGGGGCATCCGAAATGACCGGCATCCAGTTCAACGTCGCAGCCTCGTCCAACTCCGCCCGCACCGCGTTCGACCGTCGGGAAGCCGGCATCGCCCGCGCCACCGACGCGGAAGTCGTGGCGCCCGAGGCGTCGCTCCGTCCCACGGCGGAGGCCCCCTGCCCGAGACTTCTCGCGGACAGCCTGCGCGACATCCTCAATGACGGCACCCCGCCGCCGCGCGGCATCCGCGTCGTCGGAGCGGCCCAGGCTTTCGCCGCCGCCTCGACGATGGACGCGCCCCGTCTTCTCGACAGCGCGGTCTGAGACCACGACCGAAGACGATCATGGGACCGAGGGATATCAGCCGAGAGACTTCCAATATACGACCTTGTCGTCCCCCGCCGCCCAGAAATCCCTGACGCGGGCCTCTTCGGCATAGCCGCGGCCGCGATAGAACGCGCGTGTCGGCGCGAACGCGTCGGCACCCGACGTGTCGGCGATCAGGACCCGCTGTCCGCGCTCCCTCAGATCGGATTCCAGCCTGTCGACGATGGCGCCTCCTGAACCGCGCCCCTGCTCCGAGGGCAGAACCGCGAGCGCGAGCATGTTCCAGGTGCCGTCCGCAAGCGCCTCGGGGGCGGCGAAGCAGAAGCCGATCGCGGAGCCGTCTGATTCGCATGTCAACCAGATGTCCGTCGCCCCGTCGTCCGACAGGAATGGCTCCAACATCTCAGGCAGCATTTCACTGGGGAAGAGCCCGGTGGCGTCAAGTACCCGCTTGAGGTCGCCGATGTCATCACGTCTCGTCGGTCTGACGATCATCGGTCCACTCTCACCACCGGACCCGCCGGAACCGCGGTATGGAACGACGACGGCTTCCGCTGTCGGAGGTTGAAAACCGCATCGCCTCATCCCTCGCCATGAAAGTCCACGTGCAGATGGTTGCCGTCCGGGTCCCAGATGTTGACCTGCTCGACCCCGAACCCCGGCACCTTGAATCGCTCATAGCGTTCCCCGAGCCCGTCGAGCTTGGCGATGAACGCCTTGATGTCGCGGGCCTGGAAGGCGCCGTGCTCCAGTTTCAGGTCGGCGGGATCGGATCCCGGTTCCGGGTCGGTCTCGACCAGATGAACGAGCGCCTGGCCGTTGGCGTACATCCACGCGCCCGGAAAGCCGAAATCGGGCCGCTTGCCGGGTTCCATGTCAAGAACCCGGCGGTACCAGTCGATCATCTCGTCGAGGCGCGCCGTGCGCAGGTTGATGTGGTCCAGCCGTTCGATCATCGTCGGTCTCCCTTGTTCCGGATCCACGCCCGGCATGGGCGCGAACCTAGCCGCCCGCCCCCGCCGGCCGCAAGCGGCAGACGCTCCCGGGCTAACCGGGCGTCAAGGATTCCAGGTCATCACGGTGAACGACGCGGCTCCTCCCCCCGGCCGCCGCCACTGTCGAGGATTGCCGAATGGTTACCAAGATCCGCTTCGTTCCGGGCTCCGACGGGAAGCGCCTGTCGGATGTCGTGCTGGGTGATCTCTGCTTTTTCCACATCTCCCAGGCCGGCTGGCTGAAGGTCGAATTGCGCAAGGCCGAGAACCCGCGCTACATCGAAACGCGGCATTATCCGCCGGAAATGATCGAGAGCATCACCACCGTCTGCCTCTGATCCGTTGCGGATCGGAGACATCCTCACCCCTCTCGGTCTCCGCCATGGATTCCGACCGACCGGAACGGGCGGCGCTCCGCCGGAGCCCCGCATGATCGGTCCGAGGTGGCGAACCGCGGCTGGACCGATTCGGCGAAGCGGCGTGTCGCGCAGGTTTCCACCAAGTTAACGCGATTCGAATTATATATTTAAATCAGCCACTTGATCAAAACGACACGCGTGTCGCGACCGTGTCGATCACGCGTTATTCCGCCGCCGCGGCCGCCGGATTGTTCGGATGCGTGGTCCAGTCGGCGAACTCCTTCTCGACCACGCGGCCGGTCCTGGGATCGACCGAGCCCGCCTCCATCTCCTCCATGGTGATGCAGTCCTCCACCGGGCAAACGTTGACGCAGAGGTTGCAGGCGACGCATTCGCCGTCGATCACCTCGAAGACCCGGTCCGGCGACATCGAGATCGCCTGGTGCGACGTGTCCTCGCAGGCGGCGAAGCAGCGTCCGCACTTGATGCAGAGATCCTGGTCGATCCGCGCCTTGGTCACGTAGTTGAGGTTCAGATGCTGCCAATCCGCGCAGTTGGGAACCGCCCGGCCGGTGATCGAGGCGAGGTCCGGGTGCCCCTTCTCGTCCATCCACGACTCCAGCCCCGAGATCATCTCCCGGACCACGCGGAACCCGTACGTCATCGCCGCCGTGCAGACCTGGACGTTGCCCGCGCCCAGCGCCATGAACTCCGCCGCGTCGCGCCAGGTGGTGATCCCGCCGATGCCGCTGATCGGCAGATCCCTCGTCACCGGATCGCGGGCGATCTCGGCCACCATGTTGAGCGCGATGGGTTTGACGGCGGGCCCGCAATAGCCGCCATGCGCGCCCTTGCCGTCGATGGTCGGCTCCGGCGCGAAGAGGTCGAGATCCACCGACGTGATCGAGTTGATGGTGTTGATCAGGCTAACCGCGTCCGCCCCGCCCGCATGGGCCGCCGCCGCCGGCTTGCGGATGTCGGTGATGTTCGGCGTCAGCTTCACGATCACCGGCATCCGGGTGTTCGCCTTGCACCAGCGCGTGACCATCTCGATGTACTCGGGCACCTGGCCCACCGCCGAGCCCATGCCGCGTTCCGACATGCCGTGCGGACAGCCGAAATTGAGTTCGATCCCGTCGGCGCCGGTCTCCTCGACCAGCGGCAGGATGTGTTTCCACGATTCCTCGTCGCAGGGCACCATCAGGCTCACGACCATCGCGCGATCGGGCCAGTCGCGCTTGACGTCCTTTATCTCGCGCAGGTTCACCTCCAACGGCCGGTCGGTGATCAGCTCGATGTTGTTGAGTCCCAGCACCCGCCGGTCGGCGCCATGGACCACGCCGTAGCGCGGCCCGTTGACGTTCACGACATGCGGGTCGAGCCCGAGCGTCTTCCAGACCACGCCGCCCCAGCCCGCCTCGTACGCGCGCCGGACGTTGTATTCCTTGTCCGTCGGCGGCGCGGAGGCGAGCCAGAACGGGTTTGGAGATCTGATCCCGACAAAGTCCCCGCGAAGGTCGGCCATGGTGTTTCCCTCTCGCTTCAGCGCGACGCGATCATCACGAGGTTGCCCTCGCTGTCGCGTATCATCGCGTAGGTGGTCTCGGCGTCCCATTCCGCCGGCTCGGCCTCGCGCACGATCTCCGCGCCCTTGGCGCGCACGGTCTCGACCGCGCCCGCCACGTCGGCCGCGATCATCGGGAGCACCGGGCGAAGCGCCTGGGCCTCGCCATCCCTCCGGTCGAAATGCACCCGCGTCCTCGAGCCCGGCACTTCGAGCATGATCCAGCGTTCCGAGCCCATCGCCGCGTCGGACCGCTCGACCATGCCGAGCACGTCGACGTAGAACGCCTTGGCGCGGTCGTAATCGTCGACCGGGATGGTGGTGAAGCTGACATGGCTCAGCATGTCGCTCATTCCGTCAGCGCCGCATGGATGTCCATCGCGGCGTCGCGGCCCTCGGCCACCGCGGTCACCGTCAAGTCCTCGCCGCCCGCCGCGCAGTCACCGCCCGCCCAGATGCCGGGCGCGCCCGTGCGCCCCGGCCCCTCGACCGCGATCTTGCAACCCGCCAGGGTTAGGCCTTCGGGGACGCCGTCGAGAGTCTGGCCGATCGCCATCAGGATCTGGTCGGCCTTGAGGTCGAACGTCTCGCCGGTCTCGCGCAGACCGTCGGGCCCGTCCTCGGTATAGGCGAAGCGCGCCTTGCGGACCCGCTTGCGGCCTTTGATCCGGACCGGCGCCGCGTGACAGATGATCCGCACGCCGGCGTCGGTCGCGTGCCGCTGCTCATGACGGCTCGCGGCCATGCGATCCTGGCCGCGCCGGTAGACGATGGTGACCTCCTCGGCGCCGAGCAGCTTCGATTGCACGGCCGCGTCGATCGCCGTCATCCCGCCGCCCACGACCACGACCCGACGGCCGACCGCGACCTTGGACTTGTCCGCCGCCTGGCGCAGCTCGGCGATGAAATCGACCGCCGGGCGCACGCCGGGCGTGTCGGCACCCTTCACGGCGAGCGCGTTCACGCCGCCGAGACCGATGCCGAGAAACACCGCGTCGTGCTCGGCGCGCAGGTCTTTGATCGTCAGATCGCGCCCCAGCGCGCGGCCGTGCTCGACGAAGATCCCGCCGATCCCGAGGAGCCAGTCGACTTCGGCCTGGGCGAAGCCGTCCGGCGTCTTGTAGGCCGCGATGCCATATTCGTTGAGGCCGCCGCCTTTGGGCTTCGCGTCGTACATGGTGACGTCGTGCCCGAGCATCGCCAGCCGGTGCGCGCAGGCGAGACCGGCGGGGCCGGCGCCCACCACCGCGACGCGCTTTCCCGTGGCGGCGGCGCGCGTGAAGGGATGGCCCTCGCGACGCATGAGCGTGTCGGTGGCGTGACGCTGCAGCCGCCCGATCTCGACCGGTTTGCCCTCGGCCGTCTCGCGCACGCAGGCCTCCTCGCAGAGCGTCTCGGTCGGACAGACCCGCGCGCACATTCCGCCGAGGATGTTCTTGTCGAAGATCGTCCTCGCCGCGGCCTCGACGGCCCCGGTCGAGATCTCGCGGATGAACATGGGTATGTCGATCGCGGTCGGACAGGCCGTGACGCAGGGCGCGTCGTGACAGAAATAGCAGCGGTCGGCGGCGACCAGAGCCTCGTGCGCGTCGAGCGGCGGCGCCACGTCGGCGAAGTTCGCGTCGATCCGGGCCGCCGCGAGCCGTCCCGCCGCGATCCCGTCCGTGCGTGGATGCGCTCCCATTCGGATCTCCAGTCAGACAAACAACTTTCCGTCACGCTCGCACAGGATCCGGCGCGCTTCAATTGCCAAACTCGCGACATGATTTCCACGCGGCCGGCGGTCGCCAAGAGCCGGCGACGGCGCGCTTCCGCCGCCGGCGCCCCTTGCAACGGCGCGCGTGATGCCCTTCCAGTGGGGCGGACCGCCGCGCATGGAGGCCCGACGGCATAGAAGGATCGGCCAGATGATCGAACAACCGCCCCTGCTGACCGTGCGCCGGACCTTTCCGCGCCCGACATCCGCCCAGATCGAAGCCCTGACGGGCGCCCAGACCGGTCATGTCGCCGACGCGTTCGGAGGCCGCGCCGCGCTCTCGCACCGGATCAAACCGATCGATCCGGACAACGCGGCGTTCTGCGGCGTGGCGCTGACCTGTCATGCCGGACCCGGCGACATCATGGCGACGATCGCCGCCTTCGAGGTCGCGGAGCCGGGCGACGTGTTCCTGATCGCGACCGACGATTGCATGAGTGTCGCCGCCGCCGGCGACATCCTGATCGGGATGGCGAAGAACCGCGGAGCCGCCGCGTTCGTCACCGACGGCTGCGTGCGCGACGTGCCCGGCATCCGCGCCTTCGGCCTCCCGTGCTTCGCCGCCGGGGTCACGCCGGATTCCCCCAATTGCGCAGGGCCTGGAACAGCCGGCTTTCCGGTGAACATGGGCGGCCGGGAGATCTCCTCGGGCGACGTGATCATCGGAGACGCGGACGGTGTTGTCGTCGTCCCGTTCGGCCGCATCGACGAGGCGATCGCCGGCATCGCATCGGTCCGCGAGGCGGAGGCCGGCGTGATCGCCCGCGTCGAGGCCGGACTGGACCGGCCGGATTTCCTCGGGCACCACATCACCGGCCATCGCACCCGCTGGATCGACTGAAGCGTCGGAGCATCCGCGGCCCGAGCCCGACACGCCGCGACGGAGTGCCGCGCCTTGTCCTCGTGCCGCGCCCGGTGCAGGTTGCACACCCCGCCCGACCCCTTGGAGTGCCGCATGCCCGTCGCCGTCCTGATCGTCGTTGTCGCCCTCTACGTCTACGCGCTGGTCGCGGCCCCGCGCTTTCGGATACCGGGAGCCATCGGCGGCGTGGTGGTCCTGGCGGGGCTCGCGTGGTATCTGGCGGTGTCGCCGTCGCAGACCGAGCGCGCGGAGACCCTCGTCACGGTCGAGGACCTGACGCTCGATCAGCTCGAACTGGAGAGAACGATACGGGGCGCCACGCTGCGCGGCAGGGTCGAAAACGGCGCGGACGCGGCGCGATTGCGCGAGATGACGATCACCGTTCGCCTGTTCGATTGCGAGCTGGAGACCACGTCACTCGAAGAATGCGCGATCATCGGCGAGTCCGATGCCATCGCGCGTGTCGATGTTCCGCCCGGACAGCTGCGCGGATTTTCCGCGCACTACATTTTTTTGAACCTTCCCCCCCTTGTCGGCGTCCTGCGCTGGGATCATCGGATCACCACGCTCCGCGCGACCTGACGGCCGGCAGGAGGGTCGCGGCGCGCGTCATGGGACGCGCGCCGCCAGTCTTCAGGCCTTGGACTTCTTGCGGCGAACGAGGCCGAGCATGCCCAGCCCGCCGATCAGCAGCAGCGCGCCGGCCGGCAGCGGCACGGGGGCCAGCGTCGGCGACGGCACGGCATAGCCGAAGGTGGCGCCGGTCAGGTCCGGAGCGCCGAACACGTCGGTGAGGGCGCCGGCGAGCGTCGAGGTGAACTCCAGCTCGACGCCGGGCAGGTCCGTTCCGTCACCGAAGTTGAAGAACGGCAGCGGCGATCCGGTCGTCACGCCGAACAGGTCGCCGAACACGGTCGCGGCCGAGGTCTTGATCACGAAGTTGCCGACCGATGCCGTGGTTCCGTCGCCGGCCGTCAGGCTGACGCCGCTGCCGTCGTGCTCGATCAGCGCGTTGCCCGCCGGTCCCGTCGCGCCGCCGGTGATCGGGAAGAACACCGTGAGCAGCCCGTCGTTGACCTCCGCGGTCGCCGACCCTTCGAGGTCGGGCGTCAACCCGAGACCGGCCAGATCCGCCGTGACGGTCACGGCCGTGTCGCCGCCGGTGACGCCGACGGCATGCGCCGCGCCCGTCGAAAGCGCCGTCGCGGCGAAAAGCGCGCCCGCGACGCCCCCGGCTTTCAGCATGTCA
>Ga0316197_10003606_pt1 | contig 11013 bp, 11 predicted proteins | sample OudBiesiAoxic_MG_FD_204939 | JGI IMG/M metagenome (GOLD analysis project Ga0316197, IMG submission 204939) | Coastal sediment microbial communities from Oude Bieten Haven, Netherlands - site A oxic | ecosystem: Environmental > Aquatic > Marine > Coastal > Sediment | place: Netherlands...
CACTATCGGGCTGGTATCTCAGCCATAACCAGGCCAACTCGATCAATATCCGTCGCACTCGGCGATTGCCGGCCTTGCTGATCCCCTGTTCTCGCTCACTATCGCCACTGTTGTAGGGGGAAGGGTTCAATCCGGTACACCCCGCCAACTCCCGGCGGTTCCGGAAATGCCGCCACCCGAACAACTCCATGACCAGCGACCAGGCGGACTGCCAACCCACGGACTTTAATATCATCAACTGCTTGATCAAACCTTCCGGGCCTTCTCCGCAGACGGCTGCCTCAATCCGAACCTTTTGTAACTCGTGCAAATCCTTCAGCTGCGCCTGCACCTGTTCCCGGCGATGCCATTCCCGTCGCAATTCATCCCGCAGCTCTGCAGGCAATGGCGTACCATCCCACTGGCAGAGCGTATCCAGCTGCTCTGCAAAGTCCTTGCGCAACTCCATTCGAATACCATGCAGCACCAGCAATGACTTGATCCGGTTCGTGTGCTGACCCTGCTCGCTGATCAGCCGCTCCCGCTCTCGGTACAGGCGACGACGGTCTTCGTCCTCCACGCTGGGTACGTGAACCACACGCCAGACATCGTCGTCCCCTTTGACGTAGCGGATCAACTGACCGTACAGTGATTTTACGTCCAGGCGATCTGTCTTCATGCGACGGGCTCGCTGGTCTACCTTGATGCTGGACGAATCAACCACCACATTCTTAACGCCGTGCGAAAGCAGGCATCGGTGCAACCAGAACCCATCACGGCCTGCTTCGTAGCAACTGAATACCGGTGCTTCGCTTGGAACACACCACTTGGCCCGAAAAAGGGCTATTTGTTCCAGTAGACCTGCAATATCTCCAGCTACCACCGTCTTATGGCGGTGGTGGTGACCATCACCGATCAGGACTTTCCACTGTTTGTTGCTCAGCTCCAGCGCCATGTACACCGCCGTTGTGTTCTCGTAACATGCTTCTTGAAGGGTCGCACTCATGTCGGTTTCCTCGCTTTTCGTCAAAAAATTGAGATTAACCGATGCGACCCTTCATAGTATCTACCAGCCGGGAACAGTGAAAAATTTCGTGTTGTACTTGCCGAAATTGTAGACAACCTGGAAGCCCGTATAAAAGAGGCCTTGAACAAAACATCCCAAGGTCTGCTTAGCCCTCAGGATGGTGAAAACGTCTACCGCCTGCTGGGTGCCTACCGTAGTGTATCGGAAGCCATGGGTGATTATGTTGCGAGGACCGATGCCATCCGAAATAGGGGTCAGAGAGCAATTGTTGCTAATGTACTTGGGACCATGTGGTGTCGTGCAATCAAGCAAACCCAATATTAGAGAATATTGATCTCTGACCCCGTTTTACTATAACACTCTGTAATAAATCGATTAAGTTTCCTCCATGGCGTATTGCAGGGAAGTGGCTTAGGCCTACGGATTATCCAGCCTGGCCGTGTGTATTGCTGTCGGCTATGCTATTTTTTACCTTGCAGGTGGTGTTTTCGCCTTCGACTAAAGCGGCGTCTTTGTTAAGGGGAGAGATATGGTCAACAAGTACGACCGTATTACTGTCAACCCGGAAATCATGAATGGGCAACCCTGTATTCGGGGTATGCGGATTACGGTACGCCGTGTCGTTGAGGCGGTTGCATTGTATATGGACCGTAATGAATTGAAAGTCGAATATCCCGAGCTCGAAGATGAGGATATCCAGCAGGCCCTGGAGTTCGCCGGCGATAATCTCGATGATCAAGTGATCTCTCTCGGTGCGGCTTGATACGGTTGCTACTCAACCAGGGGTTGCCGTATACGACGGTAAAGCATCTGGATGACACTAGATGGGATGTTCGGCATGTATCCGATATCAGATTCAAAACCGGGGTCAGAGAACAATATTTCCTAATATACCGTTGATACCATGATCGAATCGGAGTCTTGATCAATCGTCAGGCATAACTGGGTCAACATGGAAGGTCGCGATCGAAGAACACACAAGAGTAGAAAAGATTGGTGTAAGAGACGGCGCTAGCAGCGAGATTTCGTTGCTTATAGCAAAACAGGTGGATTATGATCATACGCACCCAATCTGACACTATCGACAGCACGCTTACACAGCTGGTGCCACGGTCCCGGATAGACGAGGCAAGAATATCACAAACGATGTGCTGACTTGGCCAGAAATGGCGATGGAGATATTCGATAAATTGACAGGTCGGGAGGCGGAAGTCATCTACGAGTTTGAAAACCTCGAGATCTTCGTGCCCGCGTACCACGCGGAAGACGCAAAGCTGGCGCGTTGGAAACTTAACGGGGTCCTGAAGATCCGAACGCGTGCAAAACCCGATTGATCCTATGGTGGTGCCGCTGGACGTCGATGTCCAGGTTTCGGTCGTTGACGACGACGGCGTGCAAATCTTATTACAGGCGAAGGGTCCGCTTATCTGTATTCAGCTGCCGAGCCTGTGGGTATCACGCAGACTGCTGCGCAAGGCAGGCCCCCGCGGCTTGCGAAAGCAACTGCTAGCACAACTGCATCAAGCGGCGGTGGCGGCAGACCTGCAGGTTCAGTTCACTGTCGCAGGCTGGCGGGTCGCTGAGCTCGATACCCGCTCGCAGGGCAGCGTGCTGGCCCGATGGTTCGGCCTCGGGCCGATCAAGCTGCACCCGATGACGCTACTGATGTCTTTATTCAGGAAGAGCCACTGAGTTGATCGCCAGCCGCCCTGCGCACAATTTCGCGGGTCATGCCCCGAAAAATCAACAGATGAAACGGCACCAGCGGATACCAGTAAAGCAGCCCCCACACCCCGGCTGGATGAAAGTACGCGCTAACCTTGAGTTCCTGTGCGTCACTGACGCCATCGATCTCGAATTCCAGCACCCCGGCACCGGGTAATTTCATTTCCAGCAGCAGGGTCAATTTACGCTGCGGCTCCAGACCGATGACCCGCCAGGCGTCGATCACATCACCCACCCGCAAGTGCCGGGGATCGCGTCGATGGCGGCGAAAGCTCGGACCGCCGATCAGCCAGTCCATGGCGCCACGGATCCACCACAGCAGGTTGAGGGCAAAGTAATCCTGCCCATGACCAAACTGGCAGATCTCTTCCCACAAGCTTTCCGCTTGTGCCCTGGTGCGTCGGCTGTGGCCCGCACGCTTCGCATAATACGCGTACTGCGGCTGAAAATTCCGGCAGCGTATCGATCCCTCCACCCAGTGGGCGGGAACGCGATTGTCGCGTTCTGCCTGCAGTGCTGCAGCAATTGCCTCATCGAGCGACAGGGGTGTCCGTGGCACAAGCTGACGCAGCGCAGCAGTATCAGCCAGCACATCGTGACGCAAGCCGTCGACCAGAGCACGGGCGATATTCACCGGCACTGTTGTCACCAGCCACAGCCATCGGGCCGATAAGCGCGGACTCAGCACCGGAACCGGGATGATCAGCGGTGACTTGCCCAGCTGTGCGCCCAGCTTTTTCATGATATCGGCGTAGGTTAGGACATCGGGCCCGGCGGCGTCGTAGGTGCGACCCGCGGCCTCGTCCACGTGTGCCAGAGCCACCAAATAGTAGAGCAGATCATCCAGCGCAATAGGCGGCGATTTAGAATACACCCAACGTGGTGTGATCATGACCGGCAAGTGATTGACCAGGTCCCGCATGACTTCAAAGGCGGCGGAGCCGGGGCCAACAATCATACCCGCTCGCAGTTCGGTCACCGGTACGCTACCGCTGCGCAATACCTCGCCGGTCTCCTGGCGCGATCGCAGATGTTCGGATTCTGGCTGTTCGGGGATTAGACCGCCGAGGTAGATAATCCGCCGGATGCCTGCGGCTGATGCGGCGTCGCGAAAATTTTCCGCTGCCCTCATGTCCAGCTCGCCGAAGTTGGCGCCGGCCGCCATGGAATGCACCAGATAATACGCAGTATCCACCTGCCGTAACGCTGCGGCCAGGGAGTCGGGTGAGAGTGCGTCGGCGGCCATGCATTCGACGCCCTGCCACTGCCGCCCCACCAGCACGGCGAGGTTTCTGGCGACTGCTCGAACCTTCTCACCGCGCTCTACCAGGAAGTTGACCAGATTGGAGCCGATATAACCGCTGGCACCGAACACCAGAGTTGTAGCTTGCTCTGCGTTAACCGAGTGCTGCGGCCGTGAAGGCGACTGATTGTTAAGGGGTGACATGGGAAACGCCCGTCAGGCCTTGTCACTCCCGCGGCCAGTGCCGGCGATATCACAGGCGCCATCACGGCAGCGCCGTGTGTAACGGTTTCGATGCGTGACGCGGTAAAAGCCATCGGCCATCGCCATGATCCAAGGCGGCGACAACAACAGGGACAGATACCGGTAACCCGGCAGTTCCGACCAGAGCGCGGCAAAGGCCGGCACGCCGACCATCAGGTGACCGTCACGGTGTCGGACATGCAAGACATCCATGGCCGCGGCAAAGCTGACGCCCTCGGCTTCCAGCGCATCGGGATGTTCCATCAGGTCCACCCACTCGATACGCCGTGCCCTGTCCAGCCGGCGCCAGTGTCTGACCCCGCGCATGCAGACCGGACATCCGCCGTCGTAGTACATGGTGGTTTTCATGGCATCCGGCTCCACTCTCGCCATTTTCCGGGCGGTGCCCCGACTAATGTGTCAGTGGCTGACCGCTACCGGTATGATAGCAAGCATGACGGATCTATCCAGCACCTTCGGCAACAAGGAGGTATCCGCCCAGGATCGCGAACGCCTCATCCGTAGCGTGTTCAAGCGCGTCGCACCGCGTTACGATCTGATGAACGACCTGATGAGCTTCGGTATCCACCGCTGGTGGAAACGCAAGCTGGCCTGGGCCGTGGACCCCCGCGCCGGCCAGGTCATTGTCGATCTTGCCGGCGGCACCGGTGATGTGGCCAGGCGGGTTGCCGCGGCCGAACGCAGCGTCATTGTCTGCGACCCGAGCTTCGAGATGATGTCTGCGGGCCGCGCCCGGGGCTCGCATGAGGTCGGCTGGCTTTCGGCTGTCGGCGAGTCGCTCCCCTTGCGCAGCGAGAGCGTGGACACGCTCACTATCGCCTTCGGCATCCGTAACGTTACCCACATCGATGCAGCATTGGCGGAGGTCCTGCGCGTGCTGCGCCCCGGCGGCCGTTTCCTGTGTCTGGAATTTTCCCAACCGTGGGAACCGATTCGACCGTCCTATGAGTTTTTCTCGCGTACAGTGATCCCCAGGCTCGGCTGCTGGGTTTCCGGCAACACCGATGCCTACCAGTACCTGATCGAGTCGATCCGCCGTTTCCCCGATCAGGAAGAGTTCAAGGCTCTGCTGGAGGCCGCCGGTCTCAGCGAAGTCTCTTACAAGAATTTCAGCTTCGGTATTTGCTGTTTGCATATCGGCATCAAAGAAAAACCGGGGTCAGAGAGCAATATTCTCTGATATACCGTTGGTGTTATGATCCTGTCGCGAGTTGTTCACAAGGAGGTGAACCATGCCACGCAAACCCGTGCAGTCAAAATATTCATACATATCGAGATATCAACAGTTTAACATATGATGTATCAATCACCGTCTTTTGTGTATTGCCTCAAATCAGGTCTACAATCTACCGATTAATTTTAATCAGTCGTGGGGATGGTTCATAACATTAGTACCCGGCCAAGGGCTACACCGTTCATAGGATTCATGGCGGAGACGAACCCCTCATTAGGCCGCCGGGGCATCCGCTTTCTGCGCGAGTACCCCGAGCTTTTAAAGACACAGCTGCGGGCTGTGCTGGAACTTGCCAGGGAATTCGACGTGCGTGTCCTGGTGCCCATGGTGACGTTGCCAGATGATGCTTCGGTGGTGAAAGAGCACCTCACACAACTATGTTCTGAGTTCGGAATATCTTCTCCACCCAGATTGGAAGCCATGATTGAGACGCCAGCCGTTGCACTTGCGGCACGGGAGATCGTCAAGTACGTTGACTTTCTGAGTTTCGGAACAAACGATCTGACTCAATATGCGTTTGCAGCCGATCGGGAGAATGCAGCGGTGGAGCGATATTACAAGGATGCCTCGGATGTCATATTCAGATTGTTGCGTTTGACGCACGATGACGTGCCGGATGTGCCCCTTTCCTGGTGCTCAGAACCCCTGAAACGCAACCAGTAAAACAAGGATGGCGATAACGGATTTTTTCCTGATTGACCACGCTTGCGACCCCGCTTGTCAGTCTTCAGAAAGAAGGGGTGGGGATTTGTTGGCATTACGAAATTATGCGTGTGCTGTCCACCATACTTAACCGCCCGGGATAACCCGCCTTATTAACCTGGTTAATTTGCTTTCCCGGTACAATGAGAGGAGACTGTCCTAAGCACTTCGTCTGTCAGTACGCAAGTCACTCTGCCGCACAACATTGACCGAACGGTGATATTTGAGCGTCATACTCCTTTCTCGCGCCCCCGATTTGCCAGCCGCTATTGTGAAACAACTTGCCATTGGCAAGGAACAGGCACTTGGCCCCGCATGCAATGCACTCAGGACAACCCCATGAAACAATTTGTGAACAACGCCCAGGACTCCGAAACATTCGGTCTATACCCCGGTATTCGCCAGGCAGAAATGAACGACCAGCACTGGAATCGGAACAAATCAGCAGATCTGGCAAAAAATGAAGGAATCAGCTTGAACGACGAACACTGGGCCGTGATTGTCTACCTGCGTAATTACTATGTCGAATTCGGCCTGCCGAGATTTGCGAGAACAGCGGCCAGGGCCCTCAATAGACAATTCTCTGCCCAGGGCGGAACCAAGTATCTGTATGGACTTTTTGCCGGCGGTCCGGTTACCCAGGGTAGCCGCCTTGCCAATGTGCGCCTACCCGCAAATGCTATCGACGTTTCGTTCGGCACCAGCTATTGAACAGCACTGCGACACAATCAGTACAGGACGAGACCGCCACCGATGACCAGTCCCGTGAAGCAGCCGACCGTGTGGCTGTCGAACGAGCCGAGGACGACGGGATGATCGTTCATCAGGGTGTGATTACAAACGTGCAAAGCAGCAAGGATCCCGATGCCTTCACAGCACGGTAACGGTGGTAAGGGCGGACCCTGGGGTGGCGATGGCACACCCCCCGATCTTGAGATTCTGGTCCGGCAGGGTCAGGATCGGCTCAGGCAGATGCTGCCAGGTGGCGGCGCGCGCGGCCTCATCGCGCTTGCCCTGCTTGCGCTGGTCGGCCTGGGCGCATGGACGGCCTGGTACACAGTGCCGAGCGACTCTGTCGCTGTCGTGCAACGTTTTGGTCAATATATCAAGGATGTTCCGCCGGGACTTCATTTCAAACTGCCAATGGGGATTGATAAGGCAACCATCGTTCCCGTCAAACGGCAATTGAAGCAGGAATTCGGGTTCACGACCCCGGGTGCGAGTGATCCGTATCAGAGTCCTCGCGGCGGAGAGGGCGAAACAAGGCTGGAAACGGAGATGGTGACCGGTGACCTGAACGCCGCATTGGTGGAATGGGTGGTTCAATATCGAATCTCGGATCCGGCCAAGTTCCTTTTCGAGGTTCGGGAACCGGGTGAAACCCTCCGCTATGTTTCCGAATCCGTGATGCGGGAAGTGGTCGGCGATCGCACGGTGGACGAGGTGATTACCATCGGCCGCCAGGAAATCGAAACGGAAGCACTGGCCAAGATGCAGGCGCTCTCAAGCAAATATGTTATGGGGATCAGCATCGACCAAGTGCAATTGAAGAACATCAATCCGCCCCAACCGGTGCAGGCATCCTTCAATGAAGTCAACCAGGCCCAGCAGGAGAAAGAGAAACTTATCAACGAGGCACGGCGTGATTACAACAAGGTTATCCCGCTGGCCGAGGGTGAGAAAGATCAGCGGATCCGGGAGGCCGACGGCTACCGACTCAAGAGAATTAATGAGGCGGAAGGTGATGTCGCCCGATTCAATGCCTTGCTGGCGGAATATAGCAAGGCCCCGGAAGTCACTCGCCGCCGCATCTATATCGAAACGCTGCAGGCGGTCATGCCGGGCATACGCGCCAAGATCATTGTCGATGAGCAGACGCGCAGCATCCTGCCGCTGCTGAATCTCGACACTCGCAAGGGGGATCAGCCATGAACATCAGGCAAATCGCGATCCTCGCGGTTTTGGCCATTGGCACCTATGTGCTGATGAGTTCGATCTATACGGTCAGCGAAGTCGAGCAAATGATTATTACTCAGTTCGGCAAGCCTGTCGGTGAGCCGGTGACCACCGCCGGTCTGAAGGTCAAGGTGCCCTTCATCCAGGAGGTCAATGCGATCGACAAGCGGGTACTCGAGTGGGACGGCAATCCGTCGGATATGCCTACCAAGGACAAGCTTTACATCTCGGTCGACCTCTACGCGCGCTGGCGGATTACCGATCCCCTGCAGTACTTCTTGCGGCTGCGCGATGAACGCAGTGCCCAGTCCCGCCTCGACGATATCCTGGGCAGCGAGACCCGTAACGCTGTCGCCAAGCATGAACTGATCGAGATCGTCCGCACCACCAGGAATCGCACGCCGTTGCGCGACGCCCTGCTGACCGATGCGGAACGCAAGCTGGATATGGGATCACTGGTGCCGATCCAGAAGGGACGCAAACTGGTGGAGCAGGAGATCTTTGACGCGGCTGCCGAGAAGGTTCGCGTGTTTGGCATCGAATTGCTCGATATCCGCTTCAAGCGCATCAACTACAATAAAAGTGTACGGCCAAAGATCTACGATCGAATGATCAGCGAACGTCGTCAGATCGCGGAACGTTTCCTGTCGGAAGGCAACGGCGAGGCCGCCAGAATACGCGGCAATCGGGTCCGCGATCTTAACAAGATCCAGTCTGAAGCCTACCGAAAGGTCGAGGAGATCCGCGGCGTGGCGGACGCGAAAGCCACCGAAATTTACGCCAGGGCGTACAACCAGAGCCCTGAAGCGGTGGCGTTCTATGAATTCACAAGGACCATGCAGTCCTACAAATCTATCATTGCCGAAAACACGACCCTTGTGCTTTCCACGGACAGTGATCTGTTTAAATTCCTGAAGAGTATGACGCCGGTTGGCTACGTTGATCCGGCCCTGGCGCCCGGTGCCCGGCGATGAGGTTAAGCTTTCCGAATCCAAGCCGCAGTTTCGATGCCGAAAGCAGCCGCGTCTGTTTCTGGGGATATGACAGCACGATCGAGATTTCATTCTTTGTGGAAGCCGACGCTCTGAAACGGCTCTGCCCGGAGATGAGTGGCGCCGAAGCAGGATTTCTCAAGGCATTCGATGCGGTGCGGAACCGCATCCAGGAGGTTGCAGACAAAGTCTATGCGCGCGGCGGCAAACGTTCCTATGCGTACAGCCTGGCAGCAGAGGATTTCTGAGGATGATTGCGCGCGTTGACTACGAATTGATCGGCCATGGGTTATCTGCTAAACGGCTTGCCAGGAGACCAGGTTTCCGGGATCTTGGCAGGCCTTATTCATCACAGGCCTGGTTTGCAGAATAGCAGCCCGTATGGTGCAAATATTCGAACGAACTATATGATATTGTTATAAAAAAATATTCTGGATAATCTGTTCGTGCAATGACAAACGTCATACAACCTTTCCATCTCCTGGTAAACGGCCTGGCCGGCTGGCTTAACCGCCAGCAAGAGGCAGTCATCGATCATCTCATCGAAGAGAACCGTGTTCTTACAGCTCGAAGGACAGCAGCTTTGGTTCACGGATAAACAGCGCGGCAGTAGAAGAAATCGACATTGTCTACACAGAGTGGGTTAGAAGAGTGACTTCCCACTGAATCTTTCTAACCAACTGAATTCAATGGATTAATGAATCAACGTCCACGGCTTGCAAATCCGTGGGCCTCGGTTCGACTCCGGGCGTCGCCTCCAATTAATTACGCTTAAAATTAACTTGATAGAAAGAAGTCAGGTCCCGTTTATTTGTTGCATCCACCACCTTTACCCGCAGAAAACCGCCTGAAAACACCACAAAACCACACCGAAAAGTGACAGTGACACGCGTCGACGTGATGGGTTGTACGTGGACGCAAGATTTTTCGTTTTCGTCCGCAACCATTCATGCCGCCTTCGCTACCCCGACCAGAGGCTGGCCGCATGAACACAAGTACCATGAACGTTTTGATATAACTGTGTTACGGATTTTCGGGACACACAGGCCGCTTATATTAGCGATTACGGAACGAGCATTTCCGGCCATCTTCTGCCCTACACGGATGACCAGTGAAAGGCAAGTTTGCTCATTAATTCAGGCTTTTAGATTCAGTCGGTTGTCGGCAGCCATCGACCCTGTCGCCGTTCGTCAAGGAACCTTTTGCGACGCTCTCCGCTTCTGGCCGACGCTGCGGCCGTGTCGCCTCTGAAGCCGGTGTGGTTGTGAAATCTTGACGACGATGTCATGCAATACTTCGCCGGCTCGCGCCAGGCGGTCGGCAGCATTGGACAAGTGACGGTAGATTTCCCGGTGCTTGAAGATGTCGATAACCAGATTAATGGCTGTCGCCTTGGTATCTGATTCCTGATCCTCCAGCATGGCTACGTAGCCTTTTTCCCGGAATAATTTGCCCAGCGCCCTACGATAGACCTTTTCAGAACTGCGCTCCGCTTTGCGTGCGGCTTGAGCATCCTCGTCTGCCTGGTTCGGGTTTGTCGAGAGCTTGTGATATCCCCGCTGCAGCGCGTAGGCGCCTTCTTTCAGTAACACTGCGAGTTCCAGCATGTATTTGTCAGGTTTTACCTTTAATACTTCTATTTCCCGGGTCGTGGTCTTGGCATAATTGACAATGTGGTCAATACTGGAAATCGCGCGATAGATATCCTCGCGATCCATGGGGGTGGAAAACGACTTGCTGAGTATGTCGGTGTTCCTTGCCTTGAGTTCGTCACCACGTTTTTCCAGTGCCCGCACCTGTCTGGCCATGGCCTTGTCGCCATTTTCCATGAACTGCACGAAGACCTCCATCGCCTCGACTGCAAGGTCACACTGTTCATTGAGCAGGGAAT